>ERZ808270.417-NODE-417-length-25020-cov-10.927058_pt1 | contig 25020 bp, 19 predicted proteins | sample MGYA00521082_ERZ808270 | MGnify/ENA primary metagenome ERZ808270 (study PRJEB31516, sample SAMN03275594) | gut metagenome | biome: mammalia-associated habitat; material: feces | host: Papio cynocephalus | place: Kenya | collected 2012-07-27 ... | reverse complement strand
CATGGCGTCGGTGGATTGGCCGAGTGGGTTTTTGAGTTTGTATTGGTCGGTATCGGTGTCAGAGTCTGTTCCGCTGTTGCCGTTTCCTTTTTCGGAGTATTTCTTGGCGATGGCGGCTTTGGCTTTTTGGTATTCTTCTTCGGAGAGGAGTCCTTGGGTGTGGAGTTCGGTGGCGAGTTTGAGTTCGTCGGCTTGTTGCTCTTGGGCTGACTTGGCGAGCCATTCTTTGCGGGCGTTGGAGACTCTCTGCGCGAAGCGTAGGTCTTCGTCGTACTGGGCTTGGTTCTTGGCTTTATCGTATGCGATTTGTGCTTCGTTGATCTGCTTGGCTGTGGCTTGGTTGGCGGGGTTGCGCAGGTACTTGAGCCGTCGGTCGAGGCCTTCTAATTGGATGGCGGAGAGCTCGCGTTGGTATTGTTCTTCGTCTGTGGATTCTTTTTCGTGGCGGAGGGTGAGGGCTTGGGTTCGTGCTTCGGTCTCTACGTCGATTTGGTGTAGGGAGTAGTCTGTGCGGGTGTCGGTGAGTTGCTTGTCGATGTTGGCTATGTCGCGGTCGATGCTGGCGATTTCGGTGTCGCCTTCTTTGTAGAGTGCTCGCTTTTTGAGGAGGAATTCTTTGTCGCTCTTGAGCTTGAGTTGTTGGTAGTCGTAGTATGTGGCGATTTCTCTGGCGGCGTAGCGTGCGGTGAGGTTGGCGTTGGCTTGTGCTTGCTGCTCTTCGATGGCTCGGATCTGTGGGGTGTGATCGGTGGTGGTGTTGTCGGTCTTGCCCCCTCCTGTGCTTATTCCTCCGGTGAGGGTGGGGATGTCTCCTCCTCCATCGCCTTCGATGGTGGGTAGGTTGGTGGGTAGGCCGATGTTGAGTATTTCTTCGAGTGATCCTCCGAGGCGCTTGAAGGTGGCTGTGAGGGAGTTGATGCGGGTGTCGATGGATGTGATGGCTGAGTCTACGCCAGAGTTCCAGCCTTCTGCTTCTCGGAGCTTGCCTATGAGGATTGCATATTGGGTATATTCTTTTGACTGATTGAGTCCTGCGTAGGGGTTGCCCTTAGATGCGGTGCCCTGTACTTGATTGTAGATGCGGACTGTCCCTGGGTGGGCTTTTTCGAAGTCGGCCAGTCGTTTGCGGCGGATGGAGACTGCATTTTCCATGCGTGTGCGTCGCTCTTCTTGGTTGAGCTTGGCTGCCATGAGTTCTTTGATTTGGTCTTGTGCGGCTTCCATCATGGCTTTCTTTTTGAGGGCTGAGATGTAGTCGGTGATGGCGCGGGTGTTCTCGCGTGTGACTTGCCCGGTCTGTGAGATTACGGCGTTGTAGCCTGGCACGAGCTTTTTGAGGGCGCGGATGGCTGCATATCGGTCGGAGAGAGAGCGGTTGTTGTCGTGGATGATGGCTGTGAGCTGGTAGATCTTTGCTTGTGTGGCGGCTATGGCTTCGTTGCCTTTTTGCTCGATGGTGGCTTGGTCTTTCTGGATCTGCAGGCGTTGGCGCTGTGCTTCGGTGAGCTGCTTTTCGCGTGTGGCCCATAGGTAGATGGCTCCTGCTACGGCTACGACGGCTGTGGCGATGAGTGCGTAGTGATTGGCCTTCATTATGGCTGTGAGTGCGATGTGTGCGGCTCGGGCTTTGACGAGGTTGCCAGTGAGTGTATAGTAGGAGAGTGAGAGCGAGAGTACGGCTATGCGTGTGAGCACCATGATGCTTCGGCCGAGGCCTATCACGACGTTGAGTGCTTTCTGCCCGGCGGTAAGAAGGGCGGTGCGCATGGTGGCGAGGTTGGCGGCGATGGCGTAGGTGGTGATGACTACGGCGAGCGTGGTGATCTGCTTGATGTGTGTAGCCACGAAGGTGATGGCTCGCATCAGGAGTGCGGTGAAGGAGTTGGTGCCGTTGATTACTGCGGTGTAGGCGGGGTAGAGCCTCTCTCCGAGTTCTGCTCTGAGGTCGGCTGCTCGCTTTTGTGCTTTTTCGAGTTGGGCTTGTGCGGTGTTGTTGGCTTGGTTGAATTCGTTGGTGACGGATGTGCCTTGCTGGAATGCGGTAGCGGCTTGGGCTTGTGTGGCTCGGATGGTGTCGATGTTGGCGGCGAGGGTGGAGAGGGTCTGCGTGACTCCTGCTCCGCTGAGGTTCATTTCTTTGAACATGGGTGCGAGTGCGTCCATGCTTCCGGCTTTTTGCAGGGCTGTGGCGAATTGTAGGAGTGCTTCGTTGCCGTTGGTCTTGAGCAGATTGGTGAAGTTTTGCACGTCGAGCCCGGCTACTCGTGCCATCTTGGCGGGGTTGGCATAGAGCGCGGTGATGACGTTTTGCAGGGCTGTGGCTCCCTTTTCTACGCCTACCATGTTTTGGTCGAGCACGGATGCGAATGCCATGATCTGTGCTTGGCTCATTCCTGCTTGGTTGCCTACACCTGCCAGGCGGGCGGTGAACTCCATGAGGTAGCCTTCGCTGGCGGAGGATGACTGTGCGAGTTCGTTGATGATGGATGCGGTGGAGAGCATGGCTTGCTTGAGTCCGAGTCGCTGATCATCTCCAAACATTTGTGCGAGTTTGCCGATGTTTTTGACTGCGTCTTCTCCGAGGTCTTCTCCGAGTGCTACGTTGATTTGGTCGGCGGCGCTGACGAAGTCGAGTATTTGCTGTCGGGACTGTATGCCGAGTCGGCCGGCATCTGCTGCGAGGTCGTTGAGCTGCTGTCGGGGTGTGCGGGTGTCCATGGCTTGGAAGTCGTCGTTGAGTGAGCGTACGGCTTCGTCGGTTAGTCCGGTGTATTTCTTGACTCCGCTCATGTGTTCTGCCATGTCGGCGTATTCGGTGACGTAGCCTTCCATGGCGTCTTTGAGCATGTTGAACTTGCTGATGGTACCATCTATGGAGGATGTCAGACTTGTCCAGATGTTGTTGATCTTTGATGCTATGGTTTCGGAGGCGGTGATCTGCTTTGATGCGGAGAGTTCTGTGTTGACTTTGCTGATTTCTTCTTTTACTTCTCGGGCTTTCTCTGCGAGTTGGTTCCATCGCTCGGAGCCTCGCTCTATGGTGCCACTATTGAGTTCTTTGTTGATGTTGTTAAGGGTTGTGCGTAGCTCTTTTAGGTTGGCAGTAGAGATATTACCAAGCACGCGGTCGGCTGCTGCGGCGGCGGTCTGTATGCGGTTAAGCTCTTTCTCGGTCTTTTGTATTTCTCGGGTGAGGTTGGTGTATTCTTTTTTCTCGGCTGTGGTGCGTGAAGATACGGGCTTTGCTGCGATTTCGTTGAGCCGCTTGCGCATGGTGTCGAGGTCGGCTATGCGCTCTTTGATCTTGCGGCGGGCGTTGTCGTCGTTGACGTTGAGTACGATGGTAGTTGTGTGGGTGCTGTCTGCCATATTGTGGAAAGGGAAAAACGTGTTACAAATGGTTATTGGCCAAATGTAACACGTTTCTCGTGGGGGGGGAAAGACAGTGTGGCGTTATTTGTTTTTGGATTTGCCCCAGTATGTCCACCATGTCCATTCGTTGACTTTGCGACCGAAGATGCGTCCTCGGCGTACTTCGCGCTCTATGCTTTGGAGTGCTCTGGTTTGCTTTTCTTGCTCGGTGAGTGGGCGGCGGGGCTTCCGGGGCTTTGGGGTACTCCATGGTTGAGAGCGATACTTTTCCATTTTGTGGAAGGCATAGGCTATGCAAAAGAGCACGGCGAGGATGATTCCGCAGATGGTGTAGAAGATGATGTCTGCCATGTTTGTGTAAGGTTTTAGTTGTGATGTGTGGGCAAAGGTAAGGTTTTTTGGGGAGTATAGGGGTTCTTTTTTAGTTTTTCTATCGATTATAGTTTTTAGCGATTCTATGTGTAGGGGTTATCCTCGTTGTCTGTCTGTGAGGTTGTCGAATGCTCCTGCGAATTGGTCTCCGAGGATGGCTGCCATGTGGCGTTTGAGTACTTCTACGGAGATGTACCATGAGCGGTTGAACCAGGGGCGGCGCTCGCGGGGGCGGCCCATGTGGTGGAGGGCTTTATTGATGGGTGGAAGGTGCTTTTTTCGGTGAGAAAATGAGTTATCTCTCAAGAGTTTTCTTACCTTTGCAGATAGGGAGATAAGGCAAGGAGAAAAACTCATAGCTTACACTTCTCTGACTTGTCAACCAATTGTTAGTAGGAGGATGGAAACTCTTATAGAGAAAACTACAGTAATCTTCCTATATTTCTCACGTCGGATATGATATCAATATGAATACAGACTTTAAGCAACTCTCGGAGCAGTACAGACGCGAACTGCTTGACAAGGTGATTCCCTTCTGGCTCAAGCACTCTCAGGATAAGGAATATGGTGGCTACTTCACGTGCTTGGAGCGCGATGGACGCGTGTTCGATACGGACAAGTTCGTGTGGATGCAAGGCCGCGAGGTGTGGATGTTTGCCACGCTTTATAATAAGATAGAACGGCGGCAGGAATGGCTCGACTGTGCCATACAGGGGGCTGAATTTCTCAAGAAGTACGGCCACGATGGCCATTATAATTGGTACTTCTCGCTCGACCGCGAGGGGCATCCGCTGGTGGAGCCTTACAATATATTTTCTTACACGTTTGCCGTGATAGCTTTCGGACAGTTGGCGATTGCTACGGGTAGCGAGGAGTATGCCGAGATAGCACGCCGCACATTCGACATTGTGCTCCAGAAGCAGGACAATCCGAAGGGTCGATGGAACAAGGCGGCACCGGGGGCACGTGAGCTCAAGAGCTTTGCGCTGCCGATGATTCTCTGCAATGTGGCGCTCGAGATAGAGCCGCTCATCGACAAGGATTTCCTGGATCGGACGATTGAGCGATGCATTCATGAGGTGATGGAGGTGTTCTACCGCCCAGAGATGGGGCTGATTGTGGAGAATCTGGGCCGGGATGGTGAACTCGTCGACTGCTTTGAGGGCCGACTGCTCAATCCTGGACATGCCATTGAGGCGATGTGGTTCATCATGGATCTTGGTAAGCGCTTAGGGCGTCAGGACTTGATAGAACGTGCTACGCAGATTGCGCTGAACGAGGTGGACTATGGTTGGGACGAGAAGTATGGTGGGATATTCTACTTTATGGACCGTCTGGACCTACCACCGCAGCAGCTTGAATGGGACCAGAAACTTTGGTGGGTACATATCGAGACGCTCATCACGATGCTCAAGGGCTATGAGCTGACGGGCAGCGAGGAGTGTCTGAAGTGGTTTCAGCGGGTGCACGACTACGTGTGGTCTCACTTTGCCGATCCGGAGTATCCCGAATGGTTTGGCTATCTCAACCGTCAGGGCGAGGTGCTCCTGCCCTTGAAGGGTGGTAAGTGGAAGGGTTGCTTCCACGTGCCCCGCGGACTGATGCAGTGCTGGCAGACGCTGGAGAGGATAAGTAAGTTCAAGTAATACATTCTTTTAAGTAATAAGTAATTCATGTTTCGGATTTAGAATAGGCGGGCTGAAAGCCCAATGAATTCCATAGCCCAGGGCATCGCCCTGGGTATCCCGTAAGCAGTATTGTTTCGCCCTGTAAGGGCAAAAGTAGAAATATATTGTCCTTACTTCTGCCCTTACAGGGCGTATCGTTCTTGATTATCTCTACCCAAGGCGTTGCCTTGGGCTATGGAATTCATTGGGCTTTCAGCCCGCCCATCCTAAATCCGAAACTTCAGTAAGTAATAAGTAAAAAGTAATACATTCTTGCGTTTTCAGCCAATACTGGTGCCGACGCGAGACGCGTCGCCCACAGAACTGGGTGATAAAAGAAAAAAGTAATAAGTAATACGTAAAGGCTCTCTGCCAGAATGTATTACTTATTACTTTTTACTTATTACTTAAAAGAAATGTATTACTTATTACTTTTTACTTATTACTTAAAAGAAAGGGCTTTTACTTCACTGTGATGAGGAAGTAGTTCTTCTTACCGCGCTGTACGAGGAGGTATTTGCCATCGATGAGGTCGTCGGCGGTGATCTCCTGGTCGAATGCGGTGAGCTTCTCCTTGTTGAGGCTTACGCCACCGCCCTGGGTGAGCTTGCGCATCTCGCCCTTTGAGGCGAAGCACTGGGTGGCCTCTGCCATGAGGTCGACTGCCTTTGCGCCGAGGGCTTGGTCACGGCTTACTTCGAAGTGGGGCACACCGTCGAACACGCTCAAGAAGGTGGCTTCGTCGAGCTTGAGGAGGCTGTCCTTGGTGGCTTTGCCGAAGAGGATGTTGGAGGCTTCGAGAGCCATCTCGTAGTCTTCGCGGCTGTGGACCATGCAGGTCACTTCTTCACCGAGCTTCTTCTGGAGGATGCGGCGTCCGGGATCGGCACGATGCTCTGAGATGAGGGCTTCGATCTCCTCGTGGGGGAGGGTGGTGAATATCTTGATGTAGCGCTCTGCTTCTTCATCGCCTACGTTGAGCCAGAACTGGTAGAACTTGTAGGGGGTGGTGTAGCGACGATCGAGCCATACGTTGCCTTGCTCTGTCTTGCCAAACTTCTTGCCGTCGGCCTTGGTGATGAGGGGACAGGTGAGTGCGTAGGCATCGGCATCGGCACCGAGGGTACGGCGGATGAGCTCTGTACCGGTGGTGATGTTGCCCCACTGATCGGAACCGCCCATCTGGAGTTTGCAGTTCTTGGTCTCGTAGAGGTGGAGGAAGTCGTAGCCTTGGAGTAGCTGGTAGGTGAACTCTGTGAATGAGAGTCCGTCGCGAGCTTCGCCGTTGAGGCGCTTCTTCACGCTGTCCTTGGCCATCATATAGTTTACGGTGATGTGCTTACCTATCTCGCGTGCGAAGTCGAGGAAGGTGAAGTCTTTCATCCAGTCGTAGTTGTTGACGAGCTCTGCGGCATTGGGTGCATCGGAGTCGAAGTCGAGGAAGTGGGAGAGTTGCTTCTTGATGCATGCCACGTTGTGGCGGAGTATGTCTTCGGTGAGGAGGTTGCGCTCAGCGCTTTTGCCAGAAGGGTCGCCGATCATACCTGTTGCACCGCCGACGAGTGCCAGTGGCTTGTGGCCCGCACGCTGGAAGTGGCGGAGCATCATGACGGAGCAGAGGTGGCCAATGTGGAGGGAATCGGCTGTGGGGTCGATGCCTACGTAGGCTGTGGCCATGCCCTTTTCGAGGAGTTCTTCAGTGCCCGGCATCATCTGATGGAGCATGCCGCGCCATTTGAGTTCTTCTACAAAATTCATTGTAACGTATGTGTGTTTTGTTGATTTTGAGGCAAAGGTACAAAAAAAATAAGTATTAAGTATTAAGTATTAAGTATTACATGCTGGCGGAATACAAAGTATTACATGCTGGCGGACTTCAAAGTATTACATGCTGGCGGACTTCGAAGTATTAAGTATAAAGTATTAAGTATTACATGCTTGGTGCAAGTCTTCCAGCCAGTATGTAATACTTAATACTTAATACTTAATACTTAGAGAGCGAAGATCTCTATGCTTAGAGAGCGATGCTCTCTATGCTTAGAGATCATCGCTCTCCTTGTGTCTGCGTCCTTCAGGCGTGATGTCCCACGACTGCTGGTTGTAGTGGATGCCAAAGCTGAGGTCGAGGCCGGCTTGGAGCAATTGCTTTGCTAAGGCAGGTTTGCCTCGGAAACCGTGCACGGTCCACTGCGTGGTGGGGCGTAGCTCCTTGTGCAGACGCAAGAGGCGGTCGAAACAGCGTACGATGTGGAGCGTGACGGGTTTGCCCAATGCTTCTGCCATACGGATCTGGAGGCGGAAGATGCGTTCTTGCTCGTCGAGCGAGGCTCCGCGAAGGGCGTCGAGACCGCATTCGCCCAGGGCTACTACCTGTGGGTGGCGGAGCAACTGGGGAAGCGCCTGGAGCATCTGACGCGTGCGGGCTTCGTCGTCGGTCCACCAGGGGTGTATGCCCGCGGAGTATGTGGCTCCCTCGCGGGGCTGAAACTGCTCGGGATGGAGCGTCCACTCGAGGGGGAGATTGATCGTGGCGTCGGTGGCTTGGAGGTTGTGGGTGTGGAAATCTGGAAACAAGTGATAAGTAATAATTAATTCAAGTTTCGGATTTAGAATGGGCGGGCTGAAAGCCCAATGATATTCATAGCCCAGGGCATCGCCCTGGGTATCCCGTAAGCAGTATTGTTTCGCCCTGTAAGGGCAAAAGTAGAAATATATTGTCCTTACTTCTGCCCTTACAGGGCGTATCGTTCTTGATTATCTCTACCCAAGGCGTTGCCTTGGGCTATGGAATTCATTGGGCTTTCAGCCCGCTTATACTAAATCCGAAACTTAAATAAGTAATAAGTAATACATTCAGGTATTAACCGATTCTGTGGGCGACGCGTCTCGCGTCGGCATCAACCGCATATCATGCAGTGGGCCTATAGGCAGTGGGGGCGAAGCGTCCCGCTTCGGCACGGTAGCGAAGGGCTCAATGCCCAAGCTGGCGTAAAAGACTGCATGCTGGGAAAGGAGTCTTGCTCCGCTTCGGCATCGAGCCTCGCGTACCAAGCCGAACCGAGACGGTTCGCCCCCACTTCCTTTGAACTTACCTCTTGGTCGCTTTTGATGCCGACGCGGGACGCGTCGCCCACAGAACTGGGTGGGGGAACTTGCTCTCTCATACTCACAGAACTGGGTGGGGGAACTTGCTCTCTCATGCTCACAGAACTGGGTGGGGGAAAGGGTGGAGGGGGAAAATGGTCTAATGGTTGAGGCTTTGCTTGAGGATGAGGCGGCTCTCGGGGCCAAGGTTGAAGAGGAGGTCGACGATGCTGAGGTTGGGCTGGAAGCCGGTGCGCTCTTGGAACACTTGGTAGTAGGCCTTGGGCTGAAATGATGGATCGCTCTCGATCGTGGCCTTGGGGGCGATGAGGGTGCGCAGGTCGGTGGCTGCAGCGGGGAGAGGAGTGACGTAGTCGGTGCTTACTCGGATCTGGGGCGTGAGTTGCAGCAGTTCGAGGATGAGGGAACGGAGGTCGGTGTTGAAGTTGGCGAGGCGGTCGTAGGGGCGGTCGAAGAGTGCTTGGAAGTCGTCGGCATAGTATTCGAAGTAGGGGCTGTTCTCGTAGGCCGATACGAGGGCGTTCCAGTGGAGGTGGCGCCAGTTGCCGTGGGAGGAGATGCGCACGTCGTGCATGGGGGTGTGGCCACCGCTTCCGTCGCGCACTACGGGGATGGTGAGTGCTTGCGGTCCGTTGGGGGTGGCTATGAGGCAGCGGTTGCGATAGGTCTGCTTGATGAAGTGCTCGCCCTGGTCTTCTATGGCCACGGGGTCGGCATAGAGGTGGGCAAAGTATTGGATGGGGGGGAGGTAGAGGGAAGAGAGAATGAGCATAGGGGGAAAGGGAGGTTTGGAGTTTTAAGGTTATGAGGTTATAAAGTAAGTTTGGAGTTTAAGGGGAGGTTTGGAGTTTAAGGGGAGGTTTGGAGTTTTAAGGTTATGAGGTCATAAGGTTGGTTTGGAGTTTTAAGGGGAGGTTTGGAGTTTTAAGGTTATGAGGTTATAAAGTAAGTTTGGAGTTTTAAGGGGAGGTTTGGAGTTTTAAGGTTATGAGGTTATAAAGTTAGACTCAGACAGATTAAAGGAAAACTAACCTTATAACCTCATAACCTTAAAACTCCAAACTAACCTTATAACCTCATAACCTTAAAACTCCAAACCTCCCCTTAAACTCCAAACCTCCCCTTAAACTCCAAACCTCCCCTTAAAACTCCAAACTAACATTATTTGGTAAGTACAATTCGTCCTACGAGTGCGTCGTGGGGGATGATGAGGAAGGAGTCGGTGCGTGTCTCTATCCAGTAGTAGTCACGCAGGAGGCGGGCACGCTCTACGGGTGTGCCGTCGAGCAGGAGGTGGCCGTCGGGGGTGGCGCTGACGTTGGTGCAATGCTCGTAGTGCTGCATGAGGAATGCGAGGAGGCGGGCATTGTAGGGGGTGACGCGGATGGACTCTCCACGACGGGGAATGGTGATGGGGCGTGCGTCGGGCGAGGTGCGTGCGGGCAGGAACTTCTGTCTGACGGGGTCGATCCATACCGTCTCGCCTGGTAGGGCGCTGCAGGTGCCGGTGAGGGTGGTCTCGCCTTGGGGGGTGGGGATGGTGTAGACCAGGGTGTCGCCTCGCTCGGGTGTGCGGTAGCCCCATCGGTGGTAACCCCAAAGGCTTTCGCCGGGTAGCCGCAGCCCGTAGTAGGTGAGGCTCACGAGGGCGTGCTGATCGTTTGCCAATCGGATGTGCCCCAAGAGGCAGAACCTTACAGCCAAGAGCATCACTATCGCTACTGCGCCATATGCCAAGAGCCTCAAGCTCCAGCCCCCGCCCCGGGGAGAGGGGGAAACGGATGAGGTGGTATGTAGGCGGAAGGATAGATGCATATGAATCTTTTTAAGTATTATATTCCCGTTGGGAAAAGTATTAAGTATAAAGTATTAAGTATTATATTCTTGCAGAGAGTCTTTCAGAGGGCTTCTCAGCCGATAATGGGGGCGACGCGTCCCCGCGTCGGCATAAAAAGGTAGCCCCCAAAACTGCTTGAGAAGGCTTCTTGCTCGCTCTTGATGCCGACGCGGGGACGCGTCGCCCCCAGTAGGCTCTGAATAACTTAAATGCTGCGGGGGCAATGAGCAAGAATGTATTACTTATTACTTTTTACTTATTACTTAATCTTATTTTATGTCCCACACGCGTTTGAACACGCGGTTCCAGCGTACGTGGCCGTCGAACCATCCGTAGTCGTCGTCGAGCGAGAGCCATACGAAGAGCGGTTTGCCTACGATGTGGTCTTCGGGCACGAAGCCCCAGAAGCGGGAGTCGGCGGAGTTGTCGCGATTGTCGCCCATCATCCAGTAGTAGTCGAGCTTGAAGGTGTAGTCGGAGGTGGGGCGATTGTTGATGTAGATCCGTCCACCGCGCACTTCGAGCGAGTTGCCCTCGTATACGCGGATGGGGCGCTCGTAGATGGGCAGGTTGTCGAGGGTGAGGTGGAGGCGTGCTCCCTTCTTGGGTATCCAGATGGGGCCGTAGTTGGCAGTGGTCCATCCCGTCACCTTATTCTGCGGGTAGAGCCAGTCGGAGGCGGGCTCTGCGGGACGTATGGACTTTACGAGGTCGGGACGGTGGGAGAGCACTTGATGTACGTGGGCGGTCATGGGCATCCATACTACGTTGCCGTTGCGCTGCGTGGTGAGGTCTTCTTGGGTGATGCCGAGCTCACGGATGAGGTCATCGGGCAGGTCGGTGCGGAGGGTCACTTCGTAGGCGAACTGTACGTGCTCGGGCTGTGGCTGGGCATGGCCGTTGAGGTAGATCACGTTGTTGCGGATCTGGAGGGTCTGTCCGGGCAGACCTACGCAGCGCTTCACGTAGTTTTCGCGACGGTCGGTGGGGCGGGCTACGATCTCGCCGAAGTCTTCATGATCGGAGCGCATATAGGCTGTGCCTGCGGCATAGAGTCGGCTGAAGAATTGCTGCTGCTCCTCGTAGCTCATGCCTTTGTGGAGCGAGGCAGAGGCGAGTGTGGGCTGCTGGCCGATCTCGGTGGCGGGCTGTCCGAGGGCTTGGTCGCCGAGCTGGTAGGCCAAGCGGTAGTAGTCTTGATTTTGCTGACGGATGGCTACGGTGTCGCCCGCGGGATAGTTGAACACGACGATGTCGCCGAGCTCTACGTGGCCCAGACCTTTGACGCGTCGATAGTCCCAATGGGGGTGGTCCAGATAGCTCTTACAGCCGAGCAGGGGCAGCGTGTGCTGCGTGAGGGGCATGGTGAGGGGTGTCTGGGGTATGCGGGGTCCGTAGGAGAGCTTTGATACGAGGAGGTAGTCGCCCGTGAGGAGGGTCTTCTCGAGCGAGGAGGAGGGGATGACGAAGTTCTGGAAGAAGAACTGATTGAGGAAGTAGATGGCTACGAGGGCGAAGGTGATGGCGTCGACCCAGCTCATGGTGAATCGGGTGGCGGGGCTTACTTCGGGCTCTCTCCACCATCCCCACTTGATGCGATGCGTCACGTAGAGGTCGAAGATGAAGGGCACCACGAGGAGTCCCCACCACGACTTGACCCACACGAGGAATGCCAAGTAGATCAGCGTGACAACCGTGAACTTCACCCACGATCTTTTGGCTTTTGGGTCGTTGGCTCCGCCAGTGGTCTTTGGGGCATTGGCTCCGCCAGTGGTCTTTTGGTCGTTGGCTCCGCCATTGGGGGCTTGGGGGTTATTGCTGGAATGAATCTTATACGTTTCCATGCTTTGAGGTGTGTGGGGGCTTAGAACTTAAACAAATCGTCGGTTGTGAGCAGGCCTTCGTGGGTGGCGGTGAATTCTGCTGCGAGCACTGCTCCGAGTGCGAATCCGCTGCGGTTGTGTGCGGAGTGGGTGATCTGTATCATGTCGGCAGGCGAGTCGTAGGTGATGGTGTGGATGCCTGGCACTTCGCCCTCGCGGATGGCGTCGATGCGGAGCTGGTCTTTGGGGGTATCCTTGGATCCTGTGATGGTGCCGTCGGCATTGTGTACCTGGCCTTTCACCCACGACTTCTTACGGTCGAGCTCGGCGCATACTTGCTCTGCCAGGGTGATGGCGGTGCCGCTTGGAGCGTCGAGTTTGTGGATGTGGTGGGTTTCTACTTCGGTGACGTCGTAGGTGGGGTAGGCGTTCATGATGCGTGCCAAGTACTTATTGACGGCTGAGAAGATGGCTACGCCGAGTGAGAAGTTGGATGCCCAGAAGAGGGTGTGTCCGCCTTCGGCGCATTCGCGCTTGACGTCGGCTTCGTGCTCTTTGAGCCATCCGGTGCTACCGCTCACCACCTTGACGCCTTGTTTCCAAGCGCGGAGGTAATTGCCGTAGGCGGCTGAGGGCGATGTGAACTCGATGGCTACCTCGGCGCTGCGAAATGCGTCGGAATCGAAGTCTTCGGTATTGTTCACGTCGATGATGCAGGTGATCTCGTGTCCTCTCTGTCGTGCTATATCTTCTATCATGTGGCCCATCTTGCCGTAGCCAATCAGTGCTATTTTCATTGTTATAGGGGTTTATGTGTTGATGTTGTGGGCAAAAGTAATAATTTTTTTAGAAGTATAAAGTATTAAGTATTAAGTATTACATTCTTGCAATGTTGCTAATCAATACTCATCTGCAAGAGTGTAATACTTAATACTTAATACTTAATACTTTTTATTGATCAGTTCGCGTGTGCTCTCCATAATCTGGAAGAGGCTGTCGAGGGTTTCGGCTCGTAGCATGTCGATGCGTGTCTGTCGGAAGTTGGGGATGCCCTTGAAGAGGGGGGTGGCGGCGAGGTGGCGGCGTATGTGGAGTATGCCTCGGTACTCGTCGATGCGTGCTACGCTCTGCCGCACCTGTTCCTTGAGCACATCGAGTTTCCAGTCGGGCGACATGGGTGGGTAGGCCGATGGGATAACGTCGTCGACGCTGTGGTCGGTGGGCTGTAGGGCATCGTGCATTTCCTTGAATATCCATGGGCGGCCGAAGGTGGCACGTCCCACCATGATGGCGTCTACGCCGTAGCGCTCGAAGGCTTGCACGGCATCTTCGGCGGATGAGATGTCGCCATTGCCGATGATGGGTATGTGCATGCGTGGGTTGCGCTTCACTTCGCCTATGAGTGTCCAGTCGGCCTCGCCGTTGTACATCTGGGCGCGTGTGCGGCCGTGGATGGTGAGGGCTTGTATGCCGCAGTCTTGGAGTTGTTCGGCCAGGGGAACGATGATCTTGTGTTCGGCGTCCCATCCGAGGCGTGTCTTGGCGGTGACGGGCACCTTGACGGCGTCGACCACGGCACGGGTGATCTCGAGCATGCGCGGCACGTCTTGCAGGAGTCCGGCTCCAGCGCCTTTGCCGGCTACGCGCTTCACGGGGCAGCCGAAGTTGATGTCGAGCACGTCGGGGTGGGCGCGCTCTACAACGATTTGTGCGGCATCGCGCACGGCGATGGGGTCTTTGCCGTATATCTGGATGGCTACGGGGCGTTCTGCCTCGCAGACGGTGAGTTTTTCTATGCTTTTGTTGACCATGCGCACGAGTGCGTCGGCTGCCACGAATTCGGAGTAGACCATGGAGGCTCCGAGGCGGCGGCAGAGCAGACGGAAGCCTATGTCGGTCACGTCTTCCATCGGAGCGAGGAGCACGGGGCGGGGGCCAAGGTTGAGAGAGCCGATTTGCATATTATATATAGGGAAGTATTAAGTATAAAGTATTAAGTATTACATTCTTGCAATATTCAAGTAATAAGTAATACATTCTTGCAATATTCAAGTATTAAGTATAAAGTATTAAGTATTACATGCTTGCAATATTCAAATATTAAGTATTACATGCTTGCAAGCTTTTCAGCCAATACTGGGAGCGACGCGTCTCGCGTCGGCATGACAAGCCTTCAGTCAGTTCTGTGGGCATGACAAGCTTTTCACTTAGTTCTGTGGGCGACGCGTCTCGCGTCGGCGCTACCTACGGACAAGAAGTGAGCCTATAGCCAGTGGGTTCGCCTCTTGATTAGTGGGTGCGTGCCGACGCGAGACGCGTCGCCCACAGAACTGGGTGAAAGGCTTGTCAGCAAAAGAGATTTTGCCTGAATATAATACTTAATCAGCAGATTATCATCAGCGCTGCTATCACGTTGTTGATAATGTGGGCGGTGAGGCAGAGCTTGAGATTGCCTGTGCGCAGGTAGAGCAGACCGAAGAGGAAGCCTACGATGAGGGCGGGGATGCCCTGTGCGAGGTTGCCGTGGATGACGGCGAAGGCTATGGCGGCGATAAGGGCTGATGCCCAACCGGGAAGCCCCCAACGATAAAGACCGCGGACGATGCCTTGACGAAACGTGAGCTCTTCTGCACAGGGGCCTACGAGGCAGAGCAGTAGAAGGCACCAGGGATTGGAGATCATGCCCTTGAAGAGCGTCTGCTCCGTGGTGTCGTCAATACCGATCCATGGGATAATTTCTCCTATGACCAGGGCTACGCCAATCGTGAGCAATACATAAATTGAAGCGCGAAGCCACGTGATGCGTCGCTCGGGCAGATGACGCTTGATGGTGGGGAAAAGGTAAGAGCCTTGGAGCGATGCTTTTTGGGCGTCCGCAGCTTTTTGGGCTTTTTGGTCATCCGCAGCTTTTTGGTCATCCGCAACTTTTTGGGCATCCGCAGCTTTTGGGTCATCCGCAGTTTTTTGGGCATCCGCAGTTTGTTGGTCATCCTCGGCTTGTTGGCCTTTCAGGGCGTCGGCGCTGACGAGGCGACGATAGATGGCTTCGGTGTGGTAGTAGTACCAGAGGCCGGCGCCGATGATGGCTTCGCCGATGAACAGGCAGATGCCTGCGGTGACGGGCTGGATGGTGAGGCTCTCGAGCGGGAGGCCCGATCCGAGCTTGTCGATGTTGGAGAAGAGCAGGGCTGCTAGTGACGACACTACCTGTACCACTGCAAAGAGCAGGAAGATTACGATGGATTGACTCATCTTGTGTTCAAACTATTTCTTGAAGGGTTGACTCGTCTGTCGAGCATTTTCTTGCTATGGGGGGGGAGGGATCGGGGGGGATTAATCGTCTTGATCGAGCATTTCTCTCACGGTATCAGCATCTTCGGAGAGTTGCTTCTGGAGGGCTTCGATGGAGGCGAAACGGTATTCGTCGCGCACGCGGCGGTAGAAGCTGAGGATCATGTGCTGCTGGTAGAGGGGTTGGCTGTCGAAGTCGAGCAGGTGGGCTTCGATGGTCTGGTCGTGGCCGTTGTCGAGGGTGGGTCGCCAGCCTATGTTGAGCATGGCCTTGTAGGTGAATCCGCCCACTGTGGCTCTCACGGCGTAGACGCCTCGTCCGGGGATGATCTGCTCGGGGCAGGAGGGCAGGAGGTTGGCTGTGGGGAAGCCCATGAGGGTGCCTTTGTGATGGCCCTCTACGATGGTGCCCTCGATGGTGTAGGGGCGGCCCAGGCAGGCTCGTGCCATCTCGACGTTGCCTCCGGCGAGGAATCGGCGGGTGGCTGAGGAGCTGACGCGCAGTTCGTCGTCGAGGGTGAAGGGGCGCTGGCGGAGCACTTCTATGCCGAGTTCGCGCCCGTAGGCCACGTAGTCGCGGAAGGTGGCTGAGAGGTCGGAGCCGAAGTGGTGGTCGTAGCCCACGAGGAGGCACTTCACGTGGAGCTCTTTGCGGAGGATGAGGTCCATAAACTCGCGCGAGGTGAGTGTGGACATGTTGTGGTCGAAGTGGAGCATGGCTGCTCCGTAGAGTCCTGTCTCGGAGAGTAGCTGTAGCTTCTGCTCATTGGTGGTGAGGAGTTCGGGCCAGTAGTGGGTGTGTGTGAGTGCGAGTCGGGGATGCTCTTCGAAGGTGATCACCACGGGTAGCAATCCTCGCTTCTCTGCCTCGGCCTTGACCTGGGAGATCAGGTAGCGGTGGCCTCGGTGTACGCCGTCGAAGAAGCCTATGGCGGCACAGAGCCCTTGTTCGGAACTGGGCTTATCGCTGTGACGGAACTGATGGAAGGTGTAGTTTGCCATAATCATCAAAGTATTTAAACCATTCGCTGCCAGCGGGTGCCAAGAGGGCTTGCATGCCGCATTGGCGTGCTGCTTGGCAGTTGACTTCGCTGTCGTCGAAGAAGAGTATGTCGGAGGGTGAGTCTGCACCGAGTCCTTCTGCCACTCGGTGGAAGATCTCGGGGGCGGGTTTTTCGACGCCCATCTCGCAGGAGAGGAAGATGTGGTCGAAGAAGTCGTTGACCTGGAGTCCTCGGTAGCGGAAGAATTCTTGCTCTGCCATGCGCCAATGGATGGCGTTGGTGTTGCTCAGGAGGCTGACGGAGTAGTGCTCTCGGATGCGCAGGAGCATGTCGAGCCGTTCGGTGGGCACTCCTTTGTGGAGGAAGCTCTCCCAGGCATGGACGATGGCTTCGTCGCTCACGGAGGGGTCTTGGCTAAGCTCTCGCAGGGCTTGGCAGAATTGGGCTATGCTGATGCGGCCTTGCTCGAGCTGGCTGAATATGCCGCTCTGCTTGTAGGTGCCGAGATAGGGGCGTATGTCTATACCGATGGCGGAGAATGAGCGGATCACTTGCTCGCGGTCGAGGTCGACGATGACGCCACCGAAGTCGAAAAGCAAAAACAATTTTGAGAAGTATTAAGTATAAAGTATTAAGTATTACAATCTTGCTCTTATCAAGTAATAAGTAATACATTCTTGCAAGCTTTCAGCCAATACTGGGGGCTTAACTGCTGCAAACTTAGAGCGACGCGTCCTCGCGTCGGCATGAAAGTCAAGTATTAAGCATAAAGTATTACATCCTTGTAGGATTCAGCTCATAATGACAACGCCGACGCGGGGACGCGTCGCCCCCGGTACTGGCTGAATGCTTGTAAGAATGTATTACTTGTTACTTATTACTTATTACTTGAAACAACTTTATAAAGTTTATCGCTCGGACGCACCTTTTCGCTCACTGGGATGGCCACGCGCATGCCTTTGCGGGCGATGTCGACGGGACCGTTGTCGCCGTGAATGTCGGTGGCGGTGAGGTAGAGGGCTCCCGTGGTGGGACCGATGATGAGGAGTTTGTCGCCACGCTGGAATTCGCCTGCCTCGATGAGGAACTCGCCCACACCGAGCTTGGAGAAGTACTTCTGCCCTTTGCCGATGTACTGCTTCTTCTCTGTGGCGGCGGATCCGTATACGTCGCTCCATTCGCCAAGGCGCTGACCGAGGTAGTAGCCGTCCCAGAATCCGCGGTTGAAGACGGTCTTGAGCCTTTCGTCCCACTGTGCCACCTTCTCCTTGGAGAATGTGCCATCCTCTACGGCGGCGATGGCTTCTTTGTAACACTGCACGACGGTGTAGACGTACTCTGCGCTGCGGGCACGGCCCTCGATCTTGAACACGCTGACGCCTGCTTTCATCATGCGGTCGATGAAGCCTATGGTCTTGAGGTCCTTGGGGCTCATGATGTACTTGTTGTCTACGTCGAGCTCGATGCCTGTCTCGCGATCTTTCACGGTGTAGCTGCGGCGGCACACTTGCATGCACTGTCCGCGGTTGGCGGAGCGTCCGAGATTGTCGAGCGAGAGGTAGCACTTGCCGCTCACTGCCATGCAGAGGGCGCCGTGACAGAACATTTCGATGCGGATGGGCTTGCCCGATGGACCGCAGATGTGGTCGCGCTCGATTACTTCGTGGATGTGGCTGACTTGGTCCATGTTGAGCTCACGAGCGAGTACGGCTACGTCGGCAAACTGGGCGTAGAAGCGGAGTGCCTCGGCGTTGGAGATGTTGAGCTGTGTGGAGAGGTGTACTTCCTGACCGATGTGGTTGCAGTAGGTCATGACGGCTACGTCGCTGGCGATGACGGCGGAGATGCCTGCCTCGTGGGCTGCATCGCAGATGCTGTGCATGAGGTCGATGTCTTCGTCGTAGATGATGGTGTTGACGGTGAGGTAGCTCTTCACGCCTTGCTCGGAGCATTGGCGGGCTATGTCGTGGAGGTCGGCTATGGTGAAGTGACTGGCGCTGTGGGCGCGCATGTTGAGCGCTTCAATGCCGAAGTATATGGAGTCGGCCCCTGCCTTGAGGGCTGCGGCAAGCGATTCGCGCGAGCCTACGGGGGCCATGATTTCAAAATTGGACATTTTGAAAAGTATTAAGTATAAAGTATTAAGTATAAAGTATTAAGTATTAGGGCTGACGCCTGGGGGTAGGGGGCTAGGCCTCTAGGTATTATAGGGTTCCTAGGTATTCTAGGTGTTCTAGGGCTTCTATGGATTCCATCCTTTAGGCGGCATATGCTCCCCCTCTCCCGTAGGGGGAGGGGGCTGGGGGGAGGGGCTGTAGGGGGGAGGGGCTTTCTGGCTTTTTCACTCAATCCTCGTACCTCGATCTTCTCCGATGCTATCGGCTCGGGTGATGATGACGCGACGTACGCCGGCTTCTACGGCAGCGAGTGAATTTTCTATCTTGGGGAGCATGCCTCCCGAGATGGTGCCGTCGGCCTTGAGCTGATCGAAGGTGGGGCGCGTGATGAGGGGGATCACGCTCTCTTCGTCGTCGGGGTCGGTGAGTACGCCTGCGTGTTCGAAGCAGTAGACGAGCGTCACCTCTATGCCTTCCCGGGCGAGCGCTTTAGCGGTCTCTGAGGCTATGGTGTCGGCATTGGTGTTGAGCAGAGAGCCTTCGCCATCGTGGGTGAGGGGAGCCATCACTGGGGTGATGCCCGAGGCGATGAGTGAGGCGAGTCGCTTTCCGTCTACGCGGTCGACGTCGCCCACGAATCCGTAGTCCACGCCGTTGCGCAGCGGACGTCGGTGGGAGCGAATCACGTCGATGTCGGCACCTGTGAGTCCGAGTGCATTCACACCATGAGCTTGGAGCTGGGCGACGAGGTTTTTATTGACCAGTCCGCCGTAGACCATTGTTACGACGCGGAGCATCGAGTCGTCGGTGATGCGTCGGCCGTCGACCATGTGGGTCTCGATGCCGAGCTGGGCTGCCACGTCGGTAGCGGTGCGTCCGCCTCCGTGTACTAATACCTTTTCGCCTTCGAGAGCAGAGAAGTCCTGCAGCAGGCGATTGAGCGATTCGGGCGTCTCAACGATCTTGCCGCCCACTTTTACGATAGTGATGTTACGTTTCATGTTGCAAAGATAACTTATATTTTTCTTACCCAATCACAATCTCAGCCTTTTTCCCAAATAGGGGGGAGAGTTGTCGGTGTCGGAGGCCTATTTAGTGTAGAGAAAGTGTCTCTGAAATAGTATGAATTGAAAATCTTGGGAATTTTGTCTTGAAAGTCTTGGGATTTTGTAATTTTGCGAGAATGAAAGGTTATATGGAAACCGCTCTAAATAAAGACGAATTGTAATTACGAATGAAAGAATTGATAAATGCAAATGATGATTCCTATCAGAATTTGATAGACAACATAGCTACATTGTGGGGTGAGGCAAGAGCCAAAGCTATAACGGCGGTCAATACAGAATTGCTTGATGCCAACTGGCAAACGGGCAAATATATTGTAGAATATGAGCAAGGAGGCAAACAAAGAGCTGCGTATGGCAAGCGTTTACTCGTAAACCTTGCTAAAGACTTGACGGCAAGAAATGGTAAAGGCTTCAATCGCACCAATCTTACCTATATGCGTAAGTTATATTTAGCTTTTCCAAAATGTGGGACACTGTCCCACAAATTGACATGGAGTCATTACTATGAACTGCTGAAGTGTGATAATACATTGGAAATGCAGTTCTATTACAAAGAGTGCATTAAAGAAAGTTGGAAAGTTAGGGAATTAAAAAGACAAATGAAGAGTTGTCTGTTTCAAAGGCTTGCACTAAGTACAGATAAAGCTGGCGTGCTGGCCTTAGCTAACGAAGGGCATCTGGTGCAAACTCCACAAGATATAATCAGAGATCCCTTCATACTTGAATTTGCTGGTCTCCCCCAACAGAAGCGTTATAAAGAAAGCGATTTGGAAAAGGCTTTGAAAGACCATATGGAGCAATTCCTCTTGGAGATGGGGCGTGGCTTTGCTTTTGTAGGCAGACAGTATGCTATGCAGATAGGTAGTCGACAGTTTAAAGTAGATTTGGTGTTTTATCATTGTATATTGAAATGCTTTGTGTTGATAGACCTCAAGCGTGCAGAGATAAAACATGCCGACGTCGGTCAGATGAATCTTTACCTAAGCTATTTCAAAACGGAGGTGAATCAGCCAGATGATAATCCACCTATTGGCATAGTTTTAGGGGCAAGGAAAGACGAACTTCTGATGGAATATGCCTTAGAGGGAATTACTAACCAACTTTTTGTGGCACGCTATCAACTCTATCTACCCAAACGAGAAGAACTGCAAGCACAACTTGACAAATTGTTGGATGAAACAGCAGACTGATCAGAAACTTCAGTTTCTTACAATAGCCAAAAAGGGCTATCCCTTCTCATAAAGTAGAGAGGGGGTAGCCCTATATATAAATATATTTGTCAGTGCGAAGAGTGGCGTTAGTCTTCCGCGCTCCACTCGAAGCGGTTGCTCTGGAAGGAACCGTCGTATTCTTCGTCAGACGGTTTGATCTGCACGTTGTCGCTGCCGTCCGTGCTCAATTCACCAGAGAGAGATAGGATGGCATCCTCGGTCATCAAGTTGATGACGATCGACTGGGGAGCTATATAATTGCGTTTCATGTGTGTTGTAAGTCTTTAGAATAATCGATGTGTGAATGGTTTTACTTCACGATGAACTTCTTGCCGCCCTTGATGTATACGCCCTTCTGGAGGTGGCTTACGCGTACGCCCTGGAGGTTGTAGATAGGAGCGTCTTCGGCAGCGCCGTCATTATTGAGTTCGGCAGAGGTGATGCCTGTGGTCTGACCATCGAAGCTGATGAGCATGCCGTTGGCAAGGACATTGTTGGCAATGAAGTAGGCACGGCATGGACCGAGAGTAGCGTTAGTGCCACCGCTCATGATTCTCTGTACGCCGTCTTGATCTGCCACGCCGTAGTAGCCATTCATGGGGAAGTCATGCTTGTAATTGCCAATCATTGTGATGCCACCAGAGGTAATGGTGTTCAATGTTTCAGAGCTAACCACGTCGCCTGTGTAGACGAAGGGATTATCGCTTGTGAAGGGCTTCTCTTCAGCGAAGTAGATGAGGTAAGGTGTGTTCTCAAGCATATCGCCATCAAAGCTTGTGAAGTTGAGCATGCCATCAGAGCAATTCTGCATCATCTGTACCTTAGTAGCTCCGAGAGCTTCTGCCGTGGTGCTGAATGGGAGGCAGATGGTGTTCCATCCCTTCTTGAAGGTGCGGGTGAGGATGACTTTTGCGTTGTTGTCTTCAGTGGTTACGACGCTCTGATCATCTGAGATGGTGATGGGCTTCTTAAACTGTACCTTATAGATGGTGTAGTTCTGAGCGTTTTCAGAGATGTCGTTGGCTTCTACCTTGATGGTGAGGATGGCGGTGTTGGGGGCGTAGGTCTGTTCGGTGATGTTGGCGCCTTGTCCTCTCTTTTCGAATGCTACCTGGCTTGCGTCGTAGAAGAGGTTTGATGCATCGATATTTACTACATTATTCACTGCATCGCTAGCTTTGGCGAGGAGGTCGGTTGTGCCGTAGGTGAGGGTTTTGAGGTCGTTATAGTAGACCATGGCAATGTCGTCTACGTAGAGACGGTCGCCAGCTGAACCTCCACCGGGAGTCTTGTTGGTCGTAAATGATACCAAGATGTAGGCAGGAACGTTGCCTTCAGTGCCTACGGAGTAGTCGAAATCAATTTCGAGTTTCTGCCAATTGTTGTAGTTGGTAATGGCATCATTCTTGGCTGCTGCTACCTTTACTGCTTTGTAATTATCAGCCTCTTCGGGGTCTTGGTAGCGAGCATTCGTGTGGATTACTGCATTTACGCTAGCACAATCTCCTTCATTTATATTCTTCGGGCAGAAATTCACCCATACAGTGAATTTGTCGGGCTTTCCCGTGAATGTTTGAGCGAAGCTGCGGTTGTTGGGGTATGTTACTTTGTTCTTTTCTTCAGAAGATATGTCAAAGGTTGGGTCTGATTCATTGTAATTACTAGCTGCGTCCTCAGCACTAATACTTTTATTATAAATACGCCCAGTTGTCATTACACCATTGGCGGTAACTCCTGCCACAGAGTTAGATGTGATACATACGCAATGCTTGCTCCCTGTCGTGTTGTTCTCCGTGCGAACATCCGTAGAGGTTGTAAGTTTGTCCCCTGTTCTTGCTAGGCTCTCAAAGGTACTACTCATCAAGGTGGCATAGCCGTGCCAATAGGAAGGCTCTTTATAAGTAGTAGTGCTAAACGTTCCTTTCTTTTTATATGCCTCTACAAAGTCCGACTCAAAGTCCGAGTTAGGCAGCTGGTACTGCGCCAAGGCAGGAATAGAACCCGCTGCGAGGAGTGCGAACGCAAGTAATTGTCGTTTCATGCTTTTTATTTGTTATAGTAAGAGCCACCCCACTAACGATAAGAGTGGCTCTTACAGATATGTGACAATATTAAAAGTTTACTTGATTACTTTCTTACCGCCGATGATGTTTACGCCCTTTACGGGAGCAGCAGCGCGGCGACCATCGAGCGTGTAGATGCTCTGCTTAGTTGCGGGAGCGGTCTCAGCCTTGACATCGTTGATAGCTTCAGGAATGAGAGCGAACTGGATGGTGTAAGTAGTTACGGCTTCGGGATTGAAACGGAAGTCTTGAGCTTCTACGCGGATGGTGAGCAAGCCAGTCTCTTCGTTGTAGCTCTTCACGATGGTTGCGCCTTCGCCCACCTTGGTGAGTTGAAGTTCATCAGCGTGGTAGGGTGAAGTGAGCGTAGCAGAGTTGTCGTCAGAGAATGTTACGGCTTTGCCTTCGTAAGTGACGTCCTTGATGTCGTGGTAGTAGAGGAGTTTCACGTTGTTGATGGTGAGATCGTTTTCAAGACCAATCTTTGTACGGTCGCCGAAGTAGTCGTTGGCAGCGAAGATGATGTTGAGCGAGTCGGGCTGAACGTCAGTGCCAGCGAATTCGCCATAGTTGAGGTCTACGGTCATGGTCTTGAAAGTCTCCTGATCGCCTTCGATGCTCTTCACTACGGAAGCAATGCAAGCAGCGTCGTCGCTTTTGGTCACCTTGCCACCCACGGTGGTCTTCAAGCCGAGGATGTTGCGGTCACGGCCATACATGGTTACGGCTGTGGTGGCACCAAGGTTAGTGTTGCCAGGCACTTCTTCCTGCTTGTACTGGCCCTTCCAGAGGTAAGCTACTACTGTGGCAGGCTCTGTGGGGATGCTGCTTCCATGACTGCGCTGATAGTCGAACTGGATAGCGTCGGGCTTACCCTTGAATGCAATACCGCCGAATGCGCCACCATCAGAAGTAGTCTCAAGCTTCATGGCATTGGCTGTAGCCCAACTTGTGCCGAGGGTCATGTAGCCCGGTACTACCTGAGTGGTCATCATGGGATTGGCTGTGTTACAAAGGAAAGCAGCGTATTGGGGATCGTCTTCATTATCATTGGTCATGGTGGGACCACCTACTACGGTTGCACCCAGGCCCTTGATACCCGTCACTTGGGCGATGCACCAGCCCTTAGGAGTATAGTAGTCTTCGAGCTCGAAGGTTGAAGCATTCCAGAAGTTGTCGCTCTCATCGAGTGCAGAGAGGTCGAAATAGCCGTTTACGCTATCCCATGGCTTGCTATATTCCCATTTTGCGGCAGATGTGAAGTCGCCATTCTCGAGTGCAAGGTCGTTAGCTACCTTGCCCTTGAAGAGCACGTAGATAGGAGTGTTGCGTGAAGTCTGAACCCACTGTACGGGGATGTAGGCCACGATGCTGTCGCCCTTGATGTAGCTCTTCTGCTCGTTGAGGTGAGCGTCGGCTACGATTTCGCTAGGTGTGCCAGCGAGGAAGTTGAAGCGAACGTCGGGGTTCTCGCCGAAGGTGTAGATGCCATCTTCCTGTGTCACGCTGATACCTGGCAAGAATATATCGCCGAGGGATGTACCCGCAAAGGCGAAATTGGGCAGAGAGAAGTCCACCTTGCCTGCCTCTGACGAAGCAGAAACGAAGACCTTGGCGTCCATCTTGTTGTCCTCATCATAATTTTCAGTGAAGAGGTTGATGTAGAGGTCGCCGCTGTACTTGTTGACCACGGGGGTCACGTCGGTCTGGGCAAAAGCCGTGAAGCTACTTGCCACAGCTACGCATGTGAGTAAAAATTTGTTCATATCGTTGATGTTTGTGTCTTATGGTTGTAAAATGCTTTTTTTACTTTTGCCCTTTCAGGGCGACTATTCAGTGCCATCGGTGAACCCAGGGCGTTGCCCTGGGCTATGTAGGGCATTGGGCTTTCAGCCCGTCTTTTGTTAGGGCCTGTGTATTTATCTGTCCGGAACGTGATTCGTCGGGCTTTCAGCCCGTCTTTTGTTAGGGTTTGTGTATTTATTTGTCCAGAATGGGATTCGTCGGCCTTTCAGTCTTCTCCTTTTGTTAGGGCTTGTGTATTTATCTGTCCGGAACGTGATTCGTCGGGCTTTCAGCCCGTCTTTTGTT
>ERZ808270.416-NODE-416-length-25030-cov-4.937457_pt1 | contig 25030 bp, 38 predicted proteins | sample MGYA00521082_ERZ808270 | MGnify/ENA primary metagenome ERZ808270 (study PRJEB31516, sample SAMN03275594) | gut metagenome | biome: mammalia-associated habitat; material: feces | host: Papio cynocephalus | place: Kenya | collected 2012-07-27 ... | reverse complement strand
AGTACAACACGGTGTATCAGCTGTACGACGACGTGCGCACGGGCAAGGCGGAACGCGCGGTTACGTATATGAATCTGCCCGATTATTTCCACTTCCGCCTGACGGGCGTGAAGAAGCAGGAATACACGATGGCAACCACAACCGCCATGGTGAACGCCGTAACGCACGAATTCGATACGGAAATTTTCGAAAAGCTCGGCTATAAAAAATCGATGTTCCTGCCGCTGGCGCAACCGGGCGCGTACGTGGGCGAATTTACGGACGAAACGGAAAAAATCGTCGGTTACAAGGCGAAAGTCGTACTTCCCGCTACGCACGATACGGCAAGCGCGGTGCTTGCGGCGCCGCTGAAAAATCAGACGCCGTACATTTCCAGCGGCACCTGGTCGATTCTGGGCGTGGAAAGAAACGCGGCGAACGTTTCGAAACAGGCGTTTAAAATGAATTATTCCAACGAGGGCAGCGTAAACGGGCAGTTCCGTCTGCAGCAGAACATCATGGGGCTGTGGATTATTCAGCAGATCCGCCACGAGCTGAAAGATAAATACGATTTCGCCACGCTGGCTTCGCTTGCGCGGTTGAACCCGACGGACGAGCTCATCAACGTGAACGACGAAAAATTCCTCGCGCCGGAAAGCATGATAGAGGCGGTTACCAACGCGGCGGGCAGAACGCTTTCCGTGGGCGGCATGGCGTACCTTGTGTTCAATTCGCTGGCGCACAGCTATGCGGAATCGCTGGACGGGCTGGAAAAACTGACGGGCGAAACGTTCGGTACGCTGAACATCATCGGCGGCGGCAGCAAAAACACGCTGTTAAACGAGCTGACGAAAGCCTGCACGGGCAAACGCGTGATTACGGGTCCCACGGAGGGCACGGCGATCGGCAATTTGATGATGCAGATGATCGGCTGCGGCGAACTTACGGGCGTTGCGGCGGGGCGCGAGATGATCGCGCGGTCGTTCGACGTAACGGAAGTCTGAAAACTAAACGAAAAAACGGCGAAAACCGTTTCGAAAGAAAAAAATCGGTATATAAATAAGGAGCAGGACATGAAAAACATTTTTGAAGCGCCTTTCGTGCGCGAAATGGAAAAAACTACGGCGAACATGTATCGCCTCGGCTGGGACGAGAGAAACGGCGGCAACGTATCGTATCTTCTCGACGAAAAAGAGGTGGCGGAATACCTTGATTTAAATCACGTCATCCGCACGATTCCCACGGGCTTCGACGCGAAACCTTTAATCGGTAAAATCTTTATCGTAACGGGCACGGGCAAGTATTTCAAAAACGTGGAATCGGACCCCGAAACCAACCTCGGCATCGTGCGCATCGGCAAAGACGGCACCACGGCAGAACTGCTCTGGGGCTATAAGGACGGCGGAAGATTCACTTCCGAATTCCCCGCGCACATGATGAGCCATATGGCGCGTCTTGCCGTCGATCCGCAGCACCGTATCGTGATGCACACGCATCCTACATACACCATCGCGATGAACGCGGTGTGCCCGCTGGACGAAAAAGACTTCACGAAACGCCTCTGGAAGTCCAACACGGAAGCGGTGGTGGTGTTCCCGGACGGCGTAGGCGTTCTTCCCTGCATGATTTGCGGCACCAACGAAATCGGCGAAGCCACGGCGGCGAAAATGAAAGATTTCCGTCTGGTGGTATGGACGAACCACGGTATCTACGGCACGGGTAAAACGATGGACGAAGCGTTCGGCTTAATCGAAACGGTGGAAAAGACGGCGCAGATTTACATGCTTACGCTGGGGCACGTGGTAAACGAAATCCCGGACGAAGTGATTAAAGGGCTGGCGAAACTGTGGAATCTGAAAATGCTTCCCGGCGTTCTGGATTAAAGCCTATTATATAGCCTTCCCCCGGGGGGAAGGTGGACAAAGCGAAGCTTTGGACGAATGAGGGGCGTAACATTCAAAACCAAATCAGAAAAATTTGTCGGTTTTCCGGACAGGAAAACCGGCGGAAATAAAAATAATTTATGAAAGGAGAAAACACAATGGCAAGAATCGTACTCAATGAAACAAGTTATCACGGCGCAGGCTGCAGAGCGGAAATCGCGGGCGAAATCAAGCGCAGAGGCTTGAACAAAGCTTTCATCTGCTCCGATCCCGATCTTGTAAAGTTCGGCGTTACCAAAAAGGTAACCGACGTCCTTGAAGGCGCGAATATCCCTTACGAACTGTATTCCAACATCAAGCCCAACCCCACCATCGAAAACGTTCAGACGGGCGTTGCGGCGTTCAAAGCAAGCGGCGCCGACTGCATCGTGGCGATCGGCGGCGGCTCTTCCATGGATACGGCGAAGGCGATCGGCATCATCATCAATAACCCCGAATTTGCGGACGTTCGCTCGCTGGAAGGCGTTGCACCCACGAAGAAACCCGCAGTTCCCACCATCGCGGTTCCCACCACGGCGGGCACGGCGGCGGAAGTTACCATCAACTACGTCATCACCGATGTGGAAAAGAAACGTAAATTCGTCTGCGTAGACGTACACGATATTCCCGTCGTAGCGGTTGTCGATCCCGAAATGATGGCTTCCATGCCCAAGGGACTTACGGCGGCTACCGGTATGGACGCGCTGACGCACGCAATCGAAGGCTATATCACGAAAGGCGCGTGGGAAATGACGGATATGTTCCACCTGAAAGCCATCGAAATCATTTCGAGATCGCTTCGCGGCGCGGTGGCGAACACGAAAGAGGGCAGAGAGGATATGGCGCTCGGTCAGTACGTGGCGGGCATGGGCTTCTCCAACGTAGGTTTGGGCATCGTACATTCGATGGCGCACGCGCTGGGCGCGGTTTACGATACGCCGCACGGCGTAGCTAACGCGATTCTGTTGCCTACCGTCATGGAATACAACGCCGACGCAACGGGCGAAAAGTATCGCGATATTGCCAAGGCAATGGGCGTGAAGGGCACGGAAAACATGACGCAGGAAGAATACAGAAAAGCGGCTGTGGACGCTGTTCGTCAGCTTTCGAAAGACGTAGGCATTCCTCAGGATCTCAAACAGATCGTCAAGGATAAAGACGTTGACTTCCTTGCGCAGTCCGCTATGGACGACGCCTGCCGTCCCGGCAACCCGAAAGATCCTACGCTGGAAGATATCAAGGCGTTGTATCGCTCGCTTATGTAATTTGCTCGCGCGCTTGAAAAGCGTCGCATTACTGTGTCGTGCTCCGTTTTCCCTCGGTCATTTACTATTTGTAAACTCCCGTCGGGAAATACTCGCACTCCTTGTACTGCTCGTACTGCTCGCTTTTGAAGCGCGGCGTAACTTCACTGTAAATTATGCAATATTTTAAGGCTTCCCCTTGCCTGCATAAAATTTTGCTTACAAAATTTTCTTCGGCAAAAATGTTCAGCCACTTCGTGGTCTCCCCTTGGGGGATTTTCTTGCCGAACTGCCGTTTAAGGCAGCTTCGGCAGCCTGCTGTCAACGAAGTTGACTGATGAGGGGCAGCTGAATAGCTCCGAAGCTTAGCTCCTTCGAACCTCTCAAAAACTTCATAAACAAAAACGCCCCGCCGCAAATTTTTGCGGCGGGGCACGTTTTTTCACGCGCTTGCTGTTTTCGCGCTTATTTTCTCTTCTCGATAAATCCGTCCTGTGCGATATTCAATCCCATGCGCTGCGCGATGCAATACAATTTTTTCACGTACAAATCGCACAACGCTTCGGGAGAGTGGCTGTCCGCGGAAACCACCACGGGCGCGTTGAGCTTTTTGCAGATGTCCAGCAGATAATCGGTGGGGTAGCCGAACCCGTTCGCCCGCGCGCCCTGCGCATTGATCTCGGCTTTTACGCCGTAATCCGTGCAGCATCGTATTACGTCCTCGAACTTGCGGAGCACTTCCTCGTCGGGAACGTACCCCCGCGAAAAAATCACGTCCGGGTGCGCCAGAATCGAAAAATATCCCGTTTTTATGCCTTCGAGCAGCTGACCGAAATACGAAAGGGCGCAGCTTTTATCGGTATCGCTCTGAAAGCTGTTCGCCGTTTTTCCGTTATGCAGAAAAGAATGCTCGCCCAGCACCAGATAGTCCACGTTTTTCAGCAGCTCTTTGTAAAAATCGTCGTAACCGGGAAAATATTCGATTTCCAGCCCCGCAAACAGTCTGATTTGCTTCCCGTATTCCGCTTCGGCGGCGTCGAATTGCGGCAGATACGCGCTTTTCATCGTCGCTTCGTCCATGTACGGGCAAAACGGAAGTTCCGGGTGCCTGAAATGGTCGGAAATGCCTATCGATTTCAATCGGTTTTTCACCGCTTCTTTCGCATAATCCGAAACCGTTCCCGCGGCGTGCCCGCAAAGATAGTTATGCGTGTGGTAATTGTATAATATCTGTATTTTTTCCGCTTCTTCGTCCCGAATTTCTCCGAATTTCCGTATCATAAACTCACTTCTTTCTTTCGTATTCCGCTTTGATTTTTAACAGTTCTTCGTATTCCGCGCGGGGGATCGTTACCGTTTCTTCCGCGGCGCCCGCGTTTTTCGCCGCCGCTTCCGTTCCGGTTTTCTCCGCTTTTCCGTTCGCCGATTTGGCAATCGCGCCTACGGCGATTTTCAAACCGATGAACGCAAGGCACAGCACCACGAAAAAAAATATAAACGCCGTGCTGCTCCAGAATTTGCCCATCAGCGAATATACCGAAAGCACCAGAATCAGCGCGATTACGCCGCCCGTAACGCCCGTCGCGATTTTTAATCCCGTCAGCGATTTTTTCGCGCGGTACTGCATATCCGTAATCTGATTTATCAGCAGCGAAAGAATCACTAGCGTCAGCGTGCTCACCGAAAGAAATCCTTTTTCGTACTTGCCGATGATGAAAAACAGCAGAGCGAACAGCGCCGTAATAAGAATCATCGCGCCGGAAACGTAGGCAAGCGTTTTGTTGTCCTCGTAAATCGAAACGGAAGTTAAAAGCAACAACCCGGAAACTCCCACGATTAAAAGAATAATCAAACCTCTCCAGATAAACGACGAGAAACTTTTGCCGAAAATGTCGGCGTCGAAAAACAGCTGCGCCGCCACAAGGCAGGCGAACCACAAAATTGCCGCGCCGATAAATCCGAGCGATACAATCGTAAGCTTTTTCTTCATTCTGAAAATCCTCCCTGTAAAGCTTTCTGCTTTTATTATAGCATACTTTTTTATAAATTTCAACACTTTTTTTGCCGAGACTCAAATTATTTTATCTTGACAAAAAAAGTAATGTATGCTATGATTGAAATGTTATTTTTGCAGCCGTAAAATAATTCGATACCCCCTTAAAATTACGCAAAGGCTGAAATGATGCTGCGATACGGCTACGCTTGGTAATTTGCGTCGACGGAGGAAAAAATATGAGTATAGACAAAGCGTTTTCCGAACTTGAAGAAAAGAGAAAAAATAAAACAGCCGCTAAAGTACAGCTTGTTCTGAATGCAAAAAAAGAAATTGAAGATTGGACCGGGCGGGCTTATTGCGGAGATTATACTTATGCCGAGGCGGTTTCTTATATTGTTCATAAATACCTTGTGCGGAAGATTTCCTTTACGGAGTGTCTGGAGTATATCAGACCGGAATTGAAAAATGAAGTTTTGCGGCAAAAAGACGGAAAACGCATTGATTATCTGACAGAAGACTACGCAAGAGAGGAGGATTTAAAAGACATTTTTCTTCTTCCTCCGCGCGGCGCTGCGTAAACCGACGGGTGTCAGAAAGATGGCTGCGTGCTGTTTTTATGCGAACAAGAAGGACGACTTTCTCAGTGGAGCTTTGAAGGAAATACGCGCGGATATAATATTCTGGATATGGAATTATATATTCTGCATAACAGCATCGATACTGCTATGTATCTGGCGAAACGTTGAGGAACGTACGCGTACGCGCGCGTACATAAATAAAACGCGTGTGCGAGAAAAGAATTAAACGCATGTGCGGAAAAAGCTCGCTCGGAAAGGCGGCTGAAAGCGAAAAAAACGAAAAAAATCCCTTAAAAGATACGAAAACGAGGCGCAAAGGGGAGAAAAACCGCAAAAAACCGAAAAAATTTCAAAAAAATTTCGGAAATCTTGCATAAACGCTTGACATCCGCTTGCGCTTTTGGTAATATAGATACGCTGCGTAAATATGCGGTGTATTGGGCTGACGCGGGAAGTTACTGCAAATCCGAAGAAAAAGCCACTTCGGCAGATAATTTCCGTCGACAATGTGAGGGCTCGACCCTTGCGACTGACCGGGGCTTTGCGTGAAAACGCTCGGCTGGAAAAAGAGTGTTTTTTATTTTGCTCAAAACCTCGATACACACGGACGTGTTGACACAGTAATACAAAATCTTCTCTGAAAGAGAAACATAAGGAGTCAGAAATGGCAGTACAGAAAATCAGAATCAAATTGGCGGCTTACGATCACGAGCTCGTAGACGAAGCGGCTTCCCGCATCGTGGAAACGATGAAGAAGAGCGGCGCGAAAATTTCGGGACCGATTCCTCTTCCCACCGAAAGAGAAATTATCACGATTCTCCGTTCCCCGCACAAATACAAAGATTCCCGCGAACAGTTCGAAATGAGAACGTACAAGAGAATCATCGATATTTATTCCCCCAACGCGAAACTGCTCGATACCATTCACCTGCCCGCAGGCGTCGATATCAAAATCAAGCTGTAATCGCGGCGGAACAAGAAACCGACATCGCAAAAAAAATACTTCGCAAGCGAGGTATTAAGAAATATTTTATAAGGAGTGAACTTTATCAATGAATAAAGCAATCATCGGGCGCAAAATCGGAATGACGAGATTGTTTGCGCAGGACGGGAAAATGATTCCCGTAACGGTAGTGGAGGCAGGTCCCTGCCCCGTAGTGCAGGTAAAAACCACGGAGCACGACGGCTATGCGGCTTTGAAGCTCGGCTTCATCGAAACCAGCGAAAAGGCGCTTACGAAGCCTGAACTCGGACAGTTCAAAAAAGCCAACGTGAAACCCTGCAAAGTGCTCAAAGAAATCAGAGTAGACAACGCGGAAAGCTTCAAAGTGGGCGACGAGCTCAAAGCGGACGTGTTTGCTGCAGGCGACAAGGTAGACGTTTCCGGCGTTACGAAAGGGCACGGCTATACGGGCGTTATCAAGAGATGGAATCAGCAGCGTCTGAAGGAAACGCACGGCGTAGGCCCCGTACACAGAGAACCGGGTTCCATGGGCGCCAACTCTTCGCCTTCCAGAGTATTCAAGCTGAAGCACCTCGCCGGTCAGTACGGTGTAGAGAACGTTACGATTCAGAACCTTGAAATCGTAAAAGTAGATCTGGCGAGAAACGTTCTTCTCATCAAAGGCGCGATTCCCGGCGTGAAAGGCAGCATCGTTACCGTCGGCAGCAGCGTGAAGAGCAAATAAGGAGAAAAGACAATGACCGGAATTAAAGTATATAATATGAAAGGTGCGGTTGTCGGCGAAATGGAGCTCAGCGACAGCGTGTTCGGCGCCGAGTACAACGAAAGCCTGATTCATCAGGCGGTTGTAACTCGTCTTGCCAACGAAAGACAGGGCACGAAGTCCACGCTTACCCGCAGCGAAGTTCGCGGCGGCGGCATCAAACCCTGGAGACAGAAAGGCACCGGCAGAGCCCGTCAGGGTTCCATCCGCGCTCCGCAGTGGATAAAGGGCGGCGTAGTGTTCGCACCCAAATCCCGCGACTTCTCTAAGAAGATGAACGTGAAGGCGAAAACGGGCGCATTGCTTTCCGCCGTTTCCAAGAAGCTTGCCGACGGCGAACTTCTTATCGTGGACGAGCTGAAATCCGAGGGCAAAACCAAAGAGATGGCGGCGTTCGTAAAGGCGATGAACCTTAACAAGAGCGCGCTGCTTGTAATGAGCGAAAAGGACGAGCTCGTGATCCGCGCGACGAACAATCTTCCCCGCGTATCCACGATGAACGTTGATCTTTTGAACACGTACGACGTTGTGGCGAACGCGAAAGTAGTAATGACGAAAGCCGCCGCAGAGAAATTTCAGGAGGTATACGCGTAATGTTTGCCGAAGACGTAATTTTGAAGCCCGTTCTCACCGAGAAGGGTTATGACGGAATCGCGGATAAGAGATACACGTTCTACGTGAAAAACACCGCAAACAAAATCGAAATCAGAAACGCCGTTGAAAAATTGTTCGGCGTGAAGGTTGCCAAAGTAAACACGATCAACTGCAAAGGCAAGCTGAAGAGAATGGGCAGAAACGAAGGTTACACGCCCGACCGCAAAAAAGCGGTGGTTATCCTCAAAGAGGACAGCAAGCCCATCGAGTTCTTCAACTCTTTGGCGTAATCGGGGAGGATATAAAAAATGGCTATTAAAACATATAAACCTACCACGCCGTCCCGCCGTTTCATTACGGTTCTGAAAAGAGAAGAGGTAACGGGCGGTAAACCGGAAAAGTCCTTGATGCACGATCAGCGCCATTCGGGCGGCAGAAACAATCAGGGCAAAATCACTTGCCGCCACATCGGCGGCGGAAACCGCACGAAATACCGTATCATCGATTTCAAACGCAATAAAGACGACATCCCCGCTACGGTAAAGAGCATCCAGTACGATCCCAACAGAAGCGCAAACATCGCGCTCATCGCGTATGCGGACGGCGCCAAAGCGTATATCCTCGCTCCCCTCGGCTTAAACGTGGGCGACAAGGTTATGAGCGGCGCGAAAGCGGATATCAAAGTGGGCAACACCCTTCCGCTTGAAAACATCCCCGTAGGTACCATGGTGCACAACGTAGAGCTTACCCCCGGCAAGGGCGGACAGCTTGCAAGAAGCGCGGGACTTGCGGCGCAGATCGTAGCTACCGAAGGCAAATACGCCACGCTTCGTCTGCCCAGCGGCGAAATGAGATACGTGCTGTTAAGATGCCGCGCCACGATCGGTCAGGTGGGCAACGTAGAACACGAAATCGTATCCCTCGGCAAAGCCGGTAAGGCGAGATACCTCGGTCAGCGCCCGGAAGTACGCGGCGCGGTTATGAACCCCGTAGATCACCCTCACGGCGGCGGCGAAGGCAAGGCACCCGTAGGCCATGCAGGTCCTATGACTCCTTGGGGCAAACCCGCTCTCGGCTACAAGACGAGAAAGAAGAAGAATGCGACGAACAAGTTCATTCTTAAGAGAATCAACTAATCCGGAGGAGAGAAGAATATGTCAAGAAGCATAAAGAAAGGACCTTACGTGGAAGCGAAGCTTTTAAGCCGTATTCAGGCGATGAACGAAGCGAACGAGAAGAAGGTTTTGAAAACTTGGTCGAGAGCGTCCACGATCTTCCCCGATATGGTAGGTCATACGATTGCGGTGTACGACGGCAGAAAGCACGTTCCCGTATATATCACGGAAGACATGATCGGCTGCAAGCTCGGCGAGTTTGCTCCTACGAGAACCTTCCACGGGCACGCCGCTAAGACGTCCACGCCCTCGAAATAAGGAGAGATGACAAATGGCAACGAATATGAAGAATAAAGAGCTGAAAGCGGCGGACGTGAAAGCAAAGCGTCCTTACGCGGTGGCTAAATACGTGAGAGTATCCCCGTACAAGGTGAGAACGGTTCTCGCCCTGATTCGCGGCAAAGATTACAAAGAGGCGAAAGCCACGCTCGAACACATCACCAACGGCAGCGCGCTTGCGGTGAAAAAGGTGCTCGTTTCGGCGGGCGCGAACGCGGAACATAACTTCGGTATGGACAGAGGCGATCTGTACGTGGCGGAATGTTTTGCGGACGGCGCTACCTCTCTGAAGAGAATGCAGCCCGTATCCAAAGGCAGAGGGCACGCGATTCTTAAGAGAACCAGCCACATCACGGTTATTTTGGACGTCAAAAAATTGGAAGGAGAATTATAATGGGACAGAAAGTTAATCCTCACGGTTTGAGAGTAGGCGTTATCAAGGGTTGGAACACTCAGTGGTACGCGGACAAAAAAGAATTCTCCAAATATCTGAAAGAAGATAACGTAATCCGTACCTTCCTTAAAAAGAAGTACTATGCGGCGGCGATCAGCAAGATCACCATCGAAAGAGCGGCTACGCGTATCATCGTTACGATTTTCACGGCTCGTCCCGGCGTCATCATCGGCAAAGCGGGCGCGGAAGTGGAAAACATCAAAAAAGACCTTGCGAAACTTACGGGCGGCAAGGCGGTAAGCGTAAACATCACGGAAGTGAAGAAGCCCGATTGCGACGCGCAGCTCGTTGCGGAAAGCGTTGCGGCTCAGCTTGAAAAGCGTATGGCGTTCCGCCGTTGCATGAAGCAGGCGATCGGCAGATCGATGAGAGCCGGCGTAAAGGGCATCAAGATGATGTGCAGCGGTCGTCTGGACGGCAGAGAAATCGCGGGTAGCGAACACTATCACGAAGGTTCGATTCCTCTTCAGACGCTCCGTGCAGACATCGATTACGGTTTTGCGGAAGCGCACACCACGTTCGGTATGATCGGCGTAAAGTGCTGGATCTACAAGGGCGAAGTGCTTAAAACCGCGAAAGCTCCCGCTCAGGCGGAAGGAGGAGCATTATAATGTTGATTCCTAAGAGAGTTAAAAGAAGAAAGCAGCATAAAGGCAAGATGAGAGGCGCCGCTCATAAAGGCAACGTAATCGCTTACGGCGAATACGGTCTGGTAGCGGAAGAATGCGGATGGATCAAATCCAACCAGATCGAAGCCGCCCGTATCGCCATGACGAGATTCGTAAAGCGCGGCGGTCAGGTATGGATCGATATCTTCCCTCATAAGCCTATTACGAAGCACCCTGCCGAAGCTCGTATGGGTTCCGGTAAAGGTAACGTAGAATACTGGGTTGCCGTAGTGAAGCCCGGCAGAGTAATGTTCGAAATGGCGGGCGTTTCCGAAGCGGACGCGAAAGAGGCTATGCGCCTTGCCGGCAACAAACTTCCCGTAAAGTGCAAGTTTGTGAAAAAAGAAGTCGCAACCGTAGCGACGGAAGGCGGTGAAGAATAATGAAAGCGAAAGAAGTAAAAGAAATGACGAGCGCCGAACTGACGGCGAAGCTGGCAGAACTGAAAAGCGAGCTTTTCAACCTTCGTTTCCGTCTTGCGTCGGGGCAGCTTGAAAATCCCGTTTCTATCAGAACCTGCAAGAGAGACATCGCTCGCGTGAACACGGAAATCCGTGCGAGAGAATTGAAGGCGTAACGGAGGGCAAAAAAATGGAAAGAAATCTCAGAAAAGAAAGAGTCGGCTTAGTGGTATCCGACAAGATGGATAAAACCGTCGTTGTTGAAATCACCGATAAGAGCAAACACCCTCTGTACAAAAAGACGATCGTAACCTCTAAGCGTTTAAAGGCGCACGACGAGGAAAATGCCTGCGGCATCGGCGATACGGTGAGAATCGTAGAAACCAGAAAGCTGAGCAAGGATAAGAACTGGCGCGTTGCCGAGATCGTCGAGAAGGCGAAGTAACGAGGTAAGGAGATAGAATTATGATTCAACCCCAAACAAGACTGAAAGTAGCGGATAACTCCGGTGCGAAAGAGTTGATGTGTATAAGAGTTATGGGTGGTTCCTTCCGTAAAACCGGCAACATCGGCGACGTCATCGTCGCGTCCGTAAAGACGGCTACGCCGGGCGGCGCGGTATCGAAAGGCGACGTTGTCAACGCGGTAATCGTGAGAACCACGAGCGGCATCAGAAGAGCAGACGGCACGTACGTAAGATTCGACGAAAACGCCGCCGTAATCATCGATAAGCAGAAGCAGCCGAAAGGCACCCGTATCTTCGGGCCGATCGCGAGAGAACTGAGAGATAAAGATTACATGAAGATCATCTCCCTTGCTCCCGAAGTGCTGTAAAGGATTGGAGGATTAAACAATGAACGTAAAATTAAACGATAACGTACTTGTTATTGCCGGTAAAGATAAAGGCAAACAGGGAAAAGTCCTTGCCACCTCCCCCAAAGCCGATACGGTAACGGTAGAAGGCGTGCGGATGCAGAAGAAGCACGAGAAGGCGAGAAAAGCGAACGAAACGAGCAAAATCGTAGAAAAAGAAGGCGCGATCAGCGCTTCCAACGTAATGGTTATCTGCCCGGAATGCGGCAAACCCACCAGAGTGAAGCATCAGATCGTCGACGGAAAGAAAGTGCGCGTATGCAAATGCGGCGCCACGCTCGATAAAGCGTTCGTGAAGAAAACGAAAGCTGCCGCAGCGGCTGAAACGGAAGCTCCCAAGAAGAGAACGAGAAAGCGCGCGGCGAAAGCGGAAGAGACCAAAACGGAATCTTCTTCGAACGAGTAACGAGGTAGAGCAAAATGGCAGAAAAGGTATATAAAAACAGAGTAAAGGAAAAGTACGAAAAAGAAGTCGTTCCTTTCCTTATGAAGAAATTCGGCTACAAGTCCGTAATGCAGTGCCCCCGCCTCGTGAAGATCGTGATCAACACGGGACTCGGCGACATTAAAGACAACGCGAAGTCCATTCAGGTTACGGAAAACGAAATCAAAATGATTTCCGGTCAGAAGCCCGTACTTACGAAGGCGAAGAAGTCCGTAGCAAACTTCAAGGTGCGCGAAGGACAGACGATCGGCATCAAAGTAACTTTGCGCGGCGACAGAATGTACGATTTCTACGATAAATTCGTATCGATCGCGCTTCCTCGCTTAAGAGACTTCAGAGGGGTATCCGATAAGGCGTTCGACGGCCGCGGCAATTATTCCGTAGGCTTGAAAGAACAGCTTATCTTCCCCGAAATCACTTACGATCAGGTGGAAAAGATCCGCGGCATGGACGTTGCGATCGTAACCACCGCGAAAACGGACGAAGAGGCAAGAGAGCTGCTCCGCGCGCTCGGCATGCCGTTCAAGAAGTAAGGAGAGAAGAAAATGGCAAAGAAGTCAATGATAAACAAGCAACAGAAAACGCCCAAGTTTTCCACGAGAGCGTACACGCGCTGCACGATCTGCGGAAGACCTCACGCGGTTTTGAGAAAGTATGGCGTTTGCCGTATCTGTTTCAGAAATCTTGCGTACAAGGGAGAAATTCCCGGCGTTAAGAAGTCGAGTTGGTAACACGGAGGAAACGAATATGACAGATCCCATCGCAGATATGCTTACGAGAATCAGAAACGCGATCATCGCCAAAAAAGAAACGGTGGAAGTTCCTTCTTCCGTGATGAAAAAGGCGATTGCCGATATTCTTCTTGACGAGGGCTACGTAAAAGACGTAAAACTTGTAGAGGACGGCTATAACGGCAAAATCGCGATCACGCTGAAATACAGCGACAAGAAATCGGTAATCACCGGCATCGAAAGAGTGTCCCGTCCGGGGCTTCGTTCGTACACCGGCGTAGAAAAGATGCCCAAAGTGCTCAACGGTATCGGTACGGTAATTCTTACCACCAACAAGGGCATTATGACGGGCAAACAGGCAAAAGCACAGAACGTAGGCGGCGAAGTGCTTTGCTACGTCTGGTAAAGGAGGGCAGTAGGTATGTCGAGAATCGGTAAAATGCCTGTGGCGCTTCCTCAGGGCGTAACGGTAGAATTTAAAGACGGCGTGGTTACGGTGAAAGGCGGCAAAGGCACGCTTTCCCGCGAAATCACGGGCAACATCGACGTCGTGGTAGAAGACGGACACGCAATCGTAAAGGCGCTGGATACTCTTCCCGAAACCAACGCGAAGCACGGGCTTTACAGAGCTTTGCTTGCGGGCATGGTGAAGGGCGTTCACGACGGCTTTTCGAAAGCGCTTGAAATCAAGGGCGTCGGCTGGAAAGGACAGGTGCAGGGCAACAAACTCGTTCTGAACGTAGGTTTCTCGCACCCCGTAGAGTTCGTAGCTCCGGAAGGCATCAAATTCGAATGCCCCACTTTGACGGACATCGTTGTTTCCGGTATCAGCAAAGAGCTGGTAGGGCAGACGGCGGCGAACATCAGAGCGGTAAGAGAACCGGAACCTTATCACGGCTACGGTATTCGTTATAAAGACGAGTACGTTGAGCACAAGGAAGGCAAGACCTCCGGTAAGGCGAAGAAATAAGGAGAGCGCTTAATATGATTTCGAAAATTGATAAAAATACAGTCAGACAAAGACGGCACGCAAGAGTGCGCAAAACCGTGGCGGGTACCGCTGCGGCTCCGCGCCTCAACGTGTACAGAAGTCTTAATCACATCTACGCGCAGATCATCGACGACAGAGCCGGCAACGAAAAGGGCGGCGTAACGCTTGCGGCGGCGTCCACGATGGATAAGGACGTTAAGGCGCAGCTGGAAGGCTTAACCAAAACGGACGCGGCGAAAGTCGTAGGAAAGGTTCTTGCGGAACGCGCGCTGAAAAAAGGCGTCGAAACGGTTGTGTTCGACAGAGGCGGCTACCTTTACACGGGACGCGTAAAGGCGCTTGCCGACGGCGCGAGAGAAGCCGGACTTAAATTTTGACGGGAGAGAAGATTATGGCAGACGAAAAAAGAGAAAACAGAAGACCTCAGAGACGTCAGGCTGAAGACGACGGCTTGATTAAAAAGCTTATCGAAATCAACCGCGTATCCAAGACGGTGAAGGGCGGTAAAAACGCTCGTTTCGCGGCTCTCGTGATCGTTGGCGACGGAAAAGGCAAAGTAGGCGTAGGCACGGGCAAAGCGAAAGAAGTTCCCGAAGCCATCGATAAAGCCACTCTCCGCGCGAAGAAAAACATGATTTCGATCCCCGTTGTGGATAACACCATTCCCCATCAGATCATCGGCAAGTTCGGCAGAGGCGCGGTGCTTATGATGCCCGCATCCGAAGGTACCGGCGTGATCGCCGGCGGCCCCGTGCGTGCGGTAATGGAAGCGGTGGGAATCAAGAACATCAGAACGAAGTCTCACGGCACGCAAAACCCCGGCAACTGCGTAAAAGCTACCGTAGCCGGTCTTTCCGAATTAAAGACGGCGGAACAGGTTGCCGCTCTTCGCGGGAAAACCGTAGAAGAGATCATGTGCAAATAAGGAGGCGCGAACAATGGCTAAAATTAAAGTAACGCTTGTGAAAAGCACGATCGGCGAAGTGATTTCCGTAAAGGAAACCGTGCGCGCACTCGGTCTCAACAAAATTCGTTCCTCCAAAGAATGGGAGGACACCCCCGCCGTTCGCGGTATGATCAAAAAAGTGCATCATCTCGTGAAAGCGGAAAACATTTAAGGAGCGTACAATGAGAATAGATACTCTTTCTCCCGCACCGGGAGCAACGACGAAAGCGAAAAGACTGGGCAGAGGTATCGGTTCCGGTCTCGGCAAAACGTCGGGTAAAGGACATAAAGGACAGTGGGCGCGTTCCGGCGGCGGCGTGCGTCCCGGATTCGAAGGCGGACAGATGCCTATCGCCCGCCGCGTACCGAAGAGAGGTTTCAATCACGCGGGTAAGGAATACGTTATCGTAAACCTTGCAAACCTTGCGGATTTGCCCGAAGGTACGGTGGTGGATTACGGCTTCGTGATGGAAAACGGTCTTGCGAAAGCGGTGAAGAACAACTGCGGCTTGAAAGTGCTCGGCGACGGGGAACTGAAAGTGGCGCTCACCGTAAAGGCTGCGAAATTTTCCGAGAGCGCGAAAGCTGCAATCGAAGCGGCGAAGGGCACTGCGGAAACCCTGTAAAGAGAAAGCGGACGATAAGAAGCCGCTTGCATAAACGCTTCTTTCGTTATTTTCAGCCGGGGGAAAATCGCGTGTTTTCCTTCGACTGAATCGGCTTATTTTCCCTCAGGGCGCCGGGCGGGTGTAAAAAACGCGTCGGGCGGCAGTCGGTCTTTGCAGGCGCGCTTCGGGCTTGCCCGCAGGCGGGCGGGCTTGAAACGCCAACAGAAATTCGGAGAGAAAAATGTTACAAACACTTATCAATGCGTTTAAGGTGAAGGATATCAGGGTGAAAGTATGGAAAATGCTTCTGCTCCTTCTGATATTCCGCATCGGATGCTATATTCCCATTCCGGGTCTCGATAGCAGCGTGTTTTCCGAAAACGTTACGGGCAACGACTTCTTGACGCTGATGAACAGCATCACGGGCGGCTCGCTGGCGAACGGCACGCTTTTCGCGCTCGGCATCGGTCCTTACATCAACGCGTCAATTATTATGCAGCTTTTGTGCGTAGGTATTCCGGCGCTCGAACGCCTTTCGAAACAAGGCGAAGAGGGGCAGAAGAAAATCGCGCAATACACCAGATACTGCACGATTCTCCTTGCCGTGATTCAGTCGATCGGCATCATCGTTAACTTCGCAAACCAGTCGGGCGCGGTGAACAAGAGCTTGTTCTTCGACAGCGCGTTCCTCGCGGGATTTTTCATGACCGTGGTATACACGGCGGGCGCGTTCCTCGTAATGTGGCTGGGCGAAAGAATCACCGATTACGGCGTAGGCAACGGACAGTCCATGATCATCTTCGTGGGTATTCTTGCCACGGCGGGGCAGGCGATCATCGCCAAAATCGTGGATATTCCCAACAACAGCGACGCCATCTGGCAGCTGGTAGCGTTCGTAATCGTATGCGCGGTGGTCTTCTTCGCGGTTGTGTACGTGGATCTTTCGGAAAGAAAGGTGCCCGTGCAGTATGCGAAGCAGATTAAGGGCAGAAAGATGTACGGCGGGCAGTCCTCCGTGATTCCCATCCGTATTTCGGGCAGCGGCGTTATGCCTCTGATTTTCGCGTTCTCCATCCTTTCCTTCCCGCAGATGATTTCGGGCTTGTTCTGGCCGAACGGCGGGTTCTACAAGTGGTGGACGAAGTGGATGACCGGTTCTTCCGCAATCGCGGGCGGACGTATTCTGTATTCGTTCGTGCTGTGCCTTCTCATCTTCGCGTTCTCGTTCTTCTATGCGCAGATGCAGTTCAACCCGGAAGACGTTTCGAAGAGCATTCAGCAGAACGGCGGTTTTATTCAGGGCATTCGTCCCGGCAAAGCTACGGAAAATTATCTGAAAAAGATTTCCAACCGTATCACTTTGTTCGGCGCGATTTACCTTTCGTTGGTAGCGTTCATTCCCGCGCTTGCATTCGCCTGGGCGGATCCTACGGGCACGCTGGTGAACGTATTCTCCACAACGGGTATTCTGATCGTCGTATCTGTGGCGATGGAGTTTGAAAAACAGCTTCAGGCGCAGATGATGATGAAGAACTATAAAGGATTTTTGAAATAATGTTGCAAACGCCCGCCGGAACGCGGCGGGCGGCAACGAAAAGAATACGGAGCATCGGCAGATGAATATTATATTACTCGGCGCACCCGGCGCGGGCAAAGGAACGCAGGCAACGCGCATTTCCGATAAATTCGGAATGCCGCACATTTCTACGGGCGATATTTTCCGCGCGAACATTAAAAATCAGACGGAAATCGGCGTGCTTGCCAAATCGTATATCGATAAAGGGCAGCTGGTGCCCGACGAAGTTACCTGCAAAATCGTGGAAAACCGTTTGCAGGAAGAGGATTGCAAAAACGGCTACCTGCTGGACGGATTCCCCCGCAACGTGTTTCAGGCGGAAGCGCTTGAAAAATTCACGAAGATCGACGCGGTGGTAAACATCAACATCGATTTTTCGCTGCTGATGGCGCGTCTTTGCGGCAGAAGAGTGTGCAGAAACTGCGGCGAAAGCTATCACGTTTCCACGCTCGGCGGCAAAACCACGTGCGAGCGCTGCGACGGAGAATTGTATCAGCGTGCCGACGACAATCCCGAAACGGTGCAGAAACGTTTGGACGTGTACGGCGCGCAGACGGCGCCCCTCATCGATTATTACACGAAGAAGGGCTTGATTTTAAACTTCACGGGGACGGACGAACCGCCCGAAGTGCTGTTTAACGAAATTTCGAACGTGCTGGAAAAGTTCAGATGAGCATTATTACGAAAACCGACGCGGAAATCGATCTGATGCGCGAACCCTGTGCGATCGTGCGCGACACGCTGGCGTTCGTGGGCGAAAGAATTTCCGCAGGGATGAGCACCAAAGAAGTAGACGAACTTGTGGAACGGTTCATCCGTGCGGCGGGGGCATATCCCTCGTGCCTCGGATACAGCGGGTTTCCCCCCTCGGCGTGCGGTTTCCTCAACGAGGTGGTGGTGCACGGAATCCCGGACGACAAGACGATTTTAAAAGACGGCGACATCGTTACGGTGGATTTGTGCGCGTATAAAAACGGCTTTCACGGCGACGCCGCGCGGACGTTTTTAATCGGCAACGTATCGGCAGAAAAGCGGCTTTTGGTGGAGCGTACGAAAGAGTGCTTTTTCAAAGGCATCGAAAATCTGCATGCCGGCACGCCGCTGTACGATATCGGCTACCGCGTTCAGAAGTATGCCGAATCGTTCGGTTACGGAGTCATCCGTTCGTACACGGGGCACGGAATCGGGCGCGAAATGCACGAAGATCCCGCGGTGCCCAATTACGGCAGGCTCGGTACCGGTCCGAGGCTGAAAGCGAACACGGTCATCTGCATCGAGCCGATGATTTCGATGGGAAATTACCGTGTGCGGATTTTAGACGACGACTGGGGAGCGGTAACGATCGACGGCTCGCCCGCGGCGCACTACGAAAACACCGTGGTGGTCCGCGAGGACGGCGTGGAAATCTTAACGCTGTAAACGGGCGGAAAACGCACGTAAGAAAAGCAATTCAAAAAGCAAACGCGACGAATCGGTCGAATATCAATCGGAGGAAATTTTCGTGTCCAAGGACGACGTAATCGAAGCGGAAGGCAAAGTGCTGGAAGCGCTGCCCAACGCAACATTCAAAGTACAGCTTTCTAACGGGCATACCATCACGGCATACATTTCGGGCAAACTTCGCATGAACTATATCCGTATCATCGAAGGCGACACGGTGAAGCTTGAAATGAGCCCGTATGATCTGACGAAAGGAAGAATCACGTGGCGCAGCAAATCGTAAAGCTCGCCGCATACAAGAAAAATCAAGGAGAAAACTAAAATGAAAGTAAGACCTTCCGTAAAACCTATGTGCGATAAGTGCAAAGTTATCAAGAGAAACGGCAGAGTGATGGTGATCTGCTCCAAGAGCAAGAGCCACAAACAGAGACAGGGCTGAATTAAATTTTTCCAAAGGACGGCGTTTCACCGTTCTTTGGAAAACTCATTTTCGGCGCTTTTTTCTGATTTTTTAAAAAACGGTATATCGCGGCTGAAAAACGCTTGACAATCCTTTCGGTTCCGTGATATAATAACGTGTACGGTTAAAAATAGGGTATCTTGCGCTCCGAGGTATTTTCGAAGCGGAAATATTCTTAAAAAGGCTGAATTTTTGCTTGAAAACGGGGCAAAAATTCGGTTTTGTCGTGTATTTTCGGGTGTAAAAACGCGGTTTTCGATATGATTTTTGCCGTTTTTGCGCAAAGAACAGGGCGAAAACAAACATTAAATCGCGGAAAAAACGCATAAAAACCGACGAAAAATACAAAAAACCGGAAAACGGAAAATAATACGACGCAGCGCGGGGGGCATTTTCCACTGCCCGCAGGCGGGTGCCGTTGGCGATAAAAAAATATAAAACAAAATTTTAACACGGAGGATTCAGAACATTATGGCACGTATTGCCGGTGTTGATTTACCCAGAGAAAAGAGAGTGGAAATCGGTTTGACCTACATTTACGGAATCGGTCTTGCCACCTCGAAGAAAATTCTCGCGGAAACGGGCATCGATCCCGATAAGAGAGTGAAAGACCTCGACGAGAACGACGTTTCCAAGCTGAGAGAATATATCGATCATAACGTAAGAGTGGAAGGCGAACTTCGCAGCGAAGTTTCCCTGAACATCAAGAGACTGATGGAAATCGGTTGCTATCGCGGCATCCGCCACAGAAAGGGCTTACCCGTTCGCGGACAGAGCACGAAGAGAAACGCGCACACCCGCAAGGGCAAGGCGCGCGCTATCGCCGGTAAGAAGAAATAATCACGGAGGAGAATAGATCATGGCAGAAGTGAAAAACGCTAAAAAGGCGGGAGCTCCTCGTAAGCGTAAGGAACTTAAAAAAGTAGATAAAGGACAGGTGCATATCCAGTCCACGTTCAATAACACCCTCGTTACCATCACGGATATGAGCGGCAACGCCATTTCGTGGTCCAGCGCAGGCGCGCTCGGATACAAAGGCAGCAGAAAGGGCACGCCGTTCGCGGCGCAGATGGCTGCGGAAACGGCGGCGAAAGCGGCGAAAGAGCACGGGCTTCGCAGCGTTGAAGTGTATGTGAAAGGACCCGGCGCGGGCAGAGAATCCGCGATCCGCGCGTTGGCGGCCTGCGAATTGGAAGTAACGCTTATTTCCGACGTGTCGCCTATCCCTCACAACGGCTGCAGACCTCCCAAGCGTCGTAGAGTTTAATGTAAAGGCAGGAAGAAGATTATGGCAACTTATAGAGAAGCAAAATGTAAACTGTGCAGAAGAGAAGGCGCGAAGCTGTTTCTGAAAGGCGATAAATGCTATATGGACAAGTGTCCGTTCAACAAGCGCCCCGTAGCGCCCGGTCAGCACGGCGCGGACAGAAAGAAGGTTTCCGAATACGGGCTGCAGCTGCGCGAAAAACAAAAGACGAAGAGAATTTACGGCGTACAGGAAGGTCAGTTCAGAAAATATTACGAAATTGCCGACCGTATGAAGGGCGTTACCGGCGAAAACATGCTTTCGCTGCTGGAAAGACGGCTTGACAACGTGGTGTTCAGAATGGGCGTTGCTCCCTCCAGAACGCTGGCGCGTCAGATCGTGAACCACGCGCATATCTCCGTAAACGGCAAAACCGTTACCATTCCTTCGTATATCGTGAAGGCGGGCGACGTGGTTGCGGTGAAGGAAAACAGACGTTCTAACAAATATTTTACGGCTCTGAAGGAGACGAAGTCGGGCGCGACGATGCCGAAGTGGGTAGAGTTCGACCGCGAAACGCTGGAAGGAAAAGTTCTTGCGCTTCCCACGAGAGAAGATATCGACAGTCAGATCGCAGAGCATATGATTGTCGAATTGTACTCCAAATAATCATATTGCTTAAGGAGGTATTATATGATCGAAATGGATATGCCTAAGCTCGAAGTGCTTGAAAACGACGACTTTTATGCGAAAGTGGTCTGCGAGCCTTTGGAGAAGGGTTTCGGTCTTACAATCGGCAACTGCCTCAGAAGAATTTTGCTTTCCGCTTTGCCCGGCGCGGCGGTGGAAGGAATTAAATTCCTTGACGGAAGCGTGAAACACGAATTTTCCGCGGTTAAAGGAATCAAAGAGGACGTTACGGAGATTATTCTTAACTTGAAGACGCTTGCACTGCGTACGAAAGTTACCGATAAATCTTACGAAAAGGTGTTGCATATCACGAAGGAAGGTCCTGCCGTACTGACGGGTGCCGACCTGAACGTGGACGCCGAAGTAGAAGTTATCAATAAGGATCAGTACATCTGCACGATCGACGAGGGCGGCAAGTTTGACGTTGAACTTACCGTGGGCAGAGGCAGAGGCTATCGCCCCGCGAAGGAAAACAAGCAGCCCGTTGTGGATTATATTGCGATCGATTCTATCTATACTCCCGTACAGAAAGTGAATTACACCGTAGAGCCTACGCGCGTAGGTCAGGCGGTGGACTACGACAAACTGACGCTGGAAGTGTGGACGGACGGAACGTTTTCGGGAAAGGAAATCATTTCTCTTGCCGCGAAGATTATGCAGGACCACATCGGTCTGTTCGTAAACTTAAGCGAGACGATTAAGGGAATGGATATCCTTGTGAAAACCGAGGACGACAAGCAACAGCAGATTCTCAGAATGGTTATCGAGGATATGGATCTTTCCGTGCGTTCGTATAACTGCTTGAAACGCGCCAACATTCATACGGTAGAGGATCTTACGAAAAAGACCGAGGACGATATGCTGAAGGTGAGAAACCTGGGCAGAAAGTCGCTTGACGAAGTGATTGCGAAACTGGAGTCTTACGGTCTCTCATTAAGTAAACAGGAGGATTAAAACAATGCCCGGCAAATTGGGAAGAACTTCGAAAGAGAGAAACGCTCTTTTGAGAAATCAGGCTTCGCAGCTTATTTGGTACGGTAAAATCGAAACGACCGCGCCCAAAGCGAAAGAGTTGCAGTCTTATGTAGAAAAACTTATTACGAAAGCCGTGAATACCTACGACGATAACATCGAATTTGAAGTTACGAAGAAGGATAAGAACGGCAAGGAAATCAAAGCCACCAACATTAAGGACGGTCCTAAAAAGCTGGCGGCGCGCCGTGCGATTATGGCGAAAACCTACGATTTACAGGAAATCAAGGGTTTCGACGAAAAGAAGAGCGCGTTTAAGGCAAGAACCGCAGACGTTCAGCACCCCTTGATGGATAAACTCTTCAACGAACTTGCTCCGAAATACGCGGCGAGAAAGGAAGAGACGAAGCAGGGCGGCGGTTATACGAGAATTTATCTTCTCGGCGCACGTCGCGGCGACGGTGCGGAAACGGCGATTATCGAATTGGTGTAATCGGGGTTTCGGCTGTTCCGCTTGCATGAAAGCGGAGACAATTTAAACGAATCGGATTCGGCGTACTTTTGCAAACGGCTGCGTGGCTTGATTTTATCGGGCTGCGGGCGGTTGCGGAGTTGCGGCGGATCCGTTTTTGTTTTGTGTTGGGAAGGGCGAGGGAAGATTGCGACGGCGAGGTGTGGATTGGGGGCGGCATAGATTGTGGGCGGCGCGGGTTGTGCCGGCGCGGCGTGGGTTGGGGCGTGGCGCGGATTGTGCCGGCGAGGCGTGGAGTGTGGGCGGGGTGTGGATAGTGGGCAAGGCGTGGAGTGTCTGGCGCTGCGTAACGGATATAAGGCAGATTGAAAGAAAGCCGGGCGGGGAACGAGCGCTTAAAGAGAGAATGTTGACGCATAGCCGAGTGAAATTGGTCTACCGCTATGTTTGAAAATTTTTTAAAAAACAAATTTTCAGATAAAAAAGGCAGGGAGTTCTTTATGCGATACCGTTCGACTGCTGGCTTTCACCACTTTGTTTCGTAAGGAGCAGGCTACAGAAGCTTGCCGTAGACTTTTTCGCGCTTATCTCGCCAAAGAGAAAAAGCGGAAAGGGGAAAGCAAGGGGAGAGGCTACGCGGCGTTCTACTTGCCACGATTTTCTAACGGAAACGCGGCGAAAGGTTTCTCCAAAGGCTACTTGAAAGATAAGAGAAGACCTCTTCAGTCGGCAGAAGGCGACAGCAGGCTGCCGAAGCTGCCTTAAACGGCAGTTCGGCAAGAAAAGCCCCGAAGGGGAAGCCAAGAAAGCGGTTTGATATAAGGCTGCTTTTTGAAAAGAAAATGTCTGAATTTTGTTCGGCTGCCCCTTTGTTTGAAAATTTTATGTAAGGCAAATTTTCAAACAAAAAAGAAAAGCAGGCTTTTCTTCATCACCTTGCTTCGCAAGGAGCAGGTTGCCGAAGCTGCCGTAAAGTTTTTCACGCTTATCTCGCCAAAGAGAAAAGGCGGAAAGGGGAAAGCAAGGGGCGAGGCTACGCGGCGTTTTACTTGTTTAAAGCCAACACGGCGGGGATTTCCGAAGGACGGCTTGAAAGATAAAGAATGACCTCTTCAGTCGGCAGAAGCCGACAGCTTCCCCGAAGGGGAAGCTAAGCATGCGGGTTGATTATTTTGCCGAAACAGGTTTTATGGATAAAACTGTTTTCAGGTAAGGGGAAGACCTGACGAGAGGAAAAAATTTAAACTGACCTCTCTCGGCGCTCCGCGCCACTCTCCCCGAAAGGGAAAGCGAGGTGAGATGGAAAACTTATGTAGGCAAGGGGAAGCTTGGAAACAAAAAAAGACCTCTTCGGTCGGCGAAAGCCGATAGCAGGCTGCCGAAGCTGCCTTAAACGGCAGTTCGGCAAGAAAAGCCCCGACGGGGAAGCCGAGAGGTCTGTTTGATTATAAGGCTGCTTTTTGGCGGAATCGGCGGTCAGCGCTTTTTGCGGTCGGATTCTTGCTGGACGAGAAAATCTACGTATGCCGCCGCGCGCGCTTTGCCGTTTTCCGAGAGCTTGCGGAAACTTTCGATCAGTTCCGATTCTGCATCCGGAAAGGTGGCGTCGACGAGACTTTGCAGGTGCGGCAGTTCTGTTTCGCTTAACATTTCGTCGACGGAGACTCCGAAAAAACGCGAAAGGCGCAATAAAGTGGATGCCGTGGCTTCGTTGCGCCCCTTTTCTAATTTTGCGATTGCCGACTGGCTCAATCCCGTGGCGTTGGCTAATTGTTGTTGACTTAAATTTTTTTCTTTGCGTAAGTCGATTAACGTTTCAGAGAATTTCATACTTAGATTTTATCAAGTATAATTCCAAAAGTACTTGACAAATAGATTTAGACTTGATATACTATATTATATAAGTATTTTTCGACTTTTATGCGACGAAGGAAAAAGTTATGAATGGAAATTGGGCATGGCGGATGTTATTTCCGTGCGACGTGAGGCGGGGAATCTGCGCGGCGGCAAATGCTTTCGGAAATACTGCGTTTTGGCTGGCATGCGGGTTGCTGGTTGTATGGATTGCGTTGACGACGGCGGCGTTTTCGAGAGATTTGAAAACGAAACGCGGGAAGGAAGATAAAACGGCGGTTTCTGCGGATATGTCTGAGGAAAAATCGGAAACGGAGTCGGTGAAAAAGAACGGGGCGGAGAAAATTTTAGCCGAAAGCTCTGCGGAATGTTCGGACGGCGAAAATTCGGATGCCGGGGAAATGCGGCGCAGGGAATGACAGAAAATGACTTTGGCGGCAAAATCTGGGGCGTTTTGCGGGGAAAATTCAAGGGAGAAACAGGAAAGTGCGGCGGAAAAGCCGCTTTTTTTATTGCGGATTTCGGGAGAACATGCGGAAAATTTATGCGTTGAACCGCAAGGGGCGGCGATATTGCAGCATTGCGCGCAAATGACGGAAATGCAAGGAACATAACGACGGGAGCGGCTGAAAAACAGCCGCTCCCGTTTGTGGATTTGGTGAATTATACTATTAAGTGCAACAGGCGAAATAAAAAAAGAAGTTCATAT
>ERZ808270.415-NODE-415-length-25059-cov-43.008559_pt1 | contig 25059 bp, 21 predicted proteins | sample MGYA00521082_ERZ808270 | MGnify/ENA primary metagenome ERZ808270 (study PRJEB31516, sample SAMN03275594) | gut metagenome | biome: mammalia-associated habitat; material: feces | host: Papio cynocephalus | place: Kenya | collected 2012-07-27 ... | reverse complement strand
CCCTATTCGCCAGCTACAAGAAGGGCAATCGCCCAAGTTGGTATCGTGCCGCTAAGCACGAAATCAGCATTCCGCTTTATGAGGAGTTCTGCCAAAAGCTTTCGGAAGCACTGGGAAAGCCTGTAGGAACAGGCGAATTTGGAGCCGACATGAAGGTGGAATTGCTCAACGATGGCCCTGTCACCATTATGATGGATACCCATAACAAGGAATAATTTCCCCTGTTTTTTTGAGCGATTATACGTATAAAACAAGAAAATTATGACGATAAAAGAAGCACAAGAAGCCGTAGATAAATGGATCAAGGAGTACGGCGTTCGTTATTTCAGCGAATTGACCAATATGGCTTGTCTTACAGAGGAAGTAGGCGAATTAGCTCGTGTCATCGCCCGAACATACGGCGACCAGAGCTTTAAGAAAGGCGAAAAGCCTAACCTCGGCGAAGAAATGGCAGACGTTCTCTGGGTTCTCATCTGCCTCGCCAACCAAACAGGCATCGACCTTACCGCAGAACTCCAAAAAAGCTTCGACAAGAAGACGAAAAGGGATGCAGAAAGGCATAAAAACAACCCTAAGTTAAGTGAAGAGTGAAAGAAGAACATCTTGATATTCTGAAGAAGCGCATCATTAGGTGTTAAAAAAGCGCATCGTTAAGTTTCAAAGAAGCGCATCATTAAGCATCAAAGAAGCGCATCATTAACATTTGTAGAAACAATCAAATAAACACATAAATTATGAGCAGTATTAAAGACCAAGTCCTTGCACAACAGCATCAGCAAGGACAGTATAGCGAGGCTGATGACAGATACTTGTCAGTTCTCAAACAGTATAAAACAGACCTCAATGATGAGGAAATAGCAGCGGAAGTCAAGAAGATTCTGGACGAGAAAGTTGCCGAGAACGAGACCTTGGAGGTCAAGAAATTCCTCTTGGGTAGCGTAGAGTTGACTTCTCTTCATACAGAAGATACGGAGGAAAGTATCTTGAAGATGATAGAGAAGGTAAACAAGTTCGACAAGGATTACCCAGACCTTCCACACGTAGCAACCGTTTGCACCTACCCTAACTTCGCTGGTCTCATCAGCCAAAGTTTGGAGGTAGATGGTGTAGAAATCGCAGTTGTTAGCGGCAATTTCCCTTCTTCTCAGACCTTTATAGAGGTAAAGGTAGCAGAGACTGCCTTAGCCATCAAAGATGGTGCCACAGAGGTAGATATCGTAATGCCAGTTGGTAAGTTCTTCAGTGAAGATTACGAGGGCATGTGCGACGATATTCAGCAGTTGAAGGAAGTTTGCGGCGACCACAAGATGAAATGTATCTTGGAAACAGGCGACTTGAAGAACTGCAGCAACATCATGAAGGCCTCTATTCTCGCCATGTATTCAGGTGCTGACTACATCAAGACATCTACTGGTAAGGAGAAAGTATCTGCTACCCCAGAGGCTGCTTACGTCATGTGCCAGGCCATCAAGGCTTACTACGAGAAGACGGGCATCCAGATAGGTTTCAAGCCAGCTGGAGGTATCAATACCGTACACGATGCAGTGGTTTACTACACTATCGTAAAGGAAGTTTTGGGCGAAAAATGGTTGACCAACCAGTGGTTGCGCCTCGGTACATCACGCCTCACCAACCTCCTGCTGAGCGATATCTTGGGTAAGGAAGTCAAGTACTTCTAAAAAATTAAGAAGAAGGCAACAATCCAAATTGAGATTTACAGATAAAAACAAGTCTTTCAATGGATAAAACTATCCATTGAAAGACTTGTTTTTATTGCTTTCTATAGTCGTACAACTATAACTTTGCTAATCGTACAATGATAGAAATAAAAAAGCAACTACCTTAAGCTTTGCGCTCTATTACGAAGTCGAGATAAGCCTTCAAGGCATTGTAAATCTCCTTGTCTTCCACATAAGTATCAAGGAAATTCATACATTCGGCATGGAAGTCCCACATGCGCTTATCAGCATACTCGATACCGCCATTCTCCTTGGTAAAAGTAACGAGTTGAGCGATCTCATCGTGTGTTATCTCACGAGATTTCACCTTGCGAGCCAACTTCATCATCTCCTCATCACCAGTAGATTTCAAGGCATAGATAACAGGAAGAGTCAATTTTCCTTCTGTCATATCATTGCCTGTAGGCTTGCCTATCTCCTTGGAATCATAGTAATCGAAGATGTCATCACGAATCTGGAAGATGATACCGAGATTCTGACCGAAACGCTTCGCCTCCTCTATCTGAAGCTCAGAGGCATCTGCCGACATCGCACCGATACCCGCACAAGCTTCAAAGAGCGCTGCGGTCTTCTGCTTAATTACCTGATAATAAATATCTTCTGATATTTCTTCGTTACTGATGCTATTGAGTTGAAGAATCTCACCATTCGACAAGACACGTCCCAGCTCTGCCAAATAGCGAACGATTTCCTCCGAATGAGAATAAGACACGTGGAGCAAAGCTGTAGACAAGATATAATCGCCCACCAACACCGCCACCTTGTTATTATAGGTAGCATTCACACTCGCTTGACCACGGCGCTCACCACTCTCATCCACCACATCATCATGCACCAAGGAAGCGGTATGGAGGAGTTCCAATCCCACAGCAGAATGCTGCGTAACGCTAGAAACCTTGCCAAAATTGCGAGCCATCAACAAGATGAGCATAGGTCGCATGCGCTTTCCAGCACGCTGACGAATGTGATCGAGCACCTGGGAAAGGAGCCCGTCACTATGCATCAACGACTTGTTGAATAAGTCTATGAAATCTGCTAATTCTGCCTCAATAGGCTGCTTGATAAGTGATAAATAGTCCATTATATGTGAGTAAATCTACTTAATTTCTGAAATTTGTTACAAAATTAATCAATTCTTCTTGAAATATGGCAAAAATTTAGTAATTTTACACCATAAAAATGAATATTATGGATAAATTGTTCCTTTTAGACGCTTATGCGTTGATTTATAGGTCGTATTACGCCTTTATGAAAAGCCCTCGAATCAACTCGAAGGGTTTGAATACTTCGTGTGTGATGGGGTTCTGCAATACCCTCAATGAGATACTTACCAAGGAGAAGCCTACCCATATCGCAGTGGCTTTCGACCATGGCAAGACCTTCCGTCATGAGGCTTTCCCTGCCTACAAGGCGCAGAGAGAAGAGACTCCGGAAGACATCAAGCTCTCGGTGCCTATCATCAAGAATATCTTGGAGGCTTACCACATCCCTATCCTTCAGGTGGATGGTTTCGAGGCAGACGACATCATCGGTACCGTTGCAACCAAGGCTGGCGAAAAGGGTATCGAGACTTACATGCTGACACCGGATAAGGACTATGGTCAGCTGGTGCGAGAAAATGTATATATGTACAGACCTCGCCACGGCGGAGGATACGAAAAGTTGGGCGTTGAGGAAATCGAGGAGAAGTATAGCATCTCTTCCCCACTCCAGGTCATCGACCTCTTGGCTTTGATGGGCGACTCTGCCGACAACTTCCCAGGTTGTCCTGGTGTCGGCGAGAAAACTGCCGTGAAACTGATCAATGAGTTTGGCAGTGTGGAAGGCCTGATAGAAAATTCTGCCAAGGTAAAAGGCAAGCTTCGAGAGAAGGTGGAAGGTGCCATCGACGACATCAAGATGTCGAAGTTCTTGGCAACTATCAGAACCGATGTTCCGGTAGACCTCAAACTCGATGAACTGAAGTTAGTTGAGCCAGACCAAGACAAACTCGACGAAATCTTCACAGATTTGGAGTTTAAGTCGTTTGCCAACCGAGTTCTTAAAAAGCCTCAAAAAGTGCAAACAAAGGCTACAGGAGAGCTTGATCTCTTCGGCGCACAGCCAGCCGATGGTCAAGAAGAGCAAAAAAATACGAGTTTTGAGAGCATTAAGACGGCAGCTCACGATTACAAACTCATTGAAACAGAAGAGGATGCAAAGAAACTTTATGATTATTTATTTACATACAAGATTCTTAGTCTAGACACAGAGACCACATCAACTACTGCTGTCGATGCAGAATTGGTAGGCTTGAGCTTTGCCGTAAAGGAGAAAGAAGCATTCTATGTCGCGATTCCTGCTAATCGTGAAGAAGCCTTAAAAATCGTAAATATCTTCAAACCACTCTACGAGAATCCAGAAATTCTAAAAGTGGGACAAAACATCAAGTACGATTACGAGGTGTTGATGAATTATGGTGTGGAGATACAAGGCAAGATGTTCGACACGATGCTCGCCCACTACATCATCCAACCAGAGCTCTATCACAACATGGACTATCTGGCGGAAGTGTTCCTCCACTATCAGACTGTTCACATCGAAGAGCTGATAGGTCCAAAGGGCAAGAACCAAAAGTCGATGCGCGACCTCGCTCCATCCGAAGTATATGAGTATGCTGCCGAGGATGCCGACATCACACTTCGCTTGAAGAACGTACTCGAACCTAAGCTCAAAGAGATAGATTGCGAGGATTTGTTCTGGAACGTAGAGATGCCACTCGTGCCGGTACTCGCCCACATGGAGATGAACGGCGTGTGCATCGACACCGACACACTGAAGGAAACTTCCAATAATCTTACCAATCGACTGAGCGAGATAGAGCACCATATCTATGAGTTGGCAGGCGAATCATTCAACATAGCCTCCCCTCGCCAAGTGGGCGAAATCCTCTTCGGAAAGATGAAGATAGTGGAGAAGCCAAAGAAGACAAGAACAGGACAATACGTGACGAGCGAGGAAGTGCTACAGCAACTCCGCAGCAAGAGTCCGATTATCGATGAGATACTGAACTACAGAGGGTTAAAGAAACTTTTGGGCACCTACGTGGATGCCTTGCCAAAACTCATCAACCCTCGCACCGGGCATATCCACGCCTCGTTCAACCAAGCCATCACCGCCACCGGTCGTCTCTCGTCAAGCGACCCTAACTTGCAAAACATTCCTGTACGAGATGACGATGGCAAGGAGATACGTCGCTGCTTCATCCCAGAGCCAGGATGTCTATTCTTTTCTGCGGACTATTCGCAGATAGAACTACGCATCATGGCGCATCTGAGCCAAGACCCTAACATGGTGGAAGCCTTCCGTGAAGGAAGCGACATCCATGCCGCTACTGCCGCCAAGATATGGCACGAGGACATCAGTCAAGTAACTGATGCACAGCGCAAAAAGGCAAAGACTGCCAACTTCGGCATCATCTACGGAATCACTACCTTCGGACTTGCCCAACGCATGAACATCGACAACAAGGAAGCGAAACAAGTGATAGAAGACTACTTCCGCACCTTCCCTGGCGTGAAAGCCTACATGGAGAAGTCGAAGGAGATGGCACGTGAGAAAGGCTATGCCGAAACCATCTTCCACCGTCGTCGCTACCTGCCTGACATCAACAGCAAGAACGGCACCGTAAGAGGTTTCGCTGAGCGCAATGCCATCAACGCCCCTATCCAGGGATCAGAGGCAGACATCATCAAGGTGGCGATGGTGCGCATCTTCAACCGATTCAAGGCAGAAAGCATCAAGAGCAAGATGATTATCCAAGTACACGACGAGCTCAACTTCTCCGTCTACCCAGAGGAAAAGGAAAAGGTGGAAAAGATTGTGGTAGAGGAAATGCAGAATGCCTACCATCTCAGCGTACCACTCGTAGCGGATGCCGGGTGGGGAGAGAACTGGCTGGAAGCACACTAAAGACATGGTAAGTTCCTTGCTCTTACAGTGCAAATACAAGGTCTTATAGTGCAAAAATACTTTTCTTACAATTGTTTGGCGACCGCCATCAAGTTGATTGACAATTGTCAGCAATATGGATGGCAGTCGCCAAATGAATGTTTGGCAACTGCCAAACAATGTACAAACCTAGTTGTTTGCATCGTAAGTTCTATATGTTTCAAGCATTTATCTTGCTTTCTCACATCACTACAGTCGGTTCTTGATAGCGTTATCATTCTGAATCTGACCACTGCGAACCTTATGCTTATTGCGGAAAATATAGGTCAAGGAAAAGCTATAACGACTATATGCCTTCTGATAAAACTCATAGTTCAACACAGGATTGAGCTGATAGCCTTTCTGACGAAGCGTTATGCCATCCCATACATCCGTCCGTAATACTGTCGGAACAATGCTGTTATCTTTTTCTTATCCATCACGTACTTTTTACTAGCTATTATCCCCAAAAAGGGAAAAAACTAACCCAAAGTTCACTTTTTCTTTTTAATGACAATACAAAAGTACTGCTTTTCTTAGGTTACCGGGCTAATTGCAAACAAAAAGTTTGGATAATAAGGAAAAATACCTTATCTTTGCCATCAAATCAAAACAAGGAGCTTATGAAAGGCAGAAGATACCCTCTCGGTTTACAGACATTCGAGAGAATTATTAAGGGAAATTACGTATATGTAGATAAGACGGAACTTGTCTATAACTTAACGCATGAAAGTACTTATTGTTTTCTGAGTCGTCCACGGCGATTTGGAAAATCTCTTCTCGTCACTACCCTCCAAGCATACTTTGAGGGAAAAAAGATTTGTTCAAAGGTTTGGCAATAGATGACTTAGAGACTGACTGGATTACCTATCCTGTTATCCACATAGACCTTAGCCGTAATAAATATTATTGCATAGAGAACCTTCACTCTACGCTTAACATGCTAATTAGTGATTATGAAAAAAATATCATATAGAAAGCAACCCTAACATATCATATAGTGACCGTTTGAATAAAGTGATAGAAGCTGCAGTAGAACAAACAGGGCATAAAGCTGTAATTCTTATTGATGAGTATGATGCGCCTATGCACGACTCCATGAAAGACGAAGACTTGCAAGACGAGATTCGTAATATTATGCGAGGGTTCTTCAGCCCTTTGAAATCAGAAGAAGACAACTTGCAATTTGTCTTTATGACAGGCATCTCCAAGTTTAGCCAGTTGAGCATCTTCAGCGAACTAAACAACATCACCAACATCAGTATGGATGATGAATATAGCAGCATCTGCGGCATCAGCAAGGAAGAACTCTTGGAGAATTTCCATGATGACATTGAGAATTTGGCAAAGGCAAGGAAATTGACTTTCGAGGAAGCAGTTGCTCAACTTAAATTCCATTATGATGGTTACCATTTCAGTGGTGATGGAGCCGATATGTTCAATCCATATAGCTTGCTTAATACGTTTCGAACCAATAAGTTTAATAGCTATTGGTTCTCGACAGGTACTCCTACATTTTTGATAGAACTATTAAAGGAAAAAGGCATAGATATGCTTCAGTTGGAGGACATATGGACAAGTGCCGATCGTTTTGACACGCCAACAAAGAAGATTACAGATCCAATACCTGTGTTATATCAAAGTGGTTATCTCACCATCAAGGATTATATAGAGACGGCAGATACCTATAAGCTCGCCTTCCCTAACGAAGAGGTTAAAAAAGGCTTCTCCAACAGCCTCTTCCGCTACTATGCACCAGACGGAATGGATGACCGTGATGCTATCAGCAAAGCTTGGATAGATAATTTCATCTTGAGCACAGAGGACAAGATGGCGGCATTCCTCCCTCATCTTCAGACTTTCTACAAGAAGTTCCCATATACGTTGGTCAACAACAACGAGCGCCATTACCAAGCTGTACTCTACACCATATTGCTAATTCTTGGCTGTGACGTAACTCCAAAGGTTCCAACATCCGATGGAAGAATCGACATGGTGCTGAAGACCAAGCGTAGCATCTATGTCTTGGAACTCAAATATAAGAAAGATGCCGAGACAGCGATGGAGCAAATTGACCGCAAGGATTATGCAGCAGCCTTCACCGACGACAAGCGCAAGAAATACAAAGTGGGAATCAACTTCTCGGAAGACCGCCGAAGCATCGATGACTGGAAGGTCGAAGTTCTATAATCGTAACTAAATATAGCTATAATTGTTAAAACCTGTCGCAATCTCAAGAAAAAAGCGAGATTGCGACAGGTTTTTCGTTAGAAAGTTGTCGCAATCGCATATTTTTTGTAACTTTGCGACAGGTTTTAACAAATAAAGACAAATATGAAGAAGAACATCAAAAAGAACTTTCTGTTCTCTATCTTGGCATTTCTGAGCCTAACGATTCAAGCTCAGAAATATCAAGGAAGTATCGTTGATGCAGAAAGCCAACAAAGTTTGCCTTTCGCCACTATCTATATTGACGCAGACCATAAAGCCTTGGCTAATACAAATGGAGAATTTTCCATAGAGACCACATCTACTGGTCATGCCAAGATTAGTTGTGTTGGGTATCAAGAAATCCTTGTACCCATCACCTCTCTCAACTCAACCATCAAACTAAAGCCTTACACCATCAACCTAAAAGAGATTACAGCTTATCCTATAGATGTCATCATCAATAAGATTATCAACAAGTTACAAGCTGAAACCGTTCAACATAAAGAACAAACATCTAATTTCTTCTTCCGCCAATCCACCTTTAACGATAATGTCTGCAACGAGTTTATAGAGAGTTGCTTCTGTGCAAAATCTGAGATTTCTCTCAGAGGATTGTCTTTGATTACAGGCAGATATGCAGCCTTACCCACAACAGAAAGCTGTAAATATTCTTATTGCACCAACTTCTTCTCATTATCACAATTGGGAATTTTGTCACGTAAAGTAGTGAAAAACATGCCCATTCCCATATTGACAAAAGACTACAAGAAGTATTATCATGTAGACTATACTGTTCTCCAAGATCAGCAACATTACATCTATATGATTTCCTTCAAAGCGAAGAAGGGAATTCACCGTAGTATTCTAGAAGGCAACCTTTACGTGGACAGCGAATCACTTGATGTCCTTAAATTTGCCGGACATCTCTCGCATTCCACTCTAACTCCGTCTAAACACGAGAAACTTCCTCTCAACTTATCCATAAACACTTTGTACACTACGAAAAGAGGATTTACAGAGGTGGAAAGTGAATACATCAATGGTAGCTATCACTATCTCAGCAAGCAAATTCGTATCAACATGCTTGTATTCAACATTGGCGAGAAAAAGTTGAAAGGAAAGAAGCACATCAAATATAACGATAACCTCAAAGAGATTATTGCCAAGCAGAAATACAATCCACAATTTTGGAAAATGAACTTTGGCATCAAGCGAACTAAACTTGAACGACAAGTGATAGAACTCTTTGAAAACAAAAATGTATTCACAAACGTAAAATAGTAAAGTATAGAATATAAGGCAAAGAGCCAAATTTTAGCAAGAAATCTGTCGCAATCTTATATTTTTTGTAACTTTGCGACAGGTTTTTAAATAATCAAACAATTAAGACAATGGCAAGAAACAATAAAGAAAACCAAAGCAACAAGGCTAGCAAGGCTTCTGCTAGCAAAGCTACCGCCTCCACCAAGAAAGCCACCAAAAAGAAAAAGAAGAAGCTCGTTATCTCCCATATCGTCAAACCTGAGAAGATGAGCTTGGAGGAGTGGCAGGTGAAACTTCGCCAGCAGGCATCCAAGACCGAACACTTTGTGATCAGTAGTGTAGATGAGGAACTTTGCCCTGGTGAATATATCGTTCGCAACCCAGAGAAGCACAACGAATACAAAGTGGTGTATCGTGGAGCCAACAGCGAATGGAATTATTGTTCTTGCATGGATTTCAAGACTTCGAGACTCGGCACTTGCAAGCATATCGAAGCCGTGAAGAATTGTTATATCGGAAAGAAAGGAACTCATGTGCATCGTGAGATTCCTCCTTACACCTCCGTCTATCTCTCTTATCGAGACGAAAGATGCGTGAAGATTCGCATCGGCTCCGACAACAAGGAAGAATACGAGCGTCTTGCCAAAGATTATTTCGACGAAAATCATGTCTTGAAGGAAGCTGCTTATGCCCATATCGGTTCTTTTCTGAAACAAGCCCGACAGATAAGCGACACCTTCAGATGCTATAAGGATGCCATCGACTTCATCGTTGACATCCGTGAGAAAGCGACAAGAGAAAAGATTGTCAACGCTTACGATGACAAGAAACTCGATGAGTTGTTGAAAGTCAATCTCTATCCTTACCAAAAGGAGGGCATCCGCTTCGCCGCAAAAGCAGGCAAGGCTATCATCGCAGATGAGATGGGTCTTGGCAAGACCATCCAAGCCATCGGCACAGCCGAACTATTGCGCAAGGAAGGTCTCATCGGCTCTACGCTCATCCTCTGCCCTACCTCCTTGAAGTATCAGTGGCGCAGCGAAATCAAGAAGTTCACCAATGCCGAAGTCTACGTCATCGAGGGAAGTCATCTCAAAAGAAAAGAAGCTTATAATCGACCTGAGCCTTACAAAATCATCTCCTACAACAGTGCCGCCAACGACATCAAGATACTCGGCAAGCTGGAGACAGATATGCTCATCATGGACGAGGTGCAACGTCTGAAGAACTGGAACACCCAGATTTCCCGTGCCGCAAGAAAGATAGAGTCTGATTACTCCGTGATTCTATCGGGCACACCATTGGAGAACAAACTTGATGAGCTTTACTCCATCGTGGAGTTTGTGGACAACTTCCGTCTGGCTCCTTACTATCTCTTCAAGTATAACCATATCATCACCGATGAGACCGGCAAGGTATTGGGATACAAGAACTTGAATGAGATAGGCAAGAAGCTCAGCGACATTCTCATCCGCCGTCGAAAGAAAGACGTAAAGCTCCAGATGCCAAAGAGGATGGACAAAAACCTCTTCGTTCCGATGACTAAGGAACAGATGGCGATGCATGAGGAATGGAAAAATGGAGTCAGGATATTGGTTCTGAAATGGAGAAAGATGCATTTCCTTTCCGACAAGGACAGGAAGCGATTGCTGATGCTCCTCGCCCAGATGCGCATGGTTTGCGACAGCAGTTATATCCTCGACCAAAAGACGAGATACGACACCAAGGTGGAAGAATGCGTGAATATCATCAGCGACCTCATCAGTGAGGAAGGCGAGAAGGTGGTGGTATTTAGCCAATGGGAACGCATGACTCGACTCATCGCCAAGGAACTGGAAAAGAAGAAGATAGAATTCGAATATCTGTATGGTGGTGTACCTTCTGAAAAACGTAAGAACTTAGTGGATAACTTCATGAACGAGCCATCGAGCCGTGTTTTCCTTTCCACAGACGCTGGTAGCACAGGCTTGAACCTACAAGCAGCCGCCACTATCATCAATGTGGACTTGCCGTGGAATCCTGCCGTGCTCGAACAGCGTATCGGCCGCATCTATCGACTTGGTCAGCAGAACAACATCCAGGTTATCAACCTTGTGGCTCCTCATTCCATCGAGGAAGGCATGCTTGGCAAATTACGCTTCAAGACATCCATGTTCGAGGGAGTATTGGATGACGGAGAGGATTCGGTATTCATCAGCGACGATAAGTTCACCAAGATGATGGAGACGGTGAGCGGCATCGTGAAAGAGGTGGAGGAAACATCTTCGGATGCAGAACATATAGTAGAGTCTTCCGCTTCTACGATATCCATCGATGAGGAAGAAAAGCCGAAGGATTCTTCGAAAGAAGAGAAGAAAGAAATGAAGGATGAAGAAGCTGTTTTTTCCGAGGATATTTCCACAAATGCAAAAGAGGCTGACATTCCAAATACAACTGTTGATACAGACAAATGGGAGCCAACAGAAACCAAAGCTTTGGAAAGAAACGAGAACCATATCAATAACTCTCCGCAAGCACAAGGCGCAGGCTCTTCTCATCGCCCAACTCAACCAAAGGACTTGGTGGCTCAAGGAGTATCCTTCCTATCAGGCTTGGCTGAGACTTTGAAATCTCCTGAAGCAACCGCCCAATTGGTTGATTCCATCGTAGAAAAAGACGAGCAGACAGGCGAGACTTCCATCAAGATTCCTGTGGAGAGCAAGGAAACAGTCGCAAACCTCTTTAGCCTCATCGGTAAACTGTTTGCGAAATAACATTATCATTTACTATCATTTTCCCAACACAGGGAAAATGATAATCATACCATCTTGCTGACTCAGCAAAATGGTGCTAAAACAAAAACAGATGACCAGAGAAGAAGCTATCGCCTTGCGCCTCAGCAACCAATGCCTCGTTGGTTCTCCATTTGAGAAACCAGAGGAAATTGTGGATTGGATGGGGATGATGCAGGCACAAGACTACATGCAATTCCGATGGGCTATCGGAATGAGAATGAAAGAACCAAAGATGACGGCTGTCAAGGACAGCTTTTCTTCGGGCAAGATGTTGCGCCTTCACCTTTTGAGATGCACAGTGCAAGTGACGACACCCAAGGATTACCCTTGGCTATTGAATTTATGCCAAGAGAGAAACCTTCGAACCATACAGTCATGGCCTAGCTATAACTCGACTGCACATTCCGAACTATATCATCAAGAAGGAACAGAAGCACTGAAAGCCATTCTCTCTTCCAATAAGTCTCTGACCAAGAAAGATATTTCAGAAGAAATGGCAAAGTTCGGTTTACCATCCGACACCGCCCATCTCAACCAAATATTGTTGCGCGGAGAAGTAGAGGGATTATTATGCTCAGGAGAAATGAATGGAAAAGAGGCTACTTGGACTCTCGTTACAGATGAACTAAAGAACAACCCTATTTCTACAAGCCAAGCCTTGCCCCTCTTGGCTCGCAAATACTTCCGTAGTCACAGTCCCGCAAGTTTTGAGGACTTCTGTTGGTGGACAGGGCTAACTATCACACAAAACAGACAAGCCCTCCAAGCTATTGCCGCCGAGTTAGAAAGTGTAAAAGTCGGAGAACAAGAGATGTATATTTACCACTCACTTCCCATTAGCATCGAGAAAGACGATGCCAACGACATCAACCTGTCAAAGGAAAGCATCTGTCAGAACACCATACATCTTCTTCCTCCTTACGACGAATACCTCATCGGCTATAAGAGTCGTTGGGTATCCCTCGACAAGAAGCATGAGGCTAAAGCCCACAATCGCTCAGGCATCTTCAAGCCCGTCATCCTCTACCAGGGAAAGGTAGTGGGCAACTGGAAAGCATCCCTTCTTCATGGAGCCGAAGCCATCGAGACCGACATCTTCGCCAAGAAGCGAGAAATGGGCGTAAAAAGATTAGAAAAGGCCAAGAAAGCTTTACAAATCTTTTGTAAAGAATAAAAGACTGTGCACTATCATAACTTATGCAAACACAATCAATTGGTCATTACGAAAAATTTCGTAACGAAATTTTTCGTAATGACTATTAGGCAGAGATAAAAATCTCTATCCCTCTCCTGTCAATATAGCTTTTGAACTCGGTATTCTTTAAGTCCTTATAGATGCAGAAATCGAACTCATAGGGCAGGAGGAGGTCGTCTATCTCATTCTGGAGATGGAGCAAATCATCAAGCGACAAGGATTCGCCGACCAATGCAATATCTACATCAGAAAAAGGCTTGTTGGTTCCTTTGGCTCTTGAACCGAAAAGGATTGCCCGTTTGATATGAGGGAAATGGGAGAAAACAGAGAAAACTTTCTCCCATTCTTCTTTTTCTATTCCATATTTATTCATCGCTTAATTCTAATTATTATCAACAGATAGATTATACTCTCGATGCCTTGATAGCCTTCATCTTCTCACAAAACTTAACGAACAATGGGAGATAATCATGGATAATTTGATTGAAAACCATGTTAAACTCTTCCTCGTCATAACAATGAGAGGTAAGATTACGAGAAGAGATGGTGCTCATCCATGCCGTATCCTCTATGATTCCCATCTGCAAAGCCTTGCGAATGGCATCTCTCGAACCTTGCACATCTGTGTAACCTTGATATTCCTCATAATCCTTCATCACCTTCCAAGCCAGCTCTTGTGTATATTCAAAACGTTGCACAAGACCTTCCTTCAGAAGACCATCCACTTCTCCACTGAATTGTTTCTCTGTAGAAACAATCTTTGCGGCATTCTGCAATCGAGCCACAGCCTTCTCATAGTTGCTCAATCGCTGTATCCAACGAATATCTTGATTTTCTGTCATAGCGTTCTATTTTTCCTACAAAGATACGGAAAAGGGATGAAACTTACAAGAAAGTTCTTCCTTTTAACATCATTTACCTAAAATTACTTGGAGCGTATTGAAATAAAGTGTATATTTGCAACAAATTAGGAATAATTACAAATATTCGTTTTATTCTCTAATAAATAATGAGTTAAGTAACGACAGTATTAACACAAAACAAAAGAAAGGAAAAAACATTATGAAGAAGTATGTATGTGACGTATGTGGATGGGTATATGACCCTGCAGTAGGCGACCCAGACAATGGCATTGCCCCAGGAACAGCTTTCGAGGACATCCCAGATGATTGGGTGTGCCCACTTTGCGGTGTTGGTAAGGATGAGTTCAGCCCTGTGGAGGAATAATTATGACTAAGAACAGAGAAATCTATCGTTGCACCATATGTGGCAACGTGGTAGAAGTAGTGAACCCAGGAGCCGTGCTGAGTTGTTGCGGGCAACCGATGAAACTCATGAAGGAGAACACCACCGATGGTGCCAAGGAAAAGCATGTGCCAGTCATCGAGAAAATAGAGGGCGGATACCGAGTAAGCGTAGGAAGCGTGGAGCATCCGATGCTGCCGGAGCATTATATCCAATGGATTGAGCTGCTCACCCCTACCGATGTACTTCGCCATGAGTTGAAACCAGGCGAGAAGCCAGAGGCAGTCTTCCTGACGGATGCCGAAGCCAAGGATTTAACGGCACGCGAATACTGCAACCTGCATGGATTGTGGAAAGGAGACATTTCTGAATAACTGAATAAAAACAAGATAAGTGTCGCTATCTCAAAAACATGAGATAACGACACTTTTTTGTTTATTTACCACAGATTATTTTGCAGTGTCTTCGATTTGCAGTAACTTTAGATAAGTTAAACTGCACTCAACAATAAAAATAAATTGCAATTTATTTTGTATTGTCTTCGATTTGCAGTAACTTTGCACGCAGAAATTTAAACGTTTAAAGATAAAATGGCATTAAAATGTGGTATTGTAGGCCTCCCAAACGTGGGCAAGTCTACACTGTTCAACTGTCTGTCTAGTGCAAAGGCACAGGCAGCTAACTTCCCTTTCTGTACTATCGAACCAAACTTGGGTGTCATCACCGTACCTGACGAGCGCCTCAACAAGTTGGCAGAGATAGTTCATCCAGGACGCATCGTTCCTGCAACTTGCGAAATCGTAGATATCGCCGGCCTCGTAAAGGGTGCCAGCAAGGGCGAAGGTCTCGGCAACAAGTTCTTGGGTAACATCCGTGAGTGCGATGCTATCATCCACGTGATTCGTTGTTTCGACGACGACAACATCGTTCGCGAGGGCGGCGCAGCCGTTGACCCTCTGGAGGACAAGAGCGTCATCGACACAGAGCTCCAGCTCAAGGACTTGGAGACTATCGAGTCGCAGCTCTCCAAACAGCAAAAGACCGCTGCCGCTGGCAACAAGGACGCCAAGGTGATGGTAACTGTACTGGAGGCTTACAAGGCTGTATTGGAGCAGGGCAAGAACGCTCGCTCGGTAACATTCGACACCAAGGAAGAGCAGAAAGTGGCTCACGACCTGTTCCTCTTGACTACCAAGCCAGTGCTCTATGTAGCCAACGTTGACGAGACTTCTGCCAAGAACGGCAACGAATACAGCAAGAAGGTAGAGGAAATCGCCAAGGAGGAAGGCGCAGAGTGCATGGTCATCGCTGCCAAGACCGAGGAAGACATCGCATCGCTCGAAACTTACGAGGACAAGCAGATGTTCCTGGAGGAACTCGGCTTGGAGGAGAGTGGTGTCAACCGACTCATCAAGAAGGCTTATGCTCTTCTGAACCTGGAGACTTTCATCACCGCAGGTGAGATGGAGGTCAAGGCTTGGACTTATCACAAGGGCTGGAAGGCTCCACAGTGCGCTGGTGTTATCCACACCGACTTCGAGAAGGGATTCATCCGTGCAGAGGTCATCAAGTACGACGACTATATCAAGTATGGTTCAGAAGCCGCTGTCCGCGAGGCTGGTAAGCTCGGCATCGAGGGCAAGGACTATGTGGTACAGGATGGCGACATCATGCACTTCCGCTTCAATGTATAATTCAGAATGCCAAGCCGCGGCTTGGCATTCCCATAAAAGAATATCGATATGATGGCAAATCTGCTCAACTATATCGTTTGGGACCCTAGCCCTGTCTTGTTGCAACTGGGTCCTATCGCCATAAGATATTATGCCACTTGCTGGATGCTGGGCTTGTTCCTGGGCTATCTGCTCATGCGCAAGCTCTACAAGCAGCAACAGATTCCTGATGAAAAGTTCGACCCATTGTTCCTCTACATCTTCTTCGGTGTGTTGATAGGCGGTCGACTGGGGCATTGTCTCTTCTACCAACCAGAATATTTCCTCACGCAGTGGGACCACTTCATCGAGATGCTCATCCCGATGCACCATATGCCTGATGGCAGTTGGAAGTTCACAGGTTATGAGGGACTGGCTAGCCACGGTGGTGTAATCGGTATGCTCATCGGCATCTGGCTCTATTGCCGCAACACCAAGGTGGGTGGCTGGACGGTGCTCGACAACATGGGCATCTGCTCGGGCATCACTGCTTGCTTCATCCGCTTGGGAAACCTGATGAACTCAGAGATTATCGGCAAGGTGACCGATGTGCCTTGGGCTTTCATCTTCGTTCGCGAAGACCAATACCCTCGCCACCCTGGTCAGCTTTACGAATCGCTGGCTTACCTCTGCTTCTTCCTCATCATCCTCTTCGTCTACAAGAAGAAAGGACCTAAGAGCGTAGGCTCCGGTCTCTACTTCGGACTTTGCCTCACCCTCATCTTCACCTTCCGCTTCTTCATCGAATATACGAAGGAGATTCAGGTAGCCTTCGAGGCCGGTCTGCCTATGGACATGGGACAGATACTGAGCATTCCGCTCATCCTCATTGGCGTTTGGAGCATAGCCTCTAGCCCAAAGAGAGCTAAGAAACTTGAAACAAAAGACTAAGAAAATAAACGCATCGTGCTTACTCAGATAAGCACGATGCAAAAAAACAGTAACATAAAACTTAAGATTTATAATACCATCCGCTCTAGAATATAATGGCATGAAGCAAAGAAATATCATCCTAACCTTCCTGGCAGCTCTCCTTATTGCCAGTTGTGGCTACAAGCAGCAGTCATCTTCCTCTACCCAGCAAGGCGGAGGCAAGGACAATCTGCCCAAAAATGTACGGCTTATCGGAACCACTCCTGTCAAGAATCAAGGCAAGAGCGAACTCTGTTGGGCTTATGCCATGCTCGCCACCATCGAAAGCGAACATATCATGAAGGGCGATTCGGTCAACCTGTCTGTTGCCTACATCGCCCGAATAATGCTGCAAGAAAAAGCACTGGAGTATTACTTTGCCCAAGGAAAGAAGGACATCAGCATGCGAGGCATGGGTTCGATGCTCATACATTATATAGACAAGTATGGCGCCCAGCCTTACGACAGCTATGAAGACCCGAAAGATGTCAACTACAAAGTTCTCTGCCGTAAAGTAAAGAAGATTTGTGACGGTGCCATCGCCAAGAAGTCAGGCATCGAGAACCTAAAGGAAGAACTGGATGCTCTCTTCGACCAAGAGATAGGTTACATGCCAGCCAAGCAAGTACACATGCTTGGTGCCGAGTATACACCTTTGGAGTTTGCCCATAGTGTATGCTACCCAGAGGAATATGTATCACTCACCAGTTTCACACATCATCCTTATCGGGAATACTTCGCACTGGAGACACCCGACAACATGATGCACGACCTATTTCTCAATTTACCGCTCGACGAGCTGATGCTCCACATCCAAAAGGCTGTGGAACATGGCCATCCCGTTTGCTGGGAAGGCGACATCAGTGAGCCAGGGTTCCAAAATCCGAAAGACAACTATGTGGACATCCAACCTTTGGAGCGTCCCGCTACCCAAGCATCCCGCCAAAGAGAGTTCGAACAGTTGCGCACCACCGACGATCACGTGATGGAAATCATCGGCACTTTCATGGATGGCAAGCACCGCTACTACGTTTGCCGCAACTCATGGGGCAAACAATGGGGCAACCATGGACTCATCTACTTATCCGAAGACTACATGAGACTGAAGACCATCGCCGTCTTCATGAGTGAGGAAGCCTTTATATATAATAAGGTGAAACCAAGATTTTAAGCACTTAACCGAAGTACTTGACATAGGTCAAATCTCTGTTGTAAAGCACTTGTGTGCGCACACATATAGTTGATTTACATCAAAAAAGAGGCTTTTTTAGGAGATTTTCCCTAGAAACATTTGGTGGGTTGCCAAAATCGTCGTACCTTTGCAGCGTCAATAAGACAAAAGGTTATTAGGTTTTTAGGTTAAGATTGTTAGTTGTTTATAGGTTATTAGTTAGTTTTAAAAGGTAAGCAAAAAAGATTGTTTATTCAGAGACAACGGTATTAGTGAAAAGGTAAAGAAAAGATTGTTTATTCAAGGACGACAAAAGTTTTTAGGTTATTAGGTTTTTAGGTTTAAGATTGTTAGTTGTTTAGTTAGGTTATTAGTTAGTAAGGTAAATTAAAAAGATTGTTTATTCAGAGACGACAGGATAAGTTTTAATAGGTTTTAGGTTTAACAAGGTAAAAAGAAGAATGTATGGGAATAACTATGATGATCGCCTGGGCAGCAGCATTTACTGCTTCGGGCTACGTAATGGAGAGGAAACTGAATAAGTAAATCTCCTTGAGTTATGTAAAATTTGGGAATATAGCATTAAGGGCGCGGAACTCCGATTCAATCGAAGTTCCGCGCTTTACTTTTATCGTGTTGACACACATTACTTTTATTGCATTTATTTTGAAAATATCTCCCTTTTTATTTTGTATTACCAAGGAAAAATCGTAATTTTGCAGAAAGAATAATAAAGTACGTACGTAATATGGCAAGACATCCACTTTGGAACGAAGATTACTGGCTCTTGCTGCTACAATTGTATCAGAAGAAGCCGATGGGCGTAAAACCGCTCTACTCGAAAGGGATGGTCGACTTGAGCTTGGAGCTGCACATACCACCTGAGTTTCTGCACGAGCAGATGTTCAAACTCAGAATGGTCACTCCGCACATCAAGCGACTATGGGATAAGTATGCCGACAACCCTCGAAAACTTTCTCGCGACATCGCCCTCATCCGTAAGATGAACGGATGCGGTAACGCCGCATCCTTCTTCGAAGGCGTGGAAGTCAAGGAATCATTCGAAAAAGACTGGGAGCCAATCACTTGCGAGCCTTCGCTCACGTTGGTCAAGCTCACCATCATCCTCGACCTCTACTTCCAACTCACACCTATCACCATGGTACCAGAGACCCCAGAGATTATCGAACTGGGACAACTCATCAAGACCTCGCCCAAGGTGATAGCCGAAGCCATGCAAATGTTCCAGTATTGCGATCCTTACCTCAACCGTGAGACAAAGCCAAGCGGCAAACTGCTCGACGCTTGCAGTGAGGTATGGCATCGCTATGGCAACGGCAACCCAGACAAGCTCTATCAGCTAGCCAACGAACTCAAGGAATATTTCAAGCAAAGCAAATAAGAACAAGATACAGGCAGAACGAACTTAACTCAATCAAGAAGAAGATATGGCACAGAAACTCATTCAGACACAGGCACAGAAGCTGCAACAGCTCCAACGACTCTCCGCCCAGCAAATGCTGCAGGTGAAGCTCTTGGAGATGCCCCTCACCGAACTGGAGGATAGCGTCAACGCCGAACTGGACGACAATCCTGCCCTGGAAAGCGAGAATCCCGACGATATGCTCAACGAGAACTACGATGGCGACTCTCCGCTGGAAGATAACTCAGAAAACAGTAATGACGACAACGACGAGGACGCCTACGAGGCGCAATCGGAGCAGGAAGAAAGAAAAGACGAACTAGACCAGGCACTGGAAAGCATCGGAAAAGATGATCAGATGCCTGACTATAACACAGATAGTTACAACAACCAGGACAATGCCGACTACGAGGAAATGGTTTACGGCGACACCACCTCCTTTTACGATAAGTTGAAGGAGCAGATGGACATGCAGGTACTCTCCGACAAGGAGAAACAAGTGATGGAATACCTCATCGGATCGCTCGATGACGATGGTCTGCTCAGAAAAGACCTCGACAGCATCAGCGACGAGCTTGCCATCTACCACAACCTCGATGTAGACGAGAAGGACGTGGAGCACGTGTTGCACATTCTCCAGACCTTCGACCCTGCCGGCGTGGGAGCCCGAAGCCTGCAGGAATGCTTGCTGCTACAAGTGAAACGCATGCCTCGTGGCGTATTGCGCAAGACCCTGGAAGAAATCTTCACCGACTACTTCGATGAGTTTACCAAGAAGCATTGGGACAAAATCAAGACGGGGCTGGAACTCAACGACACCCAGTTGGAAACCGTACAGGAGGAAATACGCAAGTTGAACCCGAAGCCAGGAGCCTCCATGGGCGAGACCGAAGGACGAAACATGCAGCAGATAACGCCCGATTTCATCGTCGACACCAACGACGACGGAACCATCACGTTCACACTGAACCGAGGCAACATCCCGCAGTTGACCGTTTCCCCTTCGTTCACCGATATGATCGACACCTACAAGAAGAACAAAGCCAACATGAGCCGAAGCGACAAAGAAGCCTTGCTCTACGCCAAGGAGAAAGTAGACAAGGCACAAGGCTTCATCGAAGCCATCAAGCAGCGTCGCCACACCCTCATCGTCACCATGAAGGCCATCATCGACATCCAGCGCCAGTTCTTCCTTGATGGAGACGAGGCAGACCTGAAGCCGATGATACTCAAGGACGTGGCAGACCGAACGGGACTCGACATCAGCACCATCTCCCGAGTGAGCAATGTGAAGTATGCCCAGACCAAGTGGGGCACCTTCCCACTGAAGTTCTTCTTCACCGATGGCTATACCACCGAGAGTGGCGAGGAGATGTCTACCCGCAAAATCAAGATAGCCCTGCAAGAGCTCATCGAGCATGAGGACAAGAAGAAACCACTAAGCGACGATACCCTCGCCAAGACATTGAAGGAAAAAGGATTCCCGATAGCTCGACGCACCGTGGCAAAATATCGCGAACAATTGGGCATCCCTGTAGCGAGACTGCGAAAATAAGAGCCTCAGCACCAGCAGAAACACAGCCCAAGAAAGAGAAAAAAGAGAGAAAAAGAAATACGTTAGAGTTATGAAAGAGAAGAATATCATATTGGCAGCTCGCATCATGAGCATGGTTTTCACGCCGTTCTATCTACCATTGGTAGGCCTGATTGCCTTGTTCATCTTCAGCTATATGTCATTGTTGCCGATGGCATACAAGCTACCCTTGCTGCTCGTCGTCTACCTGTTTACGGTGGTAGCGCCATCGCTGCTCATCCACCTCTACCGCAGGGTACAGGGTTGGACTTCGCATGAGATGGGATGGAAGGAGCGACGCATCGTGCCTTACATCATCTCCATCTTGTGTTATTTCGGTTGCTTCTTCTGGATGGAATACCGCAACACGCCCCGCGTCATCAGCATCATCCTGGTAGTGGCACTCGCCATACAGATGGCTTGCGCCCTCATCAACGTATGGTGGAAAATCAGCACCCATACGGCGGCAATCGGAGGTGTGGCAGGTTCGTTGGTGTCCTATTCGATAGCCTTCTCCTTCAATCCCTTGTGGTGGCTCTGCCTCGTATTGCTCTTGGCAGGAGCTGTGGGAACGGCACGCATGATTCTGCGCCAACATTCACTATCCCAAGTGGTGGGCGGATTTATGGTAGGAGCCACTTGCGCCATCCTGCTGATATAGGCATCCCTCTCCGATAGGCTCTCTGAAAGGAGCTAATTTAGTAAGAATTATCATCTTAAAATAAACATAAGAAGAAATGAAACCATTAGTAAGCATTATCATGGGCAGTACCAGTGACCTGCCTGTTATGGAAAAAGCATGTAAGTGGTTGAACGACAACCAGATTCCTTTTGAGGTAAATGCCCTCTCGGCTCATCGCACTCCTGATGCCGTGGAGACATTCGCAAAGGGAGCCAAGGAGCGTGGCGTGAAGGTTATCATCGCCGCTGCCGGTATGGCTGCCGCCCTTCCTGGTGTTATCGCAGCTTCTACTCCGCTGCCTGTCATCGGTGTGCCTATCAAGGGTATGCTCGACGGTCTTGATGCCATGCTCAGCATCATCCAGATGCCTCCTGGCATTCCTGTGGCTACTGTTGGTGTCAATGCTGCACAGAATGCAGCTATCCTCGCCGCAGAGATGATTGCCTTGGGCGATGAGGAGACTGCCAAGAAGGTGGATGCCTGGAAGGCTGGTCTCGGTGCCAAGATTGAGAAGGCCAACAAGGACTTGGCTGAGGTGAAATACGATTATAAGTGTAACTAATATCTTTTGAGATGCCTTCCAGGGCATCTCAAATCTTATCAAATATGGTAGATTTATTCAATTATACCCGACGTGAATCGTCTGTGACCCACGTCGGTGCACTCGACTTAGGAGGCGACAATCCTATCCGCATCCAGTCGATGACCACCACCAATACCAATGATACCGAGGCTTGCGTCAAGCAGGCGGAGGAAATCATCAAGGCTGGTGGCGAGTTGGTGCGCTTCACCACCCAGGGCTCTCGCGAGGCTGAGAACATGAAGAACATCAACGCAGGCATTCGTGCCGATGGCTACGACACACCGCTCGTGGCTGATGTCCACTTCAATCCAAACGTGGCTGATGTGGCTGCCCTCTATTGCGAGAAGGTGCGCATCAACCCAGGTAACTATGTGGATCCTGCCCGCAAGTTCATCAAGCAGGAATACACCGACGAGGAGTATGCCCACGAACTGCAGAAGATAGAGGATCGCTTCGTGCCTTTCCTCAATATCTGCAAGGAGAACCATACAGCCATTCGCATCGGCGTAAACCATGGCTCGCTCTCCGACCGCATCCGCAACCGCTATGGCGATACTCCAGAGGGTATCGTGGAGAGTTGCATGGAGTTCCTTCGCATCTGCAAGAAAGAGAACTTCCACGACGTGGTAATTTCCATCAAGTCTTCCAACACCGTGGTGATGGTTCGCTCCATGCGCCTTTTGGTGAGCGAGATGGAGAAGGAGGGCATGAACTATCCGCTCCACCTTGGCGTAACCGAGGCTGGCGAAGGCGAGGACGGCAGAATCAAGAGTGCCGTAGGTATCGGTGCTCTGCTTGCCGACGGTATCGGCGATACCGTGCGTGTGAGCCTCAGCGAGGAGCCAGCTGCAGAGATTCCAGTGGCTCGCCACTTGGTGGATTATATCGGAAAGAAACAAGGTCAGTTGATGATTCCGGGCGAGGCTTGTCCTTCGTTCGACTGGTTGCGACCTACCCGCAGAGAGACCATAGCCGTAGGCAATATCGGTGGTGACAACGTGCCTGTAGTTATCAGCAACCGCATCAATGGCGAGAGCACCGTTTGCAACAACGAGGATGCCAAGCTAGACTATATCTATATCGGTGGCAAGATGCCTAAGCAGTTTGTGCCGGGTCAGAGCTATATCGTCGATTACAACGTATATGAGACTTTAAATAGCAAGCCAGAGACCACAGGCTGCAAGCTCTACCCTATCTTCCCTGCCATGGCGATGCCGCTCATCGCCAGCATCAAGTCGGACATCAAGTTCCTCACCCTTCAGTTTGGAACTCCTGCCGAGGAATACCTCACCTGCCTCAAGATGCACCCAGAGGTGGTAGTAGTTTGCGTAAGCAACCATCAGAACCGCTTGGGCGACCAGCGTGCGTTGGTTCACGAGATGATGAACGCAGGCGTAAAGAACCCTGTTATCTTCGCCGAGATGTATCAGCACAGCGCAGCAGAGAAGAGCGATTTCCAGTTGGAGGCAGCAGCCGATATGGGAGCCTTGATGATAGATGGTTTGACCGATGGTATCTGGTTGATGAACAATGGCGACATTCCTGCCGAGACGATCGACGAGACCGCCTTCGGAATCCTCCAGGCAGCCCGCTTGCGTACTTCCAAGACCGAGTACATCAGTTGTCCTGGTTGCGGCAGAACCCTCTACGACCTTCGCGAGACCATCGCCAAGATTCGCCAAGCCACCAAGCACCTCAAGGGCTTGAAGATAGGCATCATGGGCTGCATCGTGAATGGTCCTGGCGAGATGGCGGATGCTGATTATGGCTACGTCGGAGCCGGTCCTAACAAGGTAAGCCTCTATCGCAAGCAGGTTTGCATCGAGAAGAACATTCCTCAGGAAGTTGCTGTGGAGCATCTGCTCGCCCTCATCAATGGGGATAAGGAGAAGTAACAAACGAAATATTTGTACATAAGAATAAGCCGTCATTTGCAAAAATGGCGGCTTATTTTCGATTTAACCTAATGATAACGGAGTGATAACATAATGTTAGCGAAAGTCGCCGTATCTTTGCACCAGAATTAAGAAATCTCTCTCCCTATATAAAGGTCAAGCTTAGGCTGTGAAGCTCCAAGCTTGACCTTCTTTTTTTGTTGCGATAATCTGCGCAAACATACTATTTTTATGCCGTTTGCGCAGATTATCCAAGGAAAAGTTGCTGAAATTTATAACATAAATCTAACAATTGCCTAACATTCAATATTGCAAAATCATACTACCTTTGCAAATAAAATAAGACAAAGAAAGTATGAGCAAGGCAAGTTTAATTCTAAACCAATTGTTACTTCTCTTAACAAAGAGAAATATTATACATATCAGAGAAGCCCGCCATCGGAGTTCCTCTATTTTCCCGATTAATAGTAATATGTATTTTTTGCATATATAACATCACTAGTGTCTCTTAATATATGTTAATCAAATTTGAAGTCCAAACAGAGTTGTCCGTCATCCGGATTTTCCGTCTCCTGCTTGAGCGGTTGGAGCAGATCACAGATGCTGTCCGTGGTGAGTGCAGACTTGCCAAGGATGCGCATGACTTCGACGATAGGCCTGCCAATCTTGAGGTCGTGTTCGATGATAGCAATGAGGCAGTAGGTGATGATGG
>ERZ808270.414-NODE-414-length-25168-cov-40.755425_pt1 | contig 25168 bp, 18 predicted proteins | sample MGYA00521082_ERZ808270 | MGnify/ENA primary metagenome ERZ808270 (study PRJEB31516, sample SAMN03275594) | gut metagenome | biome: mammalia-associated habitat; material: feces | host: Papio cynocephalus | place: Kenya | collected 2012-07-27 ... | reverse complement strand
AGTGTGAGTATATGAAGATGAACTCGCTCAAGAAGATATACAACGCCTTGAAGTTCGGTTGGCCTACCGTAGAGGTTGACCCAGCCATCGCCAAGGAAGCGGTGAAGCCTATCGAGAAGATGCTCTCCCTCTCATAGATTTAGTTGTTAACATGAATGTTGATAACTAAATCTAATTGCAAAAGTTATCAAGGCCACTGTTGATAACTGGAAAAAAGATGGGCACAACTATCTAATATTGCTTCTCAGGTGCAATGGGTATAATGCTTGTTGATAAATTTCAAAAGAAGTGCTTCTTTCGGTGTAAGGAAGCACTTCTTTTAGTGTAAGATAGTAATACTTACATCTTTGTGGCGATTGATAAAAATATTTTCGGCAATTGTCATATACCTTTTTGACAATTATCATAAATGTTTTTTGCAGTTGCCAAAAATCTGCAAGATGTACTTTCTTGCAGCATCTATCCTAGTTGATTACATTATCATTCTAGTATTCTTACAGCATAATGATCTGTATCTATCATTTGGTATGACTATTTTTGTTTCTCTTTCTTGATGAAGAAGAGGAGTGCCAAGCGACCTACATAGGTGCCTATCATCTTGCGAAAGGCTATGTATTTCTTGGTGTAATCCTTGTCGGGCAGTGGATAAAGCCCATTCTTCCTCAACTTCTTGATTTCGTGGTTCAGCGCCAGGAGCGAGTGCTTCAGGCGAATGCTGTCGCAGAGATAATCCATGGTGAGCTGAGCGATGCGGCGGTTGAGAGCCTGACGGTCGCCCACAGGGATAGTATCGAGTAACTTCTGCAAGTTGAGGATTACCTCCAACTTATTGTTCATGTGGAGTTCAATCTTCTCCTTGTCATCCAGTTGGCTGGCGGCATACTTATCCACTCTATTATAATAAGGTGAAGTATTGGTCTTGAAGATACGTTCGGCACGTAGGAAAAGCTGCGGTGTGAACTCCTCGTCCTCCCCGAAACTGATGTTGGGCGAGAACTTTAGGCTGCCCACGATGTTGCGACGGAAGATGTATGAGCAAGCTGAGCCTAGGATATTGTTGTTGCCGAGATATTCCGTTCCATTCACAGGGGTAGGGAGTACATAGGAAGGTTCTGCACCCTCGTTCTTGCCAAATTCGAAGGTAACGATGTCTGGGTTGTGGTATCTCACGAGGTCAAGGCAATGTTCGTAGGCAGCTTGTAGGAGATAGTCATCCCCCTCGATAAACTGGATATACTTGCCCCGAGCCATCAGCAAGCCGTAGTTGCGCGCCATGCTATTGCCCAGTTTCGGCAGTCGGACATAGATGATGCCATCGATAAACTCTGCGAGTTCCTGGATAGGGCTTTCCTCGCTTCCGTCGTCGATGAGGATGATCTCCCGCTCCTTGGCGTTGAGCGAAAGCTGGGTGATGCTGCTGAGACATTCCACCAGGTATTCCACCGGTTGGTTGCTGGTGGTGACGACGAAGGTCACCAAAGGGGCTGGTATGTTTTGAGCTCTGTTCGATAGGTTTTGCATAAGATGATATTTTTTATGAGTGCAAAGATAATAAAAAGTTTCTTTTTATGTTATATAATTGAATAAAATCTATACATTTTTTATGAGAATACTGTTATTGGGAGAAGCTAGCTACTTGCAGAATACGCTTAAGAAAGGGCTTTTGGCAAGAGGACATCGGGTAGTCTTGGCATCAGATGGCAATGGGTGGCACAATTCTCCTCGTGATATAGACTTGCGCCGCAATATGCGCTGGGGTAAGCTCAGTGGAATAGTGGTGCTGCTGAAGTTGTTACGTCATTTATCCACTATTTGTGGAAACGATATTGTACAAGTGCATAACTATCTGTTTGTGCCCTTGATGCCTTTCTGGAACAAATGGATTTTTCGATTCTTGAAGCTTACCAACAAAAAAGTGGTGAAAGGTTGCTGGGGCGATGACCCTCAGATATTCCGTATGCAAGCCCAGGGGGTACCTCGCTATTCTGACACCTTTTGGAACGGGCAACCACAAAATTTGGAAGCCAACCATGAGCGGATAGCCGAGCAGATGATACCCTCTGCCCAGGATTGTTGGCATGACGTTACGGTTCGTTCCGATGCCCTTGTGCCATGTCTCTATGAGTATTATCTTTGTTATGATACGCCCATGTATAACAGTAAGCTTCATTACTTGCCACTTCCGATGGAGATACCAACGGATGGCAAGGTTCGCGTCAAGGGGCAAGATGCTGTCATCAAGGTCTTGGTGGGGCTGCAACCCAACCGAGAGTTTATCAAGGGTGCCATGCGGATAGCTCACTTCGTAGAGGTATTGGCGAAGCGCCATTCTGGTAAAATAGACATTCGTTATGTGGAGGGGGTGCCTTACGATGAATATTGTGACATGATAGACGAGGCGGATGTTCTGGTAGACCAATTTTATAGTTACACACCGTCCATGAACTCTTTGGCTGCCATGGCACGTGGAACAGTAGCGATAGGTGGTGGCGAAGAGGAATACTATCGCTTTATCGGCGAAAGGGAATTACGCCCCATTATCAATGTGAGTCCTGAATACTCGGATCAAGAAAACGTTAGCATCCTAGAAAAGGCTTTCTTTCCACAAGGCAATCTTGCCAAATTGTCGGCGCAAAGCATCGATTTCGTTAGGAAATATCATGATTATCATCGTGTGGCAGAGCAATATGAGCAGATGTACCTGGAGTTATTGAAGATATGATGTCTATGCCTCTTCAATGTAAGGAATCTATCAAATTTGTCAACGCAATGAGTCTATCAAGCTTGTCCATTTGCCGAAAATGTTTTCTCTATAGTATTGCTTGGCTACAGAGATGGCATGCTTGCCATAATTCTTTCGAAGATGCTCCGACTGAATCATCTTGATGATGGCTTCCGACAAGAGGTGGATATTGCCTTGAGGTACCAACATGCCGTTGTGGCCATCTTGTATGATGTCGCTGGCTCCATATTGGAAATCGAATGAAACGGATGGAAGTCCACAGGCTTGTGCTTCCAGCAGCACGATGCCCTGACCTTCGTATCTTGACGGCATGACGTGAAGGCTATAGTCTGGATAATTATCCTGGATGTGGTCGTTTCTTCCACAGAGCGTCACTTGCTGGTTGAGTTGCCACTTGTCTATCAGTTCTTGGAGTTGAGATTGGCAAGTTCCTTCTCCATAAATGTCTAGATGCCAGTCGGGAAAGGCCTTGGCTACCTTTCTCCACGATTCGATAAGCAAATCGAATCCCTTGGGGTATTCCAGCCTGCCCACGGCAATGGCTTTCTTCACTTCATAGTGTCTGGCTGTGCTTTTGGGGTAAGTTATGAAGTTGGGGATAACTGTCACCTTTCGGGCATGCTTATATTCCTGTGCGTCTCCTTGGGTAAGGCACACGATGAGGTCTGCCTTTCTCTCCATAAATGAGAACAATTGGTGGTATGGAGTAAAGCAGCGGGCGGAGTGTGACTCATAAACTTTCTTGGCCTTCGTCTTGCAAAGAGGCAGCAACAAGGCACCCAGGCTCATGGTATAGAAGATGATGTCTGGCTTCAACTGGTTGATAACCTTCTGAAAAGACTTCCAAACCTTCAGGAGTGTGATGGTTCTGTTCACCAAGGTCTTGAGAGCAGAATGGGTTCGAGGGGTAAAAGGGATGTTGAGCGACACCAGGTTTACCCCTTTCTCCAAGGCATAGCTCATGGGTCTTTTGTCCTGGTAGACGGAGATAATGGTTACCTCATGGTGGAACTTGGTGGCAAGATAGTTCGCCTTTTCGGAGATGATGCGTTCTGCTCCTCCTCTGATGGAGAAGTCTTCTATGACGTATGCTATTTTCATTTGGCTGCTAGTTGCTTAAAGATGAGACAAGAAAGTCGTACTCCCAAAATGTTTACCATGATAGCCTTGGCGACATCACTATAGCTTCTGTATTTCCTGATGTTTACTTTTTGCGAGTGCAACAGTAGTTTGTGGGTCTTGCGGTAGACATGAAGCTGGGTGGTGAACAAGTCGAGATAGAGTCGGTGCCATTGAGATTCCTGTGTATGGATGGCAAGGGTATCGACCACCGAGAGCTGTGCTTCCAGTAAGGCTAGCATGTTATGTTCTGCCACGATGCCCTGGTTGTTCCAGTGATAGATGTACATGCCCTTTTGCGTCGTGTATATTTGGGGCTTTCTGGCGATAACTTGTCCGATGAAATACACGTCTTCATAATGTTTGCCTTTCAGAAACCTGATGTCATGGATGAACGAGGTCTTAAACACCTTGTTGCATGCCCAGCAATGTTCCAAGCCTTTTTCGGCAAGCCAGTCTTGGGCATTATGGTAATACTTTTCCTCTGGCATGAAGAGATGTTCGTTGGGGCAACCTTTCCGTTCCTTGACAGGATATTCTACCATGTCTAGTTCTGGGTGAGCCTTTATGATCTCGGTTAGTTGCCTGTAGGTGTCAGGTGTCACTTCATCATCGCTGTCCACGAAGGTGATATAGTTGCCAGTGGCAATATCTATTCCTGCGTTGCGAGCATCCGACAAGCCACCATTCTCCTTGTGTATCACTCTAATTCTACTATCGGATAGGGCCAATTCATCTACCATTCGACTGCTGCGGTCGGTGGAACCATCATCAACCAACAATAGTTCGAAGTCAAGGAAAGATTGTTGCAGAATGCTGTTTATGCATCTGGATAGGGTCTTTTCCGAATTGTATATAGGAACGATAATACTCAGTTTCATGTTTACAAAAATACGATATTTTTTAGTATCCTCCAAAAGTACACCCAACTTTTAATTATTCTTATCATTAAAGCAAAGTGATTGTTGCAATAATCCATCGGTAAAGCCGTTAATATCATATCATGATACAAGAACTTTCCATACTTATCCCAGTCTACAATGACGATGCTACTCGGTTGGTACACTCGCTCAGCAGACAAGCTCAGACCCTCACCGGACTGAGCTATGAAATAGTGGTATTCGACGATGGAAGTTCTCAATCTCAGATGCGACAAGCCAACGAGGAGTTGGTGTCATTGCCTGGTTGCCGATACGTGTATTCCCCTCACCATTCTTGCCGAGCTGCCATGCGCAACGATATGCACCGGCAAGGTAAATACCAATGGCACTTGATGGTGGATGCTAGGTTAAGCTTGGTATACGATGATTTCTTGATGCGTTACTTGCAAAGTGGGGTAGGCATCGGAGAAGTGGTGTGTGGAGGTGTGTGTGTGGATGGTGGTGACCAAACTCATAGGCTGTATCGTCAGAACTTACGGTTCAGATATGAGAAACATGAAGAGCGAAACCATTCTTGTGAGACAAGGAAGGCTCATCCTTACCTTTCCTTTAGGACTACCAACTTCTTTTACCATGTCTCGGTGCTCGACCAAGTTCCTTATGATGAACGAGTGCATGGCTATGGTTATGAAGATGTGTTGCTTGGGAAAGCTTTGTGCGAAAAAAAAATCCACGTATATCATATCGACAACCCCGTAGCTTATACCGAATTTGAGGACAACGAGTGTTATTTGCGAAAAGTGGAAGAGGCTTTGCGTACCTTGCGTCAGTTTGAGGGTGAATTGAGGGATTATTCTCCATTGCTGAAGATGCTGGGTGCTTTGGAACGTTTGCATCTTTTGGGCTTGGTTAGAATTTGGCATGCCCTTGCTTCCTACTGGGAACGGAAGGCTTTGTATGGCAAAAAGCCATCTCTCTTAACGCTCAAGCTTTACAAGCTGGGGTATTATGCCTGTCTATAAAAATTGGCAGTTTTATGCGACCTTGCCTATCACTTTTGGGCTGCACTCCTTCCCCGAACCAAGATTGTGACGAGGAAAGGAATGGCAGCGTCTAGATAGGTAATGTCGTAAGCTGGTTGGAATATCTCTGTCCAGTTGTTGTATATATACATGTTCTGTCCATACGATACGATAGGTATGAGCAGCAGAATGATGCCAGCATACAACATCATGCGGGCATACTCCTTTTTCCAAGTCAACGCCATCAGTATTGCCGTCAGTATCAATATGATGGTAGCCAGCGGACTTCCTTGTCTGAATTGTAGTGAGAAAGGATTGTTGGCTGCTCCAAACAATTCTTCTGAATTCCATATCGCCAGAGGCAAGAAAGTGCAGGCAAAAACTCCTATCACAAGACAAGGTATCAGTATCTGCTCTTTCCATCTGAGCTTGATATAGCCTGGCAATAAAAGAATGAACAGTGGAAATGCCACGCTGAGTCGGGTGGATAGCCATGTTCCTGCACATGCTGCAAGTATCCATGGATGGCTCTTCAGATGGATGTGGTAAGCCTGTAAGAAATTGATGAAAGTGGCTAGAAGTAAGAAATTGGAGATGAGGTCACTCCTTACAGCCACTTCGTACCAAAGATTGATGCACATTGCGAGCAAGACGATGCCCTTAATTGCTGCTTGGTAACCATAAAGTTTCTTGATGCTATAGACGAAGAGCAAAGTGGTGAAGATTTCCGATAAACCAACATTATTGAGAAGATAAAATGGTATATGGAACAATAGCCACACCGGGAAAGGTGAGGCATTGCCACCCAGGTGAGTCTTAGCCATATATGGAAATTCTCCATGCAGAAGATACTGGATGGGATAGGCGAGGGCCGACCAGCGGTCTACTTGGTTTTGCATCGGGTCGAAATGGTATTGTACCACGAGCATTGCTACGGCGAAGCCGATCAAGGCTAGCCAAAACATGCCACGGACTTTAGGCAAATTGAAGGGTTTGCTGGAAATAAAGAGGGTAACAATGGCTATCACCATGCTGTAGGCGATACAGACATAACCAAAATGACTGGTTATCTTCATGCTATATTTGCACATGAGCACATAGCAGACACCTATGAACAGGAAGTTGGCGATGCCCTGTATGAAATGTCCTTTTTGACTCAATAGTTCATTGAGTTTTCTGAAGACGATGCTTATCAGTATGGAATAGACAGAGTACATTCCTATGGATGCGATACCAGTGATGAAAGACATGAAGTTGTAATGCACAATGTAGAGCTCGTAACTTATCTTTCCGAATTTTTGGAATATAGCACCCTTCTTGATGACTGGTACGAGATAAGGCATGGCAATGATGCTCATCGCCAAGGGAAGCTTGATGTTGAGCAAGATGATGTTAAAGGGTAGGGTTCCTTTGATTCGCTGTACGAACGGTAACTCCTTGAAGAGGAGAAAAGCGAGTCCATAGGCTATGATGATGCCGCTATATCTGGCTATATTCTTTTTATCCATGCGGTTGATAGCTTCTATGTGTTGTGAGGCTAGATAGCCGCAAAAGAAAGAGAAGGCTTGCTCGCTATAGAGTTGCTGCTGGAAGATATTGTATAGAGCGAAGACAAATAGCAGTGGCTTGGTGTATTTGCGGCATATCAGTTGGCAAGCCCAATACACCAAGTACCAGCGCAAGATATAATCGATGAACCATAGGCTGGAATCGGTGAAGACCATGTTGTGTAAGAAAGCAATAGCCTCGAAGTGTTCCAGGTATGGCAGTTGGAACAAGTATACCACCCAGCAAGGAATGATGACACGGATGAATCTTCTCTTCCAGAACCCCTTGATGCCATGGGCTTTATAACTCTCGTTGATGCCGTAGCCAGAGATGAAGAGAAAGACAGCCACCGCCACGCTTCCGAAGATATTGAAGAAGCGAGGATAGCCATCTATTTGCATCACAAAGTGCATCAGCATGATGAGTAATGCTGATACACCTTGCATCCATAAAGTATTGTCGCGTGATAATATTTTTTCGTTCATGATAGGTTTTATCGAATGATGGCTATTTTGCAGACGGTTCCACTTTCGCCGCTGGAGGTGGCTGTTTGTACCATATAGATGCCACTGGCTACTTTTTTGCCATTTTGGTCACAGCCGTCCCATGTGTATTTGCCTCCCGAGCTTCTGCCTTGGTTTACCAGCGTGCCGTTGCTGGTTACTATTTTTACATCGGCATTGAAGGTGAGTCCTACGATGTTGATGTCGCCTGTATAGTCTGGTCTCACAGGGTTTGGATAGGCATATACATCATCCTTGTTCATCTCTGTGGTCGGTTCGGTGGTGTTGCTCATGTATGAACAGAGTCCCTTGTCGGTTGCAAAATATACTCTTCCTGAGTTTGGTTCGATGGCTATGCTGTATATGATGTTCGATATCAATGGAGAGTTCTCTGTAGTGAAGTGTTGAAGCTGCGTGTTGCAATCATCACTGATGAGGAAGGCGCCATTGTCAGTTCCCATCCACTTTTGATTGGCTCCGTCTACTGCGATGGAGCGTATGTTTACATTGGCGAGCAAATAGTCTGCATAGTTGGTTCCATCGTTGCGTGGCACCTTGTACTGGGTAAATACCTTTGTGTCGCTCTGAATGTCGGAGGTGGCATAGTACAAGGGTCCAGAGGTGGTTCCTATCCAAATGTTGCCATTCTTGTCTTCCGTGCAACAATGTACGTAGCTCGGAGTAATGTTGGTGCCATCTTCGTTGGTGAAAATAGGACCATACTTAGTTATCTTTTTATTGTTATAATCATATTTATAGAGCAAATTTTTTTCATACCTAGTATTCACAAACCATGCATATCCTCCATATCTTCCAAAAAGCATGTTGTTCAGGTTGTAACGGTCATCGGTCGTTATTTCCGAAAACTCAGGGTTATCCCATTGGTTGGATGCTTGGTTATAAGAGATAATCGGGGTTTCTGAAAAACTATTCAAGACCCATAGCTTTCCGTTTTTATCGTATTTTACGCCCGATACGATGGTATAGCTGTCGCTGGAGGGCGAAGTGATGACGCTATTGTGCCTGTTATAGCATTGGATGAACTTGCCGTCCTGAAATTCATACAAACCACTTTTTGAACCAACCATCACGTGCCCTTTTTTCAAAGGGTCGAAGTCTAGGGCTAGGTTGTCTCTGTATCGATGACCTAGTGATGCGTCCGCTGGTTGCTCGAATTCCCACCAGTTGTCGCCTTCTTTCACATGCACTTCGCCCATGTAGTTGTTGTCTTTTTCTTGCGACCAAGCTCCTGCTACGGCGTATAGGGCATTGTTGTGGATATAGAGTCGAAAGAATCTATTGGAAGCAGGGCCAATAGGCAGTATTCCTTCTGTCTTATAGATTTTCTCGTTATTTTCGTCTTTGGTGTAGTAATTGAGTTTTTCGTCTTTTACAGTCCACCAAAGTTTGGAAGTACTGTCATACACGTTGGTGTGTTCCTGGTTGAGGGGGGTAAAGTCGCCTTCTCGCTTCCAGTTGTTTTTGTCTAGTAGGTTGCTAGTGAGCAAGGCACTGTATTTCCCTGATTTTTTAGACTCTGCGTATATCTTGTTCTTGTCGATATAGCAATAGTCCACAGATATTCCTAATTGATAAGTGTCTTGTATGCTACCATTTTGGGTGTTGATTTTTATGATGCCGAATGGTAGGGACATGTATGCGTAAATACCTTTTACATAGATATTGTTGACGCTTTTGTCTGCAGTCATATTCTTGGTGTATAAGTCTGAGATGTTAGTCACATTACCATTGTTCTCCAAGAGGTCTATGTTTCCATTGGTATAGGCAATGACTAGTTTTTTGCTTGAGTTAACCCAAGCAATATGGCAGATGTCGACATCGGAAAGGCAAGTAGCCTTGTCGTAGGTTGTCAGGGAACCATCTTTTATATTGTAGGAAAAAATGTTGCCGGAAGCTAATGCGAAGGTATAGTTTCCTGCAGGCTCTATTTCTGTTATGTTGCTGTAGCTAGGATAGATTGCCCATTTGTCATTGGCATGGACCAAGACAAATGGGAACATATATGCTAGTAATATTCCTAATAATCTTCTTATTCTCATGATGATTTCCTTATTTTATCTATAATAACTCAGTTTGCCCTATCTTATTGTTTGGTAAAGACAAATTTCTTGCCGTTTCTAATCTTGAGCCCTTGATAATTGTTGCTTACCTTTTGTCCGAGTATATTATAGGTAGATGAGATTGGTTCTTTCGAGTTTTGTGTTATGTTTCGGATGTCGGTAAGGATAGGGGAGTCGCTGGAGTGCAGATAGATGAATCTTTTCTGCAGCCAGTCTGCTATATAGCTCAGCTCATCTTTGAAGTTGAGCTCGTTGTTACCTATGTCTGAGTCTCGGCTCCATTTTTGCTCTTCTCTTTTGGCAGCTCCGCTATTCTTCAATGTGTTGTAATATTTTTGGTATCTTTCCTTGAGCTGATTCTCGTTCAGATAGGTCTTTTCTAGTTCCTTGAATCGAGCTTCTAGTTTTTCGTTATAATTGTCGATATTGAGTGTGCTTAGCCTGTTGTATAGTTTTAACCCAAGTTTCACCCCCATTTCGGTGTTTGGCCAAACATACTCAGGATGCAGTGGAACGCCACAGTGCCAGTCTTGTCCCACAGTGGCATCGAGATCCCATACGGCAAGTGTAAGCTTAGGGCTCTTGCTCTTGTCGTATACAGCCCAATACATGTTTTTCCCACAGTTATCCACAGGTTTGATAACTTCCATGAATATATGGTAGTCCATCAGCACTGGCAGGTCGAAATACTCTCCCACTTCTCTCTTGAAGGTTTCGTCATCGCTGTTTACCACAAAGTTGATGGCATTATAGAGTGTGCTGTAGTCTGTAGGATTTACATCCTCGATGTCTGGGTATTTGGTTTCAAAACCATGCCAGGTTTCTTTCGAGTTGTCATAGTCTTTCTCTATTTCCCAAAATTGGGTTTTGTCCCATGTGCTAGCCTTCCATAGTTGTCCATGAATTTCGGAAGTTTTCTCATCGTATTTCTTGAGTTTCAGCTCTTTGCGATCCATGGCTTCTGTCAGGGAGTAGATGCCTCGATATTCGTTGTTGAGCACTACTTCCACTACTTTTCCATCTACACCACTCTTAGCCTTTGGCTCTTTGCTGGCATAATATGGCTTTGTGGCGAAATCGTTCCATAGTTCCGTGGCTATATGGTTTCTGAGGCGGAACAGGTCTATCTGCCCAGCGTCGAGTATCCAATTGTTGTCTTCTCTCATTCCGAGGAATGAGATGTCGCGGCTTTTGCCATTTTCCTTGAGTGTCTTGATTTTGTAGTTTCGCTTGTGTCTGCCTTCTTCATTGGTGGTGCCTCCCCTCCATTTTGCCTTGAGAAGGGTGGTGACGGGCTCTGTATCGTCGGGAGCCAACAAGGAGAGGCTTCCGTTGGCAAATTCATAGCCGAAGGTACCCTTGAAGTCTAGGAGGGGAAGGAAAGTGAAGGTTATTTTTGCCTTGATGTCTTGTTGGCTTTTGTCTGCTTGCTGTGCTTTTTTAGCTTGCAAGGTGTATTCTTTGTTGCCTTCCACTTTCTGGAAAATGTAGCTGCCTTCTCCTATGTTTGTGCCCTCTATTTTCAGCTGGTTCCAAGCTGAGTCGGCATCCAGAGTGATGACGGCTGCGTAATCTTTGCCGAATGCGGCTTCTGGTATGCTTGCCATGTAGGTGTTGGAAAGTCGGTCATAGACAACAGGCTTTCCATTGATTCTAAACTGGGCATGGGATGCCAAACTAGTGGCTAAGCAAACCACTAACAAAAAGTAGAAAGAGAAGGTTCTTTTCATTTTCTGATGGATTATTCTAAGTGGATGTATATGTGCCTTTTAGGGGACGTTGTTACTTTTCTGTCAGAAATTCGGCTAGTTTTGCCACGGCTCTGGCTCGATGGCTGATGCCGTTCTTGATTTCCTCGCCTAGTTCGGCGAAGCTCTTGTCGTAGCCCTCTGGGATGAAGATTGGGTCGTAGCCGAAGCCTTCGGTGCCGTGCTTCTCGGTAGCGATGCTGCCGTTTACGATGCCCTCGAACTGGTGTATCTTCTTGATGCTGGTGCAGCCACAAGGACATACATCCTTTTTCTCGATGTAGCAGATGACGGTGCGGAAGCGGGCCTTGCGGTTTTCCTTGCCGTTCAGTTCACGCAGCAACTTTGCCATGTTAGCCTCGCTGTCGTGGTCAGTTCCCTCGGCGTAGCGGGCACTGTGTACGCCTGGTGCGCCGTCCAAGGCTTCTACTTCCAGGCCTGTGTCGTCGGCGAAGCAACTGATATGGTAATGGTCGTAAACATACTGCGCTTTTTGCAAGGCGTTCTCCTCCAGGGTGTTGCCTGTCTCAGGAATATCTACGTCGCATCCTATCTCCTTCAGGGATACGATTTCAAACTCACTGCCCAAGATGTCTCTTATCTCCTGGAGCTTATGCTGGTTATTGGTTGCGAATACTATCTTCATTTTGTAATTTTTTGATGTCTTTTTCTTTGATTTTTACTTTCACCTCGTCGAATCCCTCCCCATATACGCCGATAACGGAGCTTTGGCTTACGAAGGCATTCGGGTCGATGATTTTCACGATACGGAAGATGGTCACACTCTCGTTCTTCTTTGCCAGGATACAGAGCACCTTGCGCTCATGTCCGGTGTACCAGCCATGACCGTCAAGAATGGTCACGCCATGGCCTGTATGGGTGCCGATGGCATTGGCTATCTCTTGGTATTTCTTGCTGAATATCATGAACTGCACACTCTCTCGCTGGGCGTTCATCACGTAGTCGAGCACCAAGTTCTCGATGACCATCGTGCAAAGTCCGAATACCACTTTCCTCACGGCATCTATCGTCTCGAATCCTGGTTTGGCATTGAAGATGAAGAAGGAACTGCCCACGATGAGCAAATCGACGAAGATGAGCACTCGCCCCAAGGAGATGTTGTGATACTTGTTGACGATGGCGGCGATGATGTCGGTGCCTCCCGTACTGCCGTTGTGCAGGAAGACGATGGCTAGCGACAATCCTGTGAAGCAACAGCCGATGATGAGCGACATGAAGTCTTGTCCTTCGCCCAGTACTTGCGCCATTTTCCCGTCCGGTCCTATCATCAAGTCTTGCGCCAAGGCTAGGAAGACGGAGAGCATCACGGTGGCATATACCGTCTTGACCATGAACTTGAAGCCCAGTATCTTCAAGGCGGCGAGCAGCAAGACTGCATTGATGATGAAATATGACAAATAGATAGGTATGCCCGATGCATAGAATATCAAAGCTGCAATACCCGTTACGCCACCTGTCACGATTTGGTATGGAAGCAAGAAGATGGTCCATCCAAAGGTATAAAGCAAAAGGCCTACGGTGATGTAGAAGTAGTCCTTCACTTCATTCTTAACAATTTGACTGATTGCTATTTGCATCATTTTTTCCTCGTAAGTTTATATAAAGGAGTTAAGGAGTTAAAGGGAGTCAAGGAGTTAAGACAATAGCTTTTGCTGCTTGCGTTTTCGCAAGGGAAACATTTGTCTTAACTCCTTTTTACTCCTTAACTCCTTAACTTCTTATGTCTTGATTACTTTTTCAACACAACGTTGACAATCTTCTTTGGCACGATGATCACCTTCAGTACATTGAATCCCTCCAAGTACTTCTGGCTCTTCTCGTCTGCCAATACCTGCTTCTGGATTTCCTCGTTAGGGGTATCCACAGGGAAGGTCATCTGGAAGCGAGCCTTACCATTGAAGGAGATGGTGAGCTGCATGTCGTTCTCCTTCAGGTACTGCTCATCGTACTTAGGCCACTGTGCGTCGCAAACGCTGCCCTCTTCGCCAAGTGCTGCCCACAACTCTTCTGCGATGTGTGGAGCGAATGGAGCGATGAGGATGACGAGGTCCTTCAAGAGTTCCTTGTTGTGGCACTTCTGCTGACCGAGTTCGTTCACGGCAATCATGAAGGCTGAGATAGAGGTGTTGTAAGAGAACTTCTCGATGTCCTCGGTCACCTTCTTGATGAGCTTGTGTACGCTCTTCAGACTCTCTGGCTTGGCTGCCTCGTCGCATGGCAAGAAGTTGTCGGTGCGATTCTCGTAGAACAAGCCCCAGAACTTCTTCAAGAAACGGTGGCAACCGTCGATGCCGTTGGTATCCCAAGGCTTGCTTGCCTCCACAGGACCCAAGAACATCTCGTAGAGACGCAAGGTGTCGGCACCATACTTCTCGACAATCATATCTGGGTTCACCACGTTGAACATACTCTTACTCATCTTCTCGATAGCCCATCCGCAGATGTACTTGCCATCCTCCAAGATGAACTCAGCGTTCTGGTACTCAGGGCGCCAAGCTTTGAATGCCTCGATGTCGAGCTGGTCGTTGCTTACGATGTTCACATCCACGTGGATAGGGGTTACGTCGTAATCCTTCTTCAAGCCGCAGCTTACGAATACAGGAGCCTTGTCGTGGTCGTCGCTGTTGATGCGATATACGAAGTTAGAGCGACCCTGAATCATACCCTGGTTCACCAACTTCTGGAATGGCTCTTCCTTGCAGCTTACGCCGAGGTCGAAGAGGAACTTGTTCCAGAAACGAGAGTAAATCAAGTGACCTGTGGCGTGCTCGCATCCACCTACGTAGAGGTCCACGTTCTGCCAGTACTCGTCAGCCTCCTTGCTTACGAGGGCATTGTCGTTGTGAGGGTCCATATAGCGGAGGTAGTAAGCAGAAGAGCCTGCGAAACCTGGCATGGTGTTGAGCTCCAATGGGAACACGGTCTTGTTATCTACGAGACTCTTGTCAACCACCTGCTTCTTCTCTGCGTCCCAAGCCCACTTCTTGGCTCTACCCAATGGTGGTTCGCCTGTCTCTGTTGGCTTATAGGTCTCAATCTCAGGCAATTCGAGTGGCAAGCACTCCTCTGGTACCATCTGTGGCATTCCGTCCTTATAATATACAGGGAATGGCTCGCCCCAGTAACGCTGACGAGAGAAGATGGCGTCGCGAAGACGATAGTTCACCTTCACACGACCGATACCCTTCTCGGTTACGAACTTCTTGGTCTTGGCGATAGCCTCCTTCACGGTCAAGCCGTTCAATGAGAAGCCGTCCAAGCCCTGCTTGCCAGCCACAGGTGAGTTGGTTACGATACCTTCCTTGGCATCGAAGCTCTCTTCTGATACATCCGCACCCTCGATAAGAGGAATGATAGGCAGGTTGAAGTGCTTGGCGAAAGCGTAGTCACGGCTATCGTGAGCAGGTACAGCCATGATGGCACCTGTACCATAACCAGCCAATACATATTCTGAAATCCATACTGGGATGGCCTCGCCAGTGAATGGGTTGATGGCATAACTTCCTGAGAACACACCTGTTACGCTGTGGTTTGCCATACGGTCCAACTCGGTGCGCTTCTTCACGTAGTCGAGGTACTTCTCTACCTCTTCCTTCTGCTCAGGGGTTGTTACCTGCTGAACATACTCGCTTTCTGGAGCCAAGACCATGAAGGTAACGCCAAACATAGTGTCGGCACGGGTGGTGAAGATGGTGAACTTCACGTCGCTGTCCTTCACGGAGAATACAACCTCAGTACCCTCTGAACGACCAATCCAGTTCTTCTGAGTCTCCTTGATAGAGTCGCTCCACTGGATAGTCTCCAGTCCGTCGAGCAAACGCTGAGAGTAAGCGGAAGTACGCAAGCACCACTGCTGCATCTTCTTCTGGATGACAGGATAGCCACCACGCTCGCTCACGCCATTAACTACCTCATCATTAGCCAATACTGTACCCAAGCCAGGGCACCAGTTTACCATCGTCTCGCCGAGGTAGGCGATGCGGTAGTTCATCAATACCTGCTGCTTCTTCACGTCGTCGTAGTTGTTCCACTCCTCGGCAGTGAAGTCAAGCTGCTCGTTCTGAGCCACGTTGAGGTCGGCAGAACCCTTCTCCTCGAAGTGCTTGATGAGCTTCTCGATAGGCTGCGCCTTCTGGCAAGCGTTGCAGAAGAAGGAGTTGAACATCTTCTGGAAAGCCCACTGAGTCCAATGGTAATACTTAGGGTCGCAGGTGCGAACCTCGCGGTCCCAGTCGAAAGAGAAGCCGATCTTGTCGAGCTGCTCACGGTAGCGGTTGATGTTGGCAACGGTGGTTACCTCTGGGTGCTGACCAGTCTGGATGGCATACTGCTCGGCAGGCAATCCGTATGCATCGTAGCCCATAGGGTTCAGTACGTTGTAACCATTCAAACGCTTGTAGCGAGCATAGATGTCGCTGGCGATGTAGCCCAGTGGGTGGCCTACGTGCAATCCCGCTCCTGATGGATAAGGGAACATGTTGAGCACATAGTACTTCTTCTTGTTTTCATCCTCAGTCACCTTGTAGGTCTTGTTCTCGACCCATTTCTGGTGCCATTTCTTCTCGATTTCTCTGAAGTTGTATTCCATTGTTTTTATCTTAATTTATTTTGTTTTCTTTCTTTTCTTGTTATGAAATTTATCTTTTGCTGGGACTTTTCCTTAAATATAATAAGGTATATCCCCATTCAAGGTGCAAAATTACATTTATTTTGTCACACTACAAAATAAATGAGGAGTTTTTTAGAGAAACTTTTAATTGGGCACACCCGTCCTTTCGCATCCATTACCTGTTGCGGTATGGTTGGAATTGGTGCAGCCATACGTCTGCGGATGTCGCCCTCGTAGTTGCCCATGAACTAGTTACGTAGTATTTGTCTGAATTTCTGTTGTTTACATATCCTTTAGCGACAATCCCTTGGCTTGCAATTCATATTCCCCAAAGTCTTTCTTTGGTAATGCGTCAATTTTCTCTTGCAGTTTAGACATACTGATTTTGTGCTCATTGTGTTTTATCTCTGCCACAATGCCTTGGTGGTCAAATTCGTTGATGGCGATGAGGTCTATCTCGTTCTGGCCTTTCCTGTCCCACCAATTGCCTACTTGCGTATATTTCTCAGTCTCCATCACCTTGTCTTGGAAGTATCGTTCAAGCGTTCTGCCCGCAAATCCCTCATAGTTTTGGGAGATATTGCTGCGTAGCAGAGAAAAGAGGTTGCGTTCTATCAGCGACTGGTATGGGTAGATGAAGCGGAACCAGAAGCGCAGGAAATTGTCGTGTATCTCGTATGCCGTCACTTTTCCGTTCTGCTTGGACAGCAAGGGTTTCATTCGGCTTATCAGTTCGTATTTGCTTTCCAGGTTCTGTAGATAAGTGCCTAGGTCACGATGCAGGGTACTGTCTATTTCGCTACGTTTGGTCTTGCCGCCAGCTATCACCTGCAGGATAGAGAAATAGGTGCTGAAATCTCCATTAAACTCCTGGTTGAGCAGGTCTTTTCCCTCTGTCAGGAAGTAGGAGTCTTGTCGGCAAACGTAATTGAGCATTTTTTCTTTCGTATAGCATTTGGCATCAATGAGCAGTTCGATGTATTTCGCCACACCACCCGTTATCGCATATATACAGAGTAAATCCTCTGGCGAATAGTCGGGATTGGCATCATGTAAGATTTGCTTGATGACCTCGATGGTGAAAGGGCGCAATGTAAACTTGGACGTTGGTCTGCCGTAGAGTGGTTCCGATTCATCCTCGAAGATGCGCTTCATCAAGGTCTGTAAGCTGCCCAGCACAATGAAATTGATCTTGGCATCTTGCTTGTATCTGTCCCAGATGTTCTGTATGTCGCCAAAGATGGAAGAATTGATTTTGTAGAGGGTCTGAAACTCGTCCATCACAAGGGTGATGTGTCTCTTTTGTGCCTCCTTCATGACGATCTCAAAGAGGTCTTTGAATTTACTTACCTCGCCATAGATAGTTAGGTCTATCTGCTGTTCCAAGTCTCGTTGGAAATTTTGACACAGCAAGGCTTCCGAGTCTTTGGAAACAAAGAGGTATGCATATTCCTTTCCCTCCAAGAACTTGGTGATGAGCGAAGTCTTGCCTATTCTGCGTCGCCCCATCAATACTGTAAAGACAGCATTCTCAAACGATTGCTGCTCATTGTCTTGCAAGATTGCAAGCTCATTTTTCCTATCATAGAATTTCATAATGTAAATCCTTGTTTATATAAATGGCGGTTTATATTTGTCGGTTGCAAAGATAAGCATTTATTTTTATATAAGCGAGAGATTGGGAAAGAAAAATATCGTTGAGCCAAATAAAAGTTTGCCCAACGATATTTTTTATGTTTTAGAACGCCTTGGCGTGTACGCACTTCATGTTTTTCTCCAGTTGTGCGGTAGAGCTGGCGCCTACCAATACGCTGGTTACTCCCTTCTGGGCTAGAATCCATGCCAATGCCATCTCGGCGAGGGTTTCGCTACGTTCGCCTGCCTGTTTGTTCCATTCTTTCAACTGTTCCAGCAATTCCGGGGTCAGGGCGCTGTGCTTCAGGAAGTGTTCCTTCGCCATGCGACTGTCGGCTGGGATGCCGTTCAGATAGCGGTCGGTGAGGAGACCTTGCGCCAAAGGTGAGAAGGAGATGAAGCCGATGCCATTCTCGTGGCAGTAGTCGAGGATGCCTTCCTCCTGCGGACTGCGGTCGAGCATGTTGAGGCGACCCTGATAGATGAGCAGCGGACAGTCTCTCTCCTTCAAGTACTTGTCGGCGAACTTCAGTGCCTCCAGTGGCCAACGGCTGACGCCCAGGTAGAGTGCCTTGCCCTGTCGTACGATGTCCACCATCGCCTGGAGAGTCTCTTCGAGTGGTGTGTTGGGGTCGTATCGATGGCTGTAGAAGAGGTCTACATAGTCGAGATTCATGCGCTTGAGACTCTGGTCGAGACTTGCCATCAGATACTTGCGAGATCCCCAGTTGCCGTAAGGACCTTCCCACATGTCGTATCCCGCCTTGGTGGCGATGAAGAGTTCGTCGCGGTAGGTTTGGAAGTCGTCCTTCATGAGTCTGCCCATCGTCTCCTCGGCGCTGCCGTATGGAGGACCATAGTTGTTGGCAAGGTCGAAGTGGGTGATTCCGTGGTCGAAGGCATAATGGGTGATGGCACGGCTTCGCTCGTAAGGATCGACTCCTCCGAAGTTGTGCCAGAATCCCAGACTAATCTTAGGCAGCAAGACTCCGCTCTTGCCGCATCTCTGGTAGAGAGCCTCTGCGTCGCCATAGCGATTGGCATCGGCTGTGTAGATTCCTTTTAAGTCCATAATCATTCGATGTTTATGATAAATAGTTTGATGTTTATGATGTGATATATTTTAGAATTCTGTTTTCTTTCGGATGCAAAAGTACATAAAAAAACAAAGTTCACAAGTATGTGGACTATAAACTTGTAAACTTTTAATATTATTTTGTAAACCAGGATATTGAGAAAGATAATCTCTAGATGGATAATGAGGATTTGGTAGAATATAAAAAATAGCGGCATTTCTCTATCTCAGGGAAATGCCGCTTTAACATGGAAATATGAAGTATTACAATTTTAAATGTAACTTTATACTCTTGCCACGATTTGCTCAGGAGTCAGCTCGTTGTCCTTTGCCATTTGCTGATAGTCGTAGCGGTCGTAGAGTCCCTTCTTGATGCCGAAGCAGAGAGTCTTCATGTTGCTGTCGCCATAGAAGCGGGCAATCTTTTCGCCGAATCCACCTTCCAAGGCACCATCTTCGAGAGTGATAACCTTCTCATGGTCAGCTTTCAAGTCTTCGAGCATCTCCTCGTCGAGACCTGTGATGAAGCGAGGATTGATGAGGGTGGCGTCGATGCCCTTCTGATCCTTGAGCATAGCAGCCACCTGCTTGCCGAGACCATAGAAAGCACCGAGGGCTACGATAGCCACTTTGCTTCCCTTGTGGGTCATCTTGAAGCGATTCAACTCTGAGTAATTCTCGTCGAATTTCTCATCGCTATGGGTCACTGCGCCGCCAGGCACACGGATAGCCACTGGGTGCTCTGTCTGCTTGATGCCCCAACCGAGCATCGCCTTGTACTCCTCCCAGCAAGTAGGGGCTAGATATACGAGGTTAGGAATGTTGCTGAGCATCGGAATATCGTAGAAACCGATGTGGGTGATGTCGTTCATGCCATACATCGAAGCGCAGAAGAGGTTGATGACGGCTGGGTTGCCATTGATGCAAAGATCCTGGGCAATCTGGTCGTAGGTACGCTGGATGAAGGTGCTATATACATTGTATACAGGGCGCAAGCCACCCTTTGCCATACCCGAAATCATAGCCACGGCTTGTTCCTCGGCGATGCCTACGTCCACATGCTGTGCTCCTGCCTCCTCACGGCGAGCCTTGAAGAATCCAGCCACGGTAGGAGTACCAGAGGTAACTGCCACCAAGTGCTTGTCTTTCTTCATCTCTGCGAGCAAGTATTCTGCGGTCAAATTGCCGTAATCCTCACCACTGCCTTCACTTTTCAGCTTGCCGGTCTCGATGTCGAACGGCATACTCCAGTGCCAAGTCTCTTTGTCTTTCTCGGCAGGAGCGTATCCCTTGCCTTTCTCGGTATGGATATGGATGACGATAGGGTGGTCGATGTTTTTCACCTTTTGGAAGGTCTTGATGAGTGTTTCCACATCGTTGCCGTCGGCTACATACTGATAGTCCAATCCCATGGCACGGAACAGGTTGCACTCTGCCTTTCCATTGGTTTCACGCAAAAGGGCGAGGTTCTTGTAGAGACCACCATGGTTCTCGGCGATGCTCATCTCATTGTCGTTTACTACGATGATGATGCCTGTGCCGAGCTCGCCAGCCTCGTCGAGACCTTCGAGTGCCTCGCCACCGCTCAGCGAACCGTCACCGATTACTACTACGATGTTCTCCTTGGTACCTTTGATGTCTCGAGCCTTCTGAAGACCTGTGGCAAGGGAGATAGAAGTGGAGGTGTGTCCCAATTCAAACTGGTCGTACTCAGGTGACTCTGCAGGACTGCTATAGCCAGAAATCTCTTGGAATCGGCTGTTGTCGTAGTAACCGAAGGCACGGCCTGTGAGCATCTTATGTGGATAACTTTGGTGGGATACGTCGAAGACAAACTTATCCTCAGGACAGTTGAATACATAGTGCATGGCGATGGTTGCCTCCACGATGCCGAGGTTAGGACCCACATGACCGCCGATGTAGCTGTCTCGGTTCAAGATACCATTGCGGATTTCCTGTGCCAATTCGTGAAGCTGCTTCATGGTGAGTACCTTCACATCTTTAGGCGATTGAATATTCTCTAAATACATAGTCTTTTTATCTTTAAAAGTCTTTTTTCTATTATCTTGTTATTTTCGTTTTAGAGCACCGAGCATCTTTTCTCAGTTTCCGTTTGCAAAGGTACAACTTTTCTCCCAATACCTTATTATATATATTACAGAATGATGAAACTGTTTTACGGATAAGGTAAAAAATAAGCGTTAGCGATGATTAACCATAGGAAATTTTGCGCGAACGTTTTGCAATTTTTGTGCCAATGATAAGTCGAAAGTCGAATTAATTTCGTCAATGGGTAATCTTATGAATTCGCGGTATGTATCTTTCGAAGATAAGTGTTAAAAAAGTTTATTATTATTTTTTTTAACGCTCAATGTGTTGGAAACAAAGAAAAAATGTTTATATTTGCATTCATAATATTTGCTCTTTAACTTTTTGTATCTATGTTGGTTAGAACCTACAATGGTGCAACTTTTTTGAGAATTTGAAATTTCACCCATTATTTTGGGGTGGAAACTTTAGTAATATTAAAATAAACAAACTGGGAGTTATGAAACGATTAATTATATTGTTGATGGCAATTGTCGCATTGAATAGTTATGCTCAAGAATACGTAACTTTGGAGCATGAATGTGTTTGTGATTTAACCACGTCATATATAAAACCTTCTGATGGGGCGAAAAAAAGCCGTTTGTCTACTCAGAGGGGTGGTTACATAAATGTAGTTTATCCTGATAATATGCCAGATTCCTTTGTGGTTGCTATTGATATGGCTAAAGACGTATGGAGTAGCTTTCTTCCAAGTGGAATCATTGTTAATATACAGTTTCTTTATTCTGATTTAGGAAATTCAGATATACATACAGAAGCGCAACATCATTTGATGGAAGATGGTTTCTATTATCCGACAGCTCTTTTTAAGGCACTTACTCATACCAACGATCCGACGCCAGATGCCCAAATAAAGATAAACAATAAAACCGCATGGAATGTAGGGTTATCGAAATCTACAACTCCAGTTAAAAACTTATCCTACTCTTTGTTGAGGGAAATAGCTAGGGTTTTAGGTTTCGGTTCATTTATAAAATATAATGCTAAAAGAGATACCTTTGGTTTTTATGTTAAAAATGAAAAGACAATATTTGAGTCTTGTCTGTTTTCTGAAGATGATATTTATTTAAAAGATATTTTTGAAACAGAGAGAACTAAGTTGAGAAATTTTGTAAAACAGGCTAATGGGTATGTGTATTTTGGGCGAAAGGAAGAATCTAGGAAAATATATGCTCCTAGTACTTTTGAAGAAAGTAAATCACTCAATAGGGTGTTGGCAGATGGAGCTTTGATGTCTTCTAAAGAACAACCAACTGTAGATTTGGTAATAGATAGTTTAACAGCGAATATCTTAAGAGAAATTGGATGGAAATCAAGAACAAAAACAGTTAAAATAATAGGGGAAGATATAGATGGCTCAGGAATTACATCAGCATATAAGAAGCATATATTTCATGTAACCCCAAGCGAAGGCATTGAAAAACCTATGTGGGAATGCTGTCTGCCTTTAAAGGATGGAGGTGTTGAAAGATTAACATCTTCTAATCTAACTTTTGTGTTGCCATCGATAGCAACAGATGATAAGTATGTCCATACGATAGAAGGAGATATAAATGCAACCATCACGTTCAAGGGGATTGTCGGAAATGATAGTGTTTATGACTCTTACAATTTGACTTTAGAATTGAAACCGTCAATATTGAAAGTTAATAAGGTAAATATTATACCAACAGATGACCCATATCTTTTTGATATTGATGTTGATGTCTATTATGAGGGAAGTCATTATCTAGACTTGGAGATGACTTATGACACACCTTTGTCGTTGATGTCTATTATGAGGGAAGTCATTATCTAGACGCTTATGTGGAAGAGGAATATAGCCCTATTGAATGTGCCTATTTTTCTGATACTCCATATTATACAAGATTGCATCTTAAGAATGTAGATTCTTATGGGAATGCGGCTTTATATATAAAAGTAAAAAACCGATATGGAGAGGAGAATTATTCTATAGATGATTTGTTTGAGAATGAACTAAATCTTGAAGAGGATAATAGTAAGTTAAAACAGGTCAAGAATGAAGTCTCGACAATAAATATAGGTAATCAAAAGGTCATAATATTAAAAGTTTGTGACAAGGGTAAAACTATAATTAGAAAGATATTAGCAAGATGAACAAAATTTTATTATTAGTAATAGTAGCTCTATTTAGTTTTGTGGATATTAATTCACAGAATATAGTTATAACTACGCAGAAAGAAAGTTCAGTGCCAATAATAGATGATATACCTATTATTAAAGCTGACACTTTTTATTGTTGTCAGTTGAAAAGCAAAGAGTTTGCTCGATGGAGTGTTTTAATAGAAGAAATAATATGGGATGATAAAGGTCGCAGAGTAGAAAAGAAAACATGTGCCTCTTCTCAGAAATTAGAGAAACAATTTGTACTATCAACAAGTATTTTTGACAAGGATTGGTTTAAGATGGCAAGAACATATGACATTGGGCTTGCGCGTTATTTTAAAGGATATATAGTCAGTGAAGAAAATGGTCTAACAGATACGTTGGGAGTATATGTTAATGCTTTGCCTTCTAGACCTTTGCTTACAGAAGTCACTTATAATTACCCATACTTTGATTATGAAAATAAGGACATTTATGAGAGTTATTATGATGGTATAATTCGTTGTGAAAATTGTAATACTATTTTTATGGTTCAAACGGGTTTGCTGTGGGTGGGAGGTGATAATTTTGAGAATGTTTCAGGATGGGCTATCAAGCCTTGCAAAGTGGATCCTATAGGAAAAAATGTGTACCATTTCACGGAAGATATAGGTACATATTGGGATGTAGGAATTTGCTATATGGCCTATAATAAGTATGGTTACTCACAAAAAAGTGATACAATTTTTGCTAAAAATTATATGCCTGCAGACATTGTTAAAATTTTAGAAGATGCTTATTACACAGGAATCAACGGACCAAGGCAAGATGTTAAACAACTTAATTTATCTGGGCATATTCTGCAAAGCACATCTGCTTGGAAACAGGTTCAGTTGTTTGATTTGAGTGGTAAACATTGTTACAGTTCAATGGATTATCAGCCGACAATAATGCTTCCTGCTTCTTTGAATGGTCTTTATATTATACAAGTTTTATATCCAGACAATAAGAAAATTACAAAAAAAGTAAAATTATGAGAAAGATTTTGATGTTGATAATAGCTATGTTCTTTTCCTTTTTGCCAATGATGGCGCAAGAGGAAATAGAAGTTTTGTCTTATTCTTCAGAAAGTATAATAGACAAAAAAATAGGATTACCTATTGTGCGTTCAATATATGGTGGTGCCAAGATTATTCCTGAGTTTGAGGGAAATTGGCCTTACGAAATGAAAGGTGCTTTTAAGTTTGCTTGTGAAATTTGGGAAGAAGCGTTGCCTACTACTTTTCCGATACGAGTCAAAGCCATTTGGGATGAGAATACATCTAAGTATGCCAATCAGCCAATTTTTTCAAATGTGAAATTTAGAGTTAAGAACTGTTCTGGTCAGGCTCTTAACTATCAGGTCCTTACTCCTCATTCTCCTTGGACGCAAATGAAAGCTGTACTATGGCTTGGTTTGGCTTATAAATTAGCGGGGTTATTTAATGAGAGTGTTACTCCCAATATGTTTATTGAACCTGAAATAACAATAACCTACTACAATTATAACCATAAGTTGGAGAATCTTTGCTGTTGTTCTTTGGATGGGACCATAGACCAATACCATTATGATTTTGTAACTATTGCGTTAAGAGATTTGGCTAAATCCTTTGGCTTGGTTTGGAGTGGTCAAAAAAACAGAGTTCCGGGAAAGTTAAATATACCTGTTAGTCCAACACCATTTGAAAAGCATATTATGTTTTCTATTGGTGAGGATCCTGCAGATGCTTATAGAAAAGTCACAACAGGCAAGCCTATATCTGTTAATGCGGAAGATGGTTATTCTAGAGATTATAAGATTTCTTTGTATGCGCCTTCTGTTTGGGACGAGGAACGTTCTTTGAATTATTTTATCCCAACATCTTCGAAAAAAATAGGGGCATCTGCATAGTTCCGTGGATAAAGAAACTTAATTTTTATGATAATCCA
>ERZ808270.412-NODE-412-length-25461-cov-6.203495_pt1 | contig 25461 bp, 19 predicted proteins | sample MGYA00521082_ERZ808270 | MGnify/ENA primary metagenome ERZ808270 (study PRJEB31516, sample SAMN03275594) | gut metagenome | biome: mammalia-associated habitat; material: feces | host: Papio cynocephalus | place: Kenya | collected 2012-07-27 ... | reverse complement strand
AACATGCACTCCTCCGTTAATTTTATTCAAAATTTTATTATAGCTCATTGTTATACATCTTTCGTTTTCTTGCCATGGCGAAGTTGAAATAAATTTCTCTTTATTCCCTCTGCTTAACGAAAACGTTCATTTTCATATACATTTTCTCGTCATGGCAAAACACAAATATTCTCTTCAAATCATACTGACTTTCTACTTTTTATTGTATCTTTGCCTAACTAAGCGTAAGATAAATAAAGATGAAAGAACTTCGACCAAATGGGGGCATTCCCCGCAATACGCTATTCGCCATGGCTGTTATCGGCGGACTAACGGTTGCAAACCTGTATTATAACCAGCCGTTGCTTGAAGACATGCGCCAGTCGCTTGGAGCTACAGAGCTTCAGACCAACTTGATAACATTTATAACACAATTGGGTTATGCGGCAGGACTTGTACTGATTGTGCCTTTGGCAGACAACTTTGTTCTGGATGCGACCAACCGCAGCAACACCATCTTCATGAGCCATCTGTTTGCCGGTGGCAGCCTTGGCACCTTGTGCGCAGGCGTGGCTTGGAACTATGGTGGGTGGAATGCCATTTGCCTGATAGGTTTCCTCTTCGCCTTTGCTGTGGCACTGGTTAGTTTTCTTTTTAATAGAACACAAATAAAGAATGGATAATCTTTTGGATGCAAAGAACCGTGATGAACTGCGCCGGTGGCTGATGGAAAATCATGCTACGGCGAAAGAGTGTTGGGTTGTGGTGAAGCGTGGCCGTCCTGTTGACGACGGCACGTTTTGGTATATTGATGCCGTGGAAGAGGCGATGTGTTTCGGTTGGATAGACAGTACGACCAAGAAACTGGACAGTGGTGTCACGGCACAACGGCTTGCACCACGCAGAAAGAACAGCTTGTGGTCGGAACTGAACAAGGAGCGTTGCCGCAGGATGGAACGTCTTGGGCGAATGACCGATGCAGGACGTGCCGTGTTGCCCGACATGACAGAAAAAGGTTTCGTCATCGACAAGGATATTCTCAATGCTTTGCAAGCAGACCCTGCCGTATGGGAAACATTCCGAACGTTCCCTTTATTGTATCAGCATGTCAGGATAGACACCATCCAAATAAAGAAGAAACAGCCGGAACTGTTCTGCTGCCGTCTGCAGAAACTTATAGACAACACCAGGAAAGGAATCATGTATGGTGAATGGAACGACAACGGAAGGTTGCTATAGAACAGGCTGTCTTACTCAAAGTATACAAGATCTGAGATTCTTTCCTTTTCAAAAGGAAAAAAATAGAAAAAGTTTCCTTTTCAAAAGGAAACTTTGTATCTCTGCATAAGATATACTGCGGCTCGGCATAACATTCAAGCAAGCTTGATGTTCTGCTCTCGCCTTGCATTATCTTTGTAACCGAAAAAGAAAATTGCATTATGAAAAAGAAAATAGATTTAAGCAGAGACAAGATTGATTTCGGGAAAGGGAAGATTGGTCCCTTGTTCCGTGCGTTGTTTTTCCCTACGCTCATCGGCATGATATTCATGTCGCTGCAAACTGTCATCGACGGAATATTCGTGGGACGTGGAGTGGGAGCCGACGGTATTGCGGCAGTCAATATCGTGGCACCCTTGTGGATGGTCGTTACAGGACTCGGACTGATGTTCGGTATCGGGGCTTCTGTCATAGGCAGTCTGCATCTTGCGGAAAAGAATGTCAAGGCGGCTCGCATCATCTTGACACAAGCCTTCGGTGTGGGCTTCGTCATCATGGTGGTGCTGTCGTTGTACTGTTTGTGTTTTCCAAAGGCGGTGGTCTACTCGCTCGGTTGCAGTCAGCGGTTGGAGCCTTTCGCCCTCGACTATCTGCTATGGCTATTGCCAGGCATGGTGTTCTTGTTTTGGCAATGCGTAGGACTGATGTTGGTGAGGCTCGACGGCTCGCCACGCTATGCGATGTGGATACAGGTGCTGAGTGCCTTGGTCAACATCGTGCTCGACTGGATTTTCATTTTCCCTCTTGGCATGGGCGTGAAAGGCGCAGCCATCGCCACCGCCATCGCTTGCATCGTGGGTGGACTGATGGCACTTGTTTATTTCTTGGGCTTCTCCGCTAAGCTGAAGTTCTATCGGCTGAAGATGAGCCGCACCTCCGCATGCCTCACTATGCGCAATGTAGGCAATATGGCGAAGATAGGCTCTGCCACCTTCCTCACCGAGATAGCGATGAGCGTCACCATCCTTGCCGGCAATTATATGTTCATGTCCATGTTGCATGAGGATGGTGTGGCGGCATACGCCGTGGTGTGCTATCTGTTCCCCGTCATATTCTCCGTGAACAATGCCGTGGCGCAATCAGCCCAGCCTATTATCAGCTACAACTATGGAGCGCACCAGATGGAGCGCGTGTCGCAAACGTTGCGCATGTCGGTTCTGACGGCAGTGACGTGCGGATTGCTTGTGATGCTCATGCTGATAGTAGGCGACGAGACGATAGTGGGCATGTTCCTGCAACCGCAGGAGAAGGCGCACCAGTTGGCGGTGGAGGGACTGCCTTGGTTCTCCACGTGCTCTGTTTTCTTTGCGCTCAACGTGGTGTTCGTGGGCTATTATCAAAGTCTAACAAATGCAGGCAAGGCAATGGCCTTCACCTGTCTGCGTGGCATCGTGCTGACCGTGGCAGGATTCGCCGTATTGCCTTTACTGCTCGGCACAATAGGACTGTGGCTTGCCATCCCTGCGGCGGAATTGTTGACGCTTGCGGTGATTGCCGTAGCTGCAAAATTCCTCTTTTAGAGATGTGTTTCTATGGAATAATTCCTCTTTTAGAGATAAATTTCGATGGAATAATTCCTCTTTTAACGGGTAAAAATCAAGAATAATTCCTAAATTGTTGCATAACACTTTGAAATTCAGTATATTTGCAGCGGAATAAAATGAAGGGCTATGTTAGAACGTAAATTTACACAAACTTTGGAGAACTTTCTTCTCCATGAGCCACGAAAGATTCTGTTGGTCAATGGTGCCAGACAGATAGGAAAATCGTATCTCATTAGATATGTAGGCAAGAAACTGTTCCGGCATTTTGTGGAGATAAATCTCAAGGCTGACCAAGAGGGTGATGGTATTTTTGCCACAGTAAAGAGCAAGGAAGATTTCTATTTGCAGTTGGGGGCGATGGCAGGAAATAATCTTGGAAAGAGAGAAGACACCCTTGTCTTTCTGGACGAGATACAGAGCTATCCCCATCTGATGACCATGCTCAAGTTTCTCAACGAGGATGCCAAGTATCGTTATATCGCCAGTGGCTCGCAACTCGGAGTTGCTTTGGCTCAAACGCCTTCCGTACCTATCGGAAGCATCGCCATCCAACAGATGTATCCTTTGGATTTTGAGGAATACCTGTGGGCTATGGGGTGTGGGAAGGAAGCTATTGAGGCGATGCACCGGAAATTTGCAGCCAAGGAGTCACTGAACGACTCCATGCACAACTACATGCTTCAGCAGTTCAAGACTTATCTTTTGGTGGGCGGAATGCCGGATGCCATCAACAAGTTCGTTGAAAACAGAAATATCGTGCAAGTACGTGCCATTCAGCGAGACATCCATACACTTTATAAGATAGATGCCTCGCAATATGACGGTGCGAAGAAACTGGTGATTCGCAAGATATACGACATGATTCCATCCAATATGGAGAACAAGAAGAAGCGTATCATCGTGAAGAATATCGAAGGACTGAAAGCGCACAGGCAGTTCAGCGACTATGCCGAGGAATTTGAATATCTCACCAATTCGGGCATTGCGTTGGCTGTCCAAGCCATCAGCAATCCTGCTTTTCCGCTTGCTGAATCGGAAAGTAAAAACTTGCTGAAACTGTATCTGAGTGATGTAGGATTGTTGACCAATCTGCTTTATGGAACAAATATCAATGCTGTGCTGAGAGACGAGCGTAGCGTGAACTTAGGTGCCGTATATGAGTCGGTTGTCGCCCAGGAACTTCACGCCCATGGCTATACGCTTCATTATTACGACAACAAGCAAAAGGGAGAGGTAGATTATCTCATAGACGATTATCGCAATTTGACTGTTCTTCCTTTGGAAATCAAGTCGGGCAAGGATTATATGGTGCACAGTGCTTTGGACAAGTTCTTGGCAACACCAGAGTATCATATCCGTGAGGCTGTGGTATTGAGCAATGAGCAAAGGGTACATCAGCAGGATGGTATTACCTATATGCCCATTTACTATTGCATGTTCTTTGATAACAACGTGGCGGAGGATGAGGCAGAATGTGTGATACCTCAAATAGAGATGCCTGAGATGTGATAGACTCTGGGCCAAAATCCGAAATTTCAGTCATTAACAAGTAATGCTTACTATAAAGCGAATAAATCATGGAAATTGAGCTTCCTAAACAGATAAACAACATTAATGAACGTGTGGTAGACGACCTGAAGACAAGGTTGTCTGCGGATAGCCGTATTTGTATAGCCGCAGCTTCGTTTTCAATATATGCTTTCGAGGCGCTGAAGAAAGAGCTGGAGAGTGTTGAAGAACTCCGTTTCATTTTCACCTCGCCAACATTTGTTAAAGACAAAGGCAAGAAAGAGAAACGTGAGTTTTTCATTCCAAAGCTGAACCGTGAACGTAGTCTTTACGGCACCGATTTTGAGATACGTCTGCGCAACCAGCTTTCCCAGAAAGCCATAGCAAAAGAGTGTGCCGAATGGATAAAGCGCAAAGTGCGCTTCAAGAGCAATTCCACAGGCGACATTATGGGCGGATTCCTGCATGTGGCTGACAGTAGCCAGCACGTATATCTTCTGTTCAACGAGTTTACAACAACCGAGTTGGGATGTGAGCGTGGCAATAGTGTATACCAGATGGTGAACGTACTGCCATCGCCCACGGCAGAAGCCTACCTGAAGATATTCAATGAGCAATGGGACAACGATGATAAGTTTGCCGATGTCACAGGCAAAGTGTTGGAGTACATAGAGACCGTATATCAGGAAAACTCTCCGGAATACATTTATTTCATAGCTCTATACAATATCTTTCATGAGTTTCTCGACGACATATCAGAAGACGTCTTGCCCAACGAGCGCACTGGGTTCAAGACAAGCGTAATATGGAGCAAGCTCTACAATTTTCAGAAAGACGCTGCTCTTGCCATCATCAACAAGTTGGAGAAATACAACGGTTGCATCCTTGCCGACAGCGTAGGTCTTGGCAAGACTTTCACGGCTCTTGCTGTTATAAAGTATTACGAAAATCGCAACAAGAGCGTACTTGTGCTCTGCCCCAAGAAGCTCAATGACAACTGGCAGACGTTCCGCGCCAATTACAAGAACAACCCGATAGCCGCCGATCGTCTGCGCTACGACATACTGTTTCATTCCGACCTCTCGCGCGACCGCGGTAAGAGCAACGGACTTGATTTGGAGCATATCAACTGGGGCAACTACGACCTCATCGTTATCGACGAGAGCCACAATTTCCGAAATGGCGGTAATGTCGATGAGGAGGAAATCGATGACGATGAACCCCGCAAGGAAAACCGCTACGAGCGACTGATGAACCGCGTCATTCGTTCTGGTGTGAAGACAAAGGTGCTGATGCTCAGCGCAACACCGGTGAACAACCGTTTCAACGACCTGAAAAACCAGTTGCAGCTTGCCTACGAAGGCAAGGCGGACAATATCGACGAAGCCCTTGAATTGGACAAGAGCATAGACGATGTCTTCCGCAATGCCCAGACAGTATACAACCGATGGGCGAAGCTCGCTCCCGAAGAGCGCACCACGGAACGTTTGCTGAACGATCTGAGCTTCGACTTCTTCCAGCTGCTCGATGCGGTAACCATCGCACGCAGCCGGAGCCACATCACGAAATATTACGACACCAAGGATATAGGTGAATTTCCCACACGCCTTGCACCCATCTCGCGACGCACAAAATTGACCGACCTTGACAGCGCCATCAACTTCAAGGACATAGCCGAAACGCTCAACACCCTTTGCCTTGCCATCTACACGCCGTCGCTCTATCTCTTCGACAGCGCCAAGGGCGACTATGCCATCGACTACGACGGACCTGGCAAAATCTCCATCGACGGACGCGAGAAAGGACTGCGCAAACTCATGGCTACCAATCTGCTGAAGCGTCTTGAAAGTTCGGTAAACTCCTTCCGCCTTACCTTGCAGCGCATAGAGCAATACATCAAAGAGACGATATGTCTTATCGACGAATACGAAGAGCGGCACGACAACGAGAGCATTGACGTCAGCGAGTTTGCCGACGGCATGGAAACCGATGGCGACACCGAGCCGTTTGCTACCAAGAAGTCGAAGATAAGCCTTGCCGACATGGACACCACCAGTTGGCGCCGCGACCTTGCCTCCGACTTGGAGAAACTCGACTTGCTGCTGATTATGCTTGCCGACATAACGCCCGAACACGACAGCAAGCTGCAGACGCTTATCGATGACTTGAAACACAAGTTTGAGAATCCCGTAAACGACGGCAACAAGAAAGTGCTTGTCTTCACAGCCTTTGCCGACACCGCCGAATACCTGTACAAAGAGCTTGCCGACAGGATAAAGGCCGACTGCGGACTCAACACCGCCCTTGTCACCGGCTCTACAGAAGGACGTTGCACCATCAAGAAGTTTCCGATGAGCTTCAACAATGTGCTCACCTACTTCTCTCCCATTTCCAAAGACCGTGCATCCCTTTACCCCGATGCAACGGAAGACATAGATGTGCTTATCGCCACCGACTGCATCAGCGAGGGACAGAACTTGCAGGACTGCGACTGTCTCATCAACTACGACATCCACTGGAACCCGGTGCGTATCATCCAGCGCTTCGGACGAATAGACCGTATCGGCTCACGCAATAAGGTGATACAGCTTGTCAACTATTGGCCCGACATAGAGCTTGACGACTACATCAAGCTCAAGGGGTGTGTAGAGAGCCGAATGAAAGCCACGGTGCTTACCTCTACTGGCGACGACAACCTGCTTTCTGCCAACGAGAAAGGCGACCTTGAATATCGCCGCAACCAGTTGAAGCGTCTTCAGCAAGAAGTGGTGGACATCGAGGACATGGACACCGGCATCAACATCATGGATTTGGGCCTCAACGAGTTTCGTCTCGACCTCTTGGCTTATATCAAGGATCATCCCGACATCGAGCACGCCCCGTTTGGCATGAGTGCCGTGGTGGCGGGCGACAGTATGGCAAAGCCGGGAGTGATGTTTGTTCTGCGCAACCGCAACAATGCGGTAAACATCGACCGAAAGAACCTGCTCCATCCGTTCTATATGGTGTATGTAGGCGACGACGGCGAAGTGCTCTGCGACCATCTGCACCCCAAGCAGTTGCTCGACGTGATGCGCCATGCGTGCAAAGGCAAGCAGGAGTACGACCGCACGCTCTGTGCCGCTCTTAACAAAGAGACGAAAGACGGACGCGACATGCGCAAATACAGCGACCTGCTTCATCGCGCCATCGACGGCATCGTGAGCGTGAAGGAAGAAAGCGATATCGACAGCCTGTTCTCCGTAGGTGAGACCACCGCTCTGCGTGGAGAGATAAAGGGACTGGACGATTTCGAGTTGATAACATTCTTAATTATCCGCAAGTCATGATAACATTTCCCCATTCAACCCTCGTTGGCAAGACCGTGCCCAAGACGGCTTTCTACCGCAATATGGAGGTGAACGCCAAGTTGAAACAGCGGTTCACGGACGATGTGGCAAGCATCGTGTGGACAGCGAAGATAGCGCCTTCTACTTTGAATGTGGCCGACGGCAAGACGGTGCATGAAGTTGCCGTGTTCCGCATGGAGCTGAAAACGCGGGCGGTGCCTGCCGATGTGCTGACCTTTATCGACCGCATGATGCCGCGCCACACGCTATGGCTGTTGCAGCACGCCGACGGCTTCTGCCTGCTGGTGAACTACAAGGAATGGCACGACGCTACATGCTCGCAGTTTGACATCGTAAAGACTTTCCTGTCGGAATGGACGGCTGCCGAAAGCCTCTCGCTCCAGCTCGACGGGCATGACATGGATGCCGTCTATACGGCTTTGGTGAGGCAGGTGGCTGGCGCAGACATCACTTCTGGGGCTAACGACATTCACACGGCTGTCAGTCAGACAAAGGAGCATGAGGCGTTGCTGAAAAAGATTGCCGCACTTGAAGCTAAAGTGGCGAAGGAACGGCAACCGAAGAAGAAATTTGAGTTGTACCAACAACTTGTGAAACTGAATCATAAACGACAATAAAGACAATAGAGACAACAGGCTTCGCCTTGAAAAAAGAAAGAGTTGTCTAAAAAATTGTCTCTATTGTCTCTATTGTCGTTAAAAATAAATTGTCGTTAAGAAAATAATTAGTATAAAAATGAGTTATAGTAATAAGTAAAGCCAAAACATAATGGACAAATTGAAAATGCAAACTATTGACGGGGTGCAGGACAATATCGCCAAAATTGCCGAGTTGTTCCCGGAGTGTATCACCGAGGTTGTGGAGGATTCTCAGAATACCCCCCCCGATGGAAAAAGGAATATAAAACGGGCCATAGACTTTGACAAGCTGCGCCAACTGCTGTCTTCCGAGATTGTTGAAGGCAACGAGGAGCGCTACCAGTTCACATGGCCCGACAAGCGCAAGGCTATTCTTGCCGCCAATGCGCCCATCAACGCCACGCTGCGCCCTTGCCGTGAGGAGAGCGTGGATTTTGACACGACACAAAACCTGTATATCGAGGGCGATAACCTCGATGTGCTGAAATGTCTGAAGGAGACTTATCTCCATAAGGTGAAGATGATTTATATCGACCCGCCTTACAACACCGGAAAAGACTTTATTTATGGCGATAATTTCGCGGAAGATGTAGACGATTACCTTCAGAATAGCGAACAATATGATGAACAAGGTAATCGTCTCTGTACAAACATGGAAACTAATGGTAGATTCCATACAGATTGGCTGAATATGATTTATCCAAGATTAAAAATCGCAAGAGATTTTTTAAAGGAGGATGGAGTTATTTTCATTTCTATAGATGATCATGAGATTGCAAACTTGCACAAAGTTTGTGACGAGATCTTTGGAGCCTCGAATTTCACAGGTTGCATCGTCTTACAAACGGCGACAGATAATAATCCACGCCAAATAAACACAGAGCACGAATACATCCTATGTTATTGTAAGAACAAAGATGCACAAGACAATTGGTATGCTGATAGTGAGAAAGCTAAACTTATACAAAAAGAATACGAGAAGCTAAAAAGCCAATATCAAGATGACATAGACACAATACAACTTAACTTGCGCACATGGATAAAAGAAAACAAAGAAGCATTGAAAGGTGTTACCCACTATGACAATGTGGACTCAAAAGGAGTTTTTCATGATGGTGATATTGCAAATACGACTTTTGGTGGTTACAAATATACAGTTCTTCATCCAGTTACACATAAACCTTGCAAAGTTCCAGAAAAAGGATTCAGATTTCCTGAGAATACAATGAAGAAAATGATAGCAGATGATGATATAATGTTTGGAACTGATGAAAACACTTTAATCAAGCCTAAGAAAAGACTTGAAAATGCAAAGGATGTATTACGCTCTGTCATATACGAGGATGGTCGTTCTTCTACAAAACAATTTGAATCTTTAATGGCAAGAGACATATTCCAAAATCCAAAGTCCACAACAATCCTAAGTAGATTATTTAATTTTGTTGTAGAAAAGGATGATTTTATCATGGACTTCTTCTCAGGTAGTGCTTCTTCTGCTGAAACGACAATGCGTCTCAACTGCAAACATACAGAGCTGAACATCAAATATATCTTGGTTCAAATACCTGAAAATATAGAAAAGGTTCTTGAAACTGCAAAAGACAAAGCAAAAAAGACTGCCCAAAATGCAATTAATTTTTTAGATTCAATAGGCAAGCCTCACACCATCTGTGAAATCGGCAAGGAGCGCATCCGCAGAGCCGGCAAGAAGATCAAGGCTGACAATCCCCTCACCACGCAGCATCTTGACACCGGTTTCCGTGTGTTGAAGCTCGACAGCAGCAACATGAAGGAAGTGTATTATTCGCCCAAGGACACAGGGCAACGCGACCTGTTCTCGTTGGTAGACAACGTAAAGGACGACCGCACGGGCGAAGACCTACTGTTCCAGGTGATGCTGGAGCTTGGCGCTACCCTCGACTCGAAGATAGAAGAGCGCATGGTAGACGGCAAGACAATATATAATGTGGCTGACGGCTACCTCGCGGCTTGCTTCGACCGCGAAGTGACCGACGAAGTGGTGACCGCCATCGCCAAGATGCAACCCATGTATGCCGTGCTGCGCGACACCAGTATGGCAGACGATGCTACGGCAACCAACTTCGAGCAGATATTCAAGACTTATTCGCCAAACACGACAACAAGAATATTGTAAGAAAGAATTTATTTACGGTAAAATTGGTAATGTTGACGACAATAATGATGATAGAAACGACTGTAAAGGCATAATGATAATTAAAACGACAATAATGATGATAGAAACGACTGCAAAGGCATAATGATAATTAAAACGACAATAGAGACAATAGAGACAACAGGCTTCGCCGTGAAACAAGAAACATATTGTCATAAAGTTGTCTCTATTGTCGTTAAGAAAACAACTTGTCACAAAGTTGTCTCTATTGTCTCTATTGTCGTTAAGAAAATAACTTGTCATAAAGTTGTCTCTATTGTCGTTAAGAAAATAACTTGTCATAAAGTTATCTTTATTGTCGTCTTGAAAATAGACATCGTTATTATACATCCATATTATTCGTAATAAAATCGTATCTTTGTACTTGATATATTAACATTAATAGAAACAAGTGATATGGTAGACATAAAAGGAAGCAAGACTTACATGTATGACATTGTAGGTGCTATCTATGAAGTACGTAGAGAAATGGGAGTAGGGCTTAATGAGAGCTGTTACCAAGAGGCATTAGAAATGCAACTTCAGGAAATAGGTGTGAGTTATAAACGTGAGATGGCGTTTAATCCCTCCTATCATGGAAAGAAGATGAAAGCTTCTTTCAGATTGGATTTTCTGTGTAAGAATAACATTATTGTTGAGTGTAAGGCTGTTTCGGAGCTCAATGAAAATCACCGTGCACAATTGTTCAATTACATGCATCTCCTAAAATTCCGCTACGGCATACTTGTAAATTTCGCTCCAAAATACTTTGAAATAGAACGCTACCTATATGATGAAGATACAGATGAGATATTGAATATGTATGGCAATCCGATAGGCACAGATGAATAATAAAGAACGACAATAGAACCACAAAGATGAATTTAAACGACAATAGAACCACAAAGATGAATTTAAACGACAATAGAGCCACAAAGATGAATTTAAACGACAATAGAGCCACAAAGAGGATTTAAACGACAATAGAGCCACAAAGAGGATTTAAACGACAATAGAGACAACAGGCTTCGCCATGAAGCAAGAAACATATTGTCACAAAGTTGTCTCTATTGTCTCTATTGTCGTTAAGAAAATAACTTGTCATAAAGTTGTCTCTATTGTCGTTAAGAAAACAACTTGTCAAAAAGTTGTCTCTATTGTCGTTAAGAAAGTAAGAATTATGAAGTTAAAGTTCAAGATACAGCAATATCAGACCGATGCCGTGGACAGCACAGTCGACATCTTCAACGGACAGCCCAACCAGGGGCTTCTGGAGTATAAGCTCGATCAGGGAAAGGTGTATGTCATCAACAACGGCCGACGCATCGAGTAGAAGGGCATCGCCTTCAGCGAGTTCGACACCGGCTACCGCAACGGCGAGGTGCAACTCTCAGAGGTAGAACTGCTGAAGAACATCCACCAGATACAGACGCAGAACAACATCCACCTCAGCAGCGAAGTGATAAAACGCCTCGGCGCCTGCCAGCTCGACATAGAGATGGAGACCGGAACGGGCAAGACCTATGTCTACATCAAGACCATGTTTGAGCTGAACAAGCGTTACGGCTGGACCAAGTTTATCGTCGTGGTACCGAGCATCGCCATCCGCGAGGGCGTGAAGAAGAGCTTCGACATTACGCAGGACCACTTCATGGAGCAGTATGGCAAGAAGGCACGCTACTTCGTCTACAACAGCGACAACCTCAACCAGATAGATGCCTACTCGCAGAGTGCCGACATCTCCGTGATGGTCATCAACACCCAGGCGTTCAACACCTCGATGAAAGAGGGAGCCAAAAACAAGTATGCCCGTATCATCTACGACAAACGCGACGAGTTTGGCTCGCGCCGCCCCATCGACGTGATAGCCGCCAACCGCCCGATTGTCATTCTGGACGAGCCGCAGAAGATGGGCGGAGCAGCCACGCAGACAGCCCTGGCACGCTTCAACCCGCTCTTCACGCTCAACTACTCTGCCACCCATCGCGAGACCCACAACCCCGTGTATGTGCTCGACGCGCTGGACGCCTACAACCAGAAGTTGGTGAAGAAGATAGAGGTAGTGGGCTTCGAGCTGCGCAACCTCAAAGGCACCGAGAGCTACATCTACTTCGACAGCGTGCTTCTGTCGAAAAACGAGCCTCCGAAGGTGCGCCTTGAGATAGACTGCCAGAGCAAGAGCGGCAACATCAAGCGGGTGTACAAGAACTTGGACGAAGGCGACGACCTCTATTACCTCTCGGGCGAGATGGAGCAATACCGTGGCTATGTGCTCACCGAAATCGAACCCGTGCGCGGCAAGGCCATCTTCGGCAACGGCGTGACGCTCGGCGTGAAGGACATCCAGGGCAACATCACAGCCGACCACAAGGCACGCATACAGATACGCGAGACCATCAAGGCGCACTTCCGCAAAGAGGCAGCCCTCTTCAAGCGTGGAATCAAGTGCCTGTCGCTCTTCTTCATCGACGAAGTGGCCAACTACCGCCAGTACGACGAGGACGGCAGCCAACTGCTGGGACGCTACGGCGAGATATTCGAGCAGGAATATGTGGCGGAGCTTAACAACAACCAGAACATATTCGACCCCGACTACATGTCCTACCTTGGAAGCATATCAGCCCATGCTACCCATGCCGGCTATTTCTCCATCGACAAGAAAGGACACGCCATCAACAGCGCCACCAAGCGCGGCAGCGACCAGAGCGACGACACGTCGGCATACGACCTCATACTGAAGAACAAGGAACGGCTGCTGAGTCTCGACGAGCCTGTACGCTTCATCTTCTCCCATTCCGCCCTGCGCGAGGGCTGGGACAACCCCAACGTGTTTCAGATATGCTCGCTGCGCCAGTCGAACAGCGTGGCGCAGAAGCGGCAGGAAGTGGGGCGTGGCTTGCGCCTTTGTGTAGACAGCCACGGTGTGCGACAGGACAGCGACGCCTTGCCCGAAGAAGTGCATAAGGTGAACCGACTGACCGTGATAGCCAGCGAGGGATATGCCACTTTCGTGGCCGACCTGCAGCGCGACATACGTCAAGACCTCTACGACCGCCCGACAAAGGCGAATGTGGACTTCTTCACCGGCAAGATAGTAACCCTTGACGACGGAACGAAACATACCGTCACGCCGAGCGATGCGCAGGACATCTATTTCCAGTTGCGCATGAAAGGCTATATCACCAAGGACGGAGAGGTGACCGAAACGTTCCGCAAGGCATGTGCCACAGATAGCCTCTTGCCGTTGGCCGATGAGTTGCAGCCCATGACTGGCGCTGTAATGAAACTCGTGCAGAGCATCTACGACCCGAGTGTGCTGAAGGAGATGATTGACGACGGCAGCAAGACAGCAACGCCGGAGAACAAGCTCAACGACAACTTCAAGAAGAAGGAGTTTCAGGAACTTTGGCGGCGCATCAACCACAAGTATGCCTACACCGTTAGCTTCGACAGCGAGGAACTCGTTGAGAAAGCTGTGGCGGCAATCGACAGGGAACTGACTGTGACCCAACTCAGCTATGTGGTGACACGAGGCGAACAAACCGACCGGGTGACACTCGACGACATGATGCACGGCGACATGATGCAACAGCAGGAGACAGCCACGGAGAAACTGCGGACGGACATCGTGAGCAATGTGCGCTACGACCTGTTGGGCAAGATAAGTAGTGCGACCCGTCTGACCCGCAAGACTGTGGCAACGATACTCTCGAAGATACGCCCGTCGAAGTTCGACATGTTCAAAGCTAACCCGGAGGAGTTTATCCGCAAGACTACGCGCCTGATAATGGAACAGAAAGCCACCATCATCGTGGAGCACATCAGCTATAACAGAATAGAGGGTAAGTTCGACAGCGACATCTTCACTCAGGAGAAGCACGGCACCATCGACCATGCCTTTGAGGGCAAGAAGAGCATCGTGGACTATGTGTTTACCGATAGCGATGGAGAACGGACGTTTGTCGGACAAATCGACACGGCAAAGGAAGTGGCGGTGTATGCAAAGCTGCCGAAGGGATTTCACATACCCACGCCAGTAGGCAACTATTCGCCCGACTGGGCGATAGCGTTTCAGGAGGGCGAGGTGAAGCACATCTATTTTGTGGCGGAGACAAAAGGCTCCATGTCGAGCATGGACTTGCGCGAGATAGAGAAGAGCAAAATAAGTTGTGCAGAGAAACTCTTTGAGCAAATGTCTACTTCGAATGTGAAGTATGGTAAAATAGACAGTTTCGAGAGACTGATGGACATTGTGAAATAACAACAAATCAGGCTATCTGTAATACCTATTAAATAGGCGATACAGATAGCCTGATTCTTTTGTTTGCAAGACTTGTTGTTATTCTGCTTGCAACTTGTTGTATTCCTCGTCGGTCACGGGCTCCAGCCACTCGTTAGGCTCTGAGCCTGGCTTGGAATTCTCTACAGCCACATGTGTGGCGATGTGTTGGAACCAACTGTCCTTCTGTGCGCCGTGCCAATGCTTCACGCCTTCCGGAATGTCGATGACATCACCAGGATTGAGGGCGATGGCTGGCTTGCCCCATTCCTGATACCATCCCTTGCCCGATACGCAGATGAGTATCTGACGGGCACCGTGATGGATGTGCCAGTTGTTGCGGCAACCTGGCTCGAAGGTGACGTTAGACATCGGCAGAACGGTCTGCTCTCCTTCCTTCAGGTTCTTCGGGGCTATGCGGGCCAAGTGGCTGTTGCCGATGAAGTATTTGGCATAAGCGGTGTTCGGAGTGCCTTTAGGCCAAGCTCCGGCTGTGGCATCGGCGGCGTTGTCGCACTGTGACAAGCCATTGTCGCTCAAGAATTTCATCAGCTCGTCTACTTGCTCCTGCGTGTTGCCCATGTTGACGGCACCTCTCTGATGAGAAGCCAACTGTGGGGCTACGCCCTTGATGGAAGCCAAGGCAGCAACGGTGACAATCTCGCGGTCAGCAGCCGAGAGCTGGTCGCCGGCAAAGATGTCGCCGAAGAGGTGAGCCTTCAGATAATAATCGTCCTGTGGACAGAAGTCGTAGTTGAATGGTTTGCCGCTCAGCTTGGTCTGGATTTCGGTACCCCTTTTGAGGGCCAGCTCTGCATCGTCCCAAACCTCCGGACGCTTCCATGCCTTGCCCTCATCGATGCTCTTGCCATCTGTCTTGCGTGCATCGAGCACCTTCGACAGAGTGCCGAGCGCATTGAGCGAGCGCGGAAAACCCGTATAGGCATAGAGTTGGGAGAAAGCCTCCTTGATTTCGTTGACGGTTACTCCGCCATCGAGAGCTTCGTTGATGGCCGGTGCCAGGCGATCGAGGTCGCCTTGGGCTTCAAGACTTGCCAAGGTGGCGAGGTGCAATTGGCGTTCTGACAGCGTATTGGCTGCCATAGATTCATTGATTGTTGCCATAAATATTACCAATATAATTAACAGTTTCTTCATTGCGTTGCTTATTGAATGCGTTATGTAATGCTTTATTGCAGTTGCAAAGTTACGCTTTATCCTTTAGACATGGCGTAACTATATTACGGATATTGTTACCTATATTCTCGTTTTCAAGAGGTTCAAAATTTTGGAAAAATAAAGTTTGGCGAAATAACATTCCATTGACCAGCCCGTAACAAAAGGCGGTCAATGGAATGTTATTTCTAAGCCATTGTTACTTGTTCAGCTCATCGTTCATTTTCTTCTGCCATTCGTCGTTGTCAGCAGCGTCGGGCAGTGGACTCTTGCAGAAGCGGCGTGTCGTCTCAATGTCGAACGCATCAGCTTCATTTCCTTGCCGGAAAGCCTTATCTGTTTTACGGCATTGATATTCTCCTGGATATAACCGTGGTCGGTAGCACCGGGAATGACAGAATGGCCCTCTTGAATGTGCCAACGAATGATCACTTGCGCCGGGGTGCAGTTGTGGGCAGAGGCAATCTTCTTGATGACAGGGTCTTTGAATAACGCCCCATTTGAGGCTGCGCCACCCAGAGGATACCAACATTCCACCTGCAAGCCACGCTTCTTGGCCAATGTCTTTTCTTCAATGCGTTGTGCGTAGGGATGACATTCCATCTGCATGACAGCTGGCTTTATCTCCGTGCTGTCCACGCACCAGCGGTATATGGCTTCAGCTCCCTTAACCTCGAAATTGGAGAGGCCGAGTGTGCGCACCTTGCCTTGTTTCGCGGCTTTCTCCAAGTTCTTCCAACCAGCTTTTACGTCGCCGACAGGCTGATGAAGATACACCAAGTCAAGATAGTCAAGATGCAGACGCTTCAGCATAGTGTTGATGGCAGTCGAGTCGGCATATTCCGTCGGCCAAAGTTTGGAAGTAATCCATATCTCCTCTCGTTTTACGCCACTCTCTTTGATAAACTCGTTTACGGCATCGCCCACACCTTGCTCGTCCATGTAGGCATGAGCGGTGTCAATATGTCGATAGCCCATGCGGAGGGCGGTAAGCACCGCATCCTTGCACGTGGCGTTGTCGGGAATGTTGAACGTGCCCAGGCCAAACCTCGGCATCCATTTGCCATTGTTAAGCTGCACGTAGGGTATGCCGTTCACTACTTTCTCAGTTGCTTTCTCAGTTGCCGTTGCCATAAACAACGCTCCAATAACGATGAATAAGAACTTTGATAGTCTCATTGTATAATCTTTTAAATGTTTCAAATATATACGGCAAAATTAGTCAACTTTTATTTTCCTTGTATTATAAAAAAGTCGGATGCCTTTACCATTTTTACATAAAAAGCGTGGACTTTTCTCACGAAAAATCCACGCACATTGTTAGTAGAGATCTGCTTACATGAAAGGTTTTATTTATGAAAAAGTCAGATGTCCTTAACAAATTAATTTTGTGTGTAGTACTGCAACTCCGGATACACATCTATATATTCGCCCTGAAGGTCGGAGTCGGTGTGTGTCAGACGTATAGCGGAAGAAGAAGCTCCATCCGAGGTTGGGCGCATTGGGGTTGACACCGAGTGCCATGAACATCACCTCCTCGTCCTCATCGGCGCTTGCCTGTTCAGCACGCTGGAAGTAACGGGCTGCAAGCTGGCTCATACGGCCCTGCACGAACGACCAATAGGTGCCGGTGTCGAGCAGTTGGTCGACAAGAGCCGGGACAACGGGCAACAGGCTTATTTCGCCCTGAGCCGTCCATTCACCATTGGAAGAGAGCGAGAGGGAGTCGACGCGCATACCGATGCCGTCATCGCCGATGCCGTTAGGGTTGGCTGGGGTAGAGAAGAAGTGGAACAACTCGTTGTACTCGTCGAACGAGAGCACGACGCCCATGCTTTGCTCCAGCTTGAAGTGCGACGTCTCACGATTGCCAAGGTCGAACACCTCGTTGGCTACGGTTGCGGTGTTGTCGTCGTTGAACTTCACAAACACATTGTAGCCTCCGTATGTGTCCTCGCAGAAATACTGCATGAGCCATCCGTTAGGAGCATCGACAAGCATCTGGCGGTCGGTAGCGATAGCCTCGGTCATGCGATCGGCTGACAATCGGTCGAAGATGTCGTCCACTTCGCCGGTGCACGACGCAAACGAGGCGATTGCCACAAGGGCTATAAGGATATTATGTAATTTTCTCATGTTGTGTATTTTTTTTAATTTAGTGTTGTCAAATCCATATCCTGCACCTCAGCAGAGCGTCGCAATACGATGCTGCGCAGGTTGTCGATGTCGATGCCCCAAGAGTCGGCAAAATAAGAGCGTACGATGGCGAGCTTCTGGTTGAGCATAGCAGCACCACTCTCGCCCGCTGCCTGAAGGCGTGCCTGCCATGATCGGTCGGACGATGTGACGTAGGTGGCGTAAACCTCGGCAAAGTCTTCGTTGTACTCGCCACTGGCGTAGCCCGTGACAAATCCCTGCTGCACGGCCTCCTCGTCGGTCACGTTTATCCAGTCGGCAGAGTGGTAATTGCCGGCGGAGATAGCCTGAAAGTCGGTAGTGTAGTTCTTCTTCTGTGTGAGGATGTGGCAGAACTCATGGTGCATGGTATGGAAATACCAGTAGTTGAGGTCGAGCGGCAACTCGGAATGCTCACGGAAAGGCTCATCCTGATTGACATATATGTTGTCGAGGTCGAGCTCGTTCAGGCGGAAGAGCGTCACCTGTATGCCACCCTCAGCCGTGCCTAGCACGATAGACCCCTGCGAGTTGTACTCGGGAGAGCCAATGAACTGGAACACGCGGAAAGCGTTCGACTTGACGAAATCCTCGCCGGCAGCCTCAACATAGGCATCGAGCCAAACATGCTTTATCATCTTCGCCATAGCGATTGAGTTGCGCGTCGTTGCCGGAATGACATTATAGGAATTGTCCGACAGTTTGTCGTTGTAGAGATAATAGAGCCGTATGTTGTAAGGCTCGGTGAAATTGGTGCTGAGCCAACGGTCGAAGTCAGTCTGTGGCTCAGTGGTCGTGGTGTCGAATATAGACTGGTTGCTCGGCTCGTCGCTCGAGCATGACGCGAGCGTCATGCCCATGACGGCAGCGAGCAAAGCGAGTCTGAAGTTATGTATTGTCATAATTGCTTATGCTTTTTAAGAGTTTAACACGTATGTTTCAGTTGTCTCTCGGATTGGCCTGGAGTCCGGCGTCAACAACGTCGCCCGGCAACTGTATAGCACAGCGAAGGTCGCCAGCATGGAACGTGGTGTTGGCTGTGCCGTCGTGATGATGGGTGAACTCAATGCCCCAGCGCTTGATGTCGAGCCAGCGCAGTCCCTGGTACATGGTGCTTATGCGGCGCATGTGGAGTAGGGTGTAGATGAGGTTGGTCTGTGTGCCCTCCTCAATGGTGAAGCCCTGCGGGTTGAGCGGCTTCTTGATGGTCTCCTCGGTGACGCTGCGCGACGGCACCTCGCTCATGCGTATTGAGTTGAGTGAGGTGTTGATGTTGTCTTCAGTCAGCGTCAGGTAGCGTGGCGATGTGGTGTCGCTATGGGCGGTGAGCCAAAGGTTCATGTTGGCAATGGCATTGGCATACTGGCGGAGCATGGTATATGCCTCGGCACGCACGAGGAGCGTCTCGTCGGCAGTGAACACGGGGTCTACGACGTGTGGGTAACCGGTATTTGTCACGTTGTCCGTAATCTCGAAATCCTCGATAAGGCTCGGGATATATACCACCTGCGAGTTACCGTAAAGCATGCGGGCATCCTCAATGGCATTGCTGGCTGCCGACGACCCGCCCGTGCTCCAAGGCGAGGTAGCCCAGAAAGTTTGGCTGCGCACAATATCCTGGTTGTGGGCTATGCGGCGGAAGCTCGACGAACCCTGTATGGCGCGTCCTGCCGTGGAGTAAGCCGTGGTGAACATGAAGTTGCAGTTCTCGCCCGAACTTATCCAGCGGTTGTGTATGTCGTCAACGCCAGCAAGCGACGTGTAGGCAGAAGTCAGGCGGAGCAGGCTCGACGGATTGCTGCCAAGTGCGCGTGTTGCATAGTCGGCTGCCTTCTGCCAGTTTTGGTAGTAGAGGTTGAAGCGTGCGGCAAAAGCGTAGGCGGCACGACTGTTGAAATGATACTTCGGCACGGCAAGATAGCTGTCGTTGAGCAGTGGCAGCGCCTCTTCAATGTCGGCATTGATGTTGGCAAATGTCTCGCGCAGCGTTCCACGCTCGTCGACCGACACTCCCGGTGTCTTCGGATAAGGGATGCCGAGATAGTCGTCGGCGCGGTCGGGGTTCCATGCCATACAGAACGTGTTGGCAGCCTGGAACATGGCGTAGGCACGGCAAAGCAAAGCCTCGGCACGTAGGGCGTTGGCCTCATCGGAAGTGTTGCCCTCGATACTTTGCAGTGCCATGTTAGCCACGGCAGCAGCCTCGTAGTCGGCATTCCATATTGCGCTGGGGTCGTCGTTGCCCTCGGTCTCCACGGGTTGCCAGTTGTAAGCCTGCAGCTGGTCGGGCTGTGCCACATAGAGCACGCCGTTGTCGGTCACGTCGTCGCTGCTCATTATGAACAGATAGTTGGGCGAGTTGGTGGGATAAGCCGACGTGATAATCTGCCGTGTCTTCTCGAGTGTGTTTAGCTCGGCACGGTCGTCGGGCAATTGGTCGAGATAGCTGTCGCACGACGCAAGCGAGACAAGGGCAGCCAATGCCAGAGAAAGAGCGACCTATAGGAGTAGCCCTCTTTGGCGAAACCAGTGCCGGTCACCATGTCGATCACACGCGAGCGGTTGTCGAGATGCGTGATCTTTGTATTCACGTGCGAGAAGATGAAGTCGGTGTTCCACTTGAAATTATCGGTTACGATGTTGCGTGTGGATATCGACAGCTCCTCGCCACTTGAGCGCATGGATGCCACATTGGCATACTCTCTGACTGTACCCTTTGTGCCGTTGGTGGTGCGCAAGCCTATGAGGTCGAAGTTGTTGCGGCGGTACCAGTCGAACTGCACATTGATGCGGTTGTTGAGGAAGCCGAGGTCAACACCTATGTTAAGTTCGTGCTTCTTCTCGTAGGTGAGGTCGGGGTTGGCGAAGTCGGCCACCTGCAGACCCGACTCCTGGTCGGAGGCGAAGGGGCGCCATGCGTTGTATGCTTGTATGATGGTCTGCGAGTTGGTCACGGCAGGCTCATCACCCGTGAGCGAGTAGGAAGCCTTCAGTGTGGCGTGTGTGAAAGCTGTGCCGAACGTTTTCTGCCACCATGGCTCCTCATGGGCGTTCCATGCTCCAGAAACGTTCCATGTGGGCAGCCAGCGAGCTGAGCGACTGCGTCCGAGGCGGTTGCTGCCCTCGTAGCGCGTTGTGCCGTTCACGACGTAGCGTCCTTTCCACGAATAGTTGGCTGTGGCGAAGAACGACACCTGACGGCCATACGTGTTGCTGAGGTTATAGTAGATGTTGTTCTGCTCGGCAGCCTGCTTGAAGTAGAGATAGTTGTAAGCACCGAGATAGCCCATGTCGTATTGCATGCCCACACCATTGAAATAGCTGCGGTTGCGCTTCGTGTCGTTAATCTCCATACCGCCATAGAGGTTGAGTATGTGGCGGTCGTTGTACACATCGTTGTAGGATGCTGTGGCACGGAAGTCGTAGCTCTGCATCTTGTACTTCGTCTCACGGTAGAAACCGCCACTCGGCAATACGCTTACCGGCAACGAGTTGGGCTGGTCGGGGTCGCGGTAGAGCCAAGGGTTGTTGTCGCGTATGGTGGCGTCGTCCATAGCACGGAACGAGAGAGCCATATTCGAGTTCTCGCGTATCTCGTTGGCTTGGGTCGTAGTAGAGAATTTGTATGCTCCGAGCACAGACAGCTCAACCTTACTGATAGGTTTGTATTTCAATTCGGCCTGATACTTCAAGTCTACCACATCAAGGTTGATGTAGTTGTTGGCAAGCTCGTTGTGGATGTTGAACGGTGCATAGTTGCGCGTGTAGTAGGCGTTGGGGTCGAGGGCGCGGCTCGAGTTGATGGCATACGAGTAGGGATTGATATCGAAGTCGCGTGTCACCTCGCCAGTGACGGCGTTCACGCTTTGGCTCGTTGTGCCCGGCGCACGCTGCGAGCGGTAGCTTGCGTTGCCAATCATATTCAGCGACAGCTTGCTGCTGATGTTGTAGAGGGCATTGACCGATGCCGTGTAGCGGCGCACCTTCGACTGTTCTGTCCATCCGGGGGCGTCCATGAACGAGAACGACGTGTAATACTGGGCTTTGTCATTGCCTGTAGACAGACTCACTGAGTGGTTCTGCTGGATGGAGTTGGAGAAAAGCTCGTCGAACCAGTTGGTGTTGCGCATCTCTGCCTGGCGCAGATAGCCGTTGATGGCAGCATCGGTGTTGGCAAGTCCGAAGGTGCCGCTGCTTGTGTTGTAGGTGTTGAGCAGTTGGTACATCCTTCCGTACACTCCGCTCGACGCAGCCCGGTAGCTGCGGCTGAAGCCAAGCAGTCCGTTTGCCTCCATCTCCTTGTATATGCCCATCTGCTCCTGCGAGTTCATTATGTTGAAATTCGAGTACGACGGTTTCAGGCGCATGGTGAACTCACCCGTGTAGTTGACACGTGTCTGGCCCGCCTTGCCTTTCTTTGTAGTCACAACAATCACACCTGCCATGGCACGCGCACCGTATATAGAGGTGGCAGAACCATCCTTCAATATCTGGAACGACTCTATGTCGTCGGCATTCAGTCCGGCAATGGCAGACGATATCAGCGTCTCGGCATCTCCAGAAGAGAGCTGGTCGGCATCGACATCTGTTACATCCTCCATTATCACTCCGTCGACAACCCATAGCGGGCGCGACGAACCATAGATAGACGTTGCTCCACGCACACGTATCTTTGGGGCTGTGCCGAACGTGCCGCTTACATTTTGCACCGACACACCGGCAGCACGACCCTCAAGCGAGCGCGAAATGTCGGCAACACCATTGAGGCGAGTCTTCTCGGCATCCACTTTTGTCGTGGCTCCGGTAAACAGGCGGCGGTCGGTCTTCTGCATACCAGTGACGACAACCTCTTGAAGCTCCTGTCCTGCATGAAGACGTACTATCATGCCGCTTTTGGGCGTGACGGTCTGGGCATCCATACCGATATAGCTGATTGTGATTTTCTTACCTGCCGGAACGGCTATCGCAAACTTTCCGTCTGCATCGGTCACCGTACCCGAACTGTTGCCCTGCACTCGGATGGTGGCGCCGATCACCGGCTCTCCGTCGTCGTCAGAGACAACAGTTCCCGTGACATTAGTCTGCGCAAATGCCGTTGCTGAGGTTAGCAACATACTTGCCGACAACAATGTTATTCTTTTGTTCATAAGCAACTGTTGTGATTAAATATTAAACAATCTTTTTACACTATTTTTTACAGTTGCAAAGTTATGACTATTGTCGTAGAAGCATATTACAAAAATAACGGCTTCTATTACAAAAAACGCCCTTTACACTTCAATATGTTGTACAATATGCATTATATTTATTAAATCGTATTATTTTATGCGTTTTTATTTATAATTTAATTATACATATCTTTTCTTTTCATTCGTATACACAAAAACAGGCTGCACCATTTGGGATAAGCCAAGGTGCAGCCTGTACAAGTAGAATAATGTGCTGGAAAGTTATTTGGTGGCAATTCATAGAACCCACCTATTGGTTATGAAAAAATTATAGTTTCTCTCTCAGTTTACGTGCCTGACTCTTGTCGTTTGCCATACCCTCGTAGCTGAAGCCGTACATTCCGGCAAAGCGACTCATTGTATATTCACCGTCGTCGAGCATCATCTTTGTCGGAGCAGCTCCCTGATAGAGGAAGAACAGTCGCTTGCCTTTGAACGATTCAGGTTCTATCGGACCGTAGAAACGCTCGAGCAGCACGCGCACCGAGGCGCAGATGTTGTGCCAATACACGGGCGAGCCCATCACCACGATGTCTGCCTCCTGCATCTTCTTGTACACCTCGTCGAACTGGTCGCCCTCCAAGGTCTGACCGTACACGTTGATGCGGTAGTCGGTGAGGTTGAGCGTCTCATACTTCCTGCCTTCGAGCAGCACCTTGGCGAGAGCTGCCGTGTTGCCGTCGCGGTTCGGACTGCCGTTGATGAAGAGAATCTTCTCCGTCTTGTCTGTCTGTTTGTCCATACGCTTGTTGTTTGATTTGCATGATGCGCCTGCCACAAGCATGAGCAGCATGGCGCAAATGGTCATTATCCGTTTCATTTTGTTTACTTGTTTTGTTTCTGATGCAAAGTTAGCGCTGCTGCCGCAAAGTAGTGTTACACAAAATACGGACGTTGTTTCACTTTTCGAGGTCTTTTCCCGTTGTTAAGACTGTTCTTTTCATTTTCGCCCAATGACCATATGTTACATTCGCCGAAACCGGAAAATTGGTAAAACAATCAGTAATTTTATCAATATGTATCTCGAAAAATATAGCTAACTTTGTCACATATAATATAAATGAAGTACTAACAAAACACGTCGGCAAAACAAATCGAAAAGGCTGACGGATAAAGCTTATATGACTATGAACAAGATTACATTGAGCAACGGCGTTGAGATGCCGCAGATTGGTTATGGCGTTTATCAAGTCACTCCCGATGAGTGCGAACGATGCGTGATGGATGCCATCAGCGTGGGCTACCGCATGATTGACACGGCGCAGGCTTACCACAACGAGGAGGCTGTGGGCGAGGCTTGGAAGAAGAGTGGGGTGAGTCGCGACGAACTGTTCCTCGTATCAAAGGTATGGATTTCGAACTATGGCGACGGACAGACGATGAAGAGCATCGACGAGAGTCTGCGCAAGCTGCAGACCGACCACATCGACCTGATGCTCCTACACCAGCCGTTCTGCGACCGCTATGGCGCCTATCGCGACCTGGAACGGGCTTACAAGGCTGGCAAACTGAGAGCTATCGGTGTGAGCAACTTCTATCCTGACCACTTGATAGACCTTGCCTCCAACGTGGAGATTGCACCTATGGTGAACCAGGTGGAGACACACGTGTTCAACCAGCAGCGCGAGGCACGCAAGTTCATGGACGAGTTTGGCACGCATATCATGTCGTGGGGACCATTGGCTGAGGGCCGCAACGGACTGTTTACTAATCCTGTGCTCGCCCAGATTGGTGAGAAGCACGGCAAGACGGTGGCACAGGTGGCTTTGCGTTGGCTGTTGCAGAGCGGTGTCATCATCATACCGAAGAGCACGCACAAGGAGCGCATGGCAGAGAACCTCAATCTCTTCGACTTCGAGCTTGATGCCGAGGACATGCAGGTCATAGCATCGCTCGACACAAAGCACAGCCTCTTCTTCGACCACCACGACGGCGAAGTGGCAAAGCTGTTTATGGGATGGCGCGGACTTGTGACGGCTGCCGAATAATAAGAATTAATAATAAGTAGGTATTCAAAATTAATCGCATAAATGACTTTATCAAATAGTAATCATGCTTTCAAATGCCTCTACACTCTCTTTCAGCCTGTATGCCCAGCTCTCATCGGTCGTGTAGTCCGCTACACTCCCTCT
>ERZ808270.409-NODE-409-length-25554-cov-14.803169_pt1 | contig 25554 bp, 17 predicted proteins | sample MGYA00521082_ERZ808270 | MGnify/ENA primary metagenome ERZ808270 (study PRJEB31516, sample SAMN03275594) | gut metagenome | biome: mammalia-associated habitat; material: feces | host: Papio cynocephalus | place: Kenya | collected 2012-07-27 ... | reverse complement strand
CATTTAGTTTACAAGCTATCTTCATTCCCTCCCTTCGGGAGGGTTAGGGTGGGTGCCCAAAAAAAAGAGAATGACAAAAATCATTCTCTTCTTAGTCGGGGTGACAGGACTCGAACCTGCGACAGCCTGGTCCCAAACCAGGAACGCTACCAACTGCGCTACACCCCGTTGCAATAAGTTTGTTTCTTAATTGCGGGTGCAAAGGTACGGAGTTTTTTCTTAACCACCAAATTTTACGGCAATTATTTTCAAAAAACTTTTTATTTTTATTGTTTTGCCTATATAATCCATGGATAATCCTGTTTAATTCACAGGTTATATGATATTTCTTTCCACCGTCTTACCTTCCATGGGCAGAATAATTTCCATATAACGGAATATTGTCAGCTAAACCTCTAACTCAGGATATTCTTCTTTCAGTTTCATTATTTTCTCGTGAGTACGCTGCATAAAGAGTTTATATTCCTCGCCGTCGGGATTGAATGGCTTATGTCCAAGTGCTTCTTTTATCGGGCGCCACTTTTCGAGGAAATCAAACGTGGACTTGCCGAAGAAGGTTTCGGAGAAGCGTTCCCAGATATAGCTAACAGTCTGGTCGGACGGATGGAGCATGTCTTCTTTATAGAAGCGATAGTCGCGGAGTTCATCGTTCACTATCTCGTATGCCGGGAAATATGTGCAGTTTTCTCTTTCACGACACAGTTTGTCGGCTGCAAGAAGGAGGGTTGCCTTCGACAGCTGACTGCCATGGTAGCCATATTTTGCATAACGGATAGGACTGACGGTTATGATAACCTGTAGGTCTGTGGTTACAGTTTGTAATTTATCAACGGCTTCAGAGAGTGCTTCACAACATTGATCGATTGTTAGTTCTTCTTCCTGAAACAACCGCTGCGGACGCTTGCGACAGTTGTCTACTATTTCGCCTGTCTCCTTCAAGCGATAAACATGATTGGTGCCGAGGGTGAAGACGGCTATAGCCTCCGAAGCCCCCTTATTATTCCCCCAAGGGGGGAGGACAGGGACGGAATTTGCTAAAGAGGGGGTAATAGACTGTGAGTGCTTTATTTCGTCAGTAAAACGACACACGGTGTGGAGAATGCTTACAGGATTGTACATAACACCAAAGGGGTTTACTACGGCACGAAACTTCTCCTCCTGAAAGCGCTTACCGATATTGTCGGCAAAACAAGAACCGACAAACAGCATACGTGCCAACGGACGTATGCTGAATGCCGGTTTATCTATACTTACTTCTGTTCTAAATTTCATTATGGGAGACTATAATACCTTATATATTATTGAACTTTCTAATTTAAATTCTTCCCCTCCCCCGCCTCCCCTTCCAGGGGCGGAGCAGTTACCTTTGGCAGCAAAGAAGATTGATTACTATTAATCTCTAATCCACAATCACTAATACAAAGGATAATTTCTTATACAAATGATAAATCCTTATCCAAATTATAATTCCTTTACAAATGATAATTCCTTATACAAATGATAATTTCTTATACAAATGATAATTTCTTATACAAATGATAATCCATAATCCTGAACAAATCAGCTTCTACTAACCTGCAGACCTGTTTTGCTTAGCGTCATATCTACGAAGCGAGCATTGCCGTTCGGACGGTTTGCCTCGAGAATCTGTCGGATGCGCGCTGCAGCTTCTGGATCCTTTGCCACCATATACAAATAGCCGCCACCACCGGCTCCCGGCAATTTATAACCAAGACACAAATCATCTACAAGATCGGTCAGACGGCGCACGCTATCGGGATTTGTTCCACTGTCCATAGCCTGGTTCTGTGCCCACGTCTTGCGAATGAGATGTCCCATGCGCTGGAAGTCGGCCCTAAGAATAGCATCATACATATCCTCGACATGACATTTCATATCACGCAACATGGAGAGTTCGCCGCTATGGTTCAAGAACATGCGTCGCACGATTTCGGCAAGTATGGTCTTTGCCGTACGTGTGATGCCTGTATAATATAATAGGTGGCAAGCCTTGTATTCGTTTCTCGTAAAGAGGTCATCGGGCAACCATCTAACTGTAGGGTTCTGACAGAATCCACGCTCCGTCTGCAAGAGTTTTACTCCTTCGAGAACTCCGCCGAACTGGTCTTGCCATCCGCCGCCAGTGGTAAGCATCTGTTCGAGTGCCGACGTGCGGCAGCCTATTTCACTCTTGTCCCACGACAGTCCACAGAAGTCATTTAGAGCTCCCAGCACTGTAGCAGCCAACACACTGCTCGTTCCGAGTCCACTACCTGCCGGTATTGCCGAAAGAAGGGTGAGCTCTATTCCGCAGCCGAAGGCTTGCAGTTGCTCCTTTAGCGAATTATACTGTTCTACGGCATGTGCAGGTAAGAATCCGGCAAGGGCGAGAGCTGCCTTTGGTATTGAGAACGGACTGCCCACATGGTTGAAATCGGCAAGCTGTTCGTATGTTTCTATCACTTCGGATGCGCCGAGGTCGATGCTCCTCAATATGATATGCGGCTCACGACACGGACGCACATAAGTCTGCAAAGGCGGTTGCCCGTTAAGCTCTATGGCGAGATTTATCACCTTTCCGCCCTCCATCAGACAATATGGCGGAGTGTCAGTCCATCCACCGGCAATATCGATGCGCACCGGACTGCGTGCCCATACTATCTGGTCGGAATAAACCGACATCCGTGGATGCTGCTTTGTGGCAGCCTGAGAAGAAATCAATCCTTGGCGAAGCAAAGCAAACGACTTTTCTTCTGCTTTTGTTGCCTCCACATCATCTGAGCGCAAGCGTGCAAGTTCCGAACGGAACATATTGTCGTGGATGCGTGTGAGCAATGGGGCATTATCGTCAATAGGTTGCGGAGCAGGAACGTCATAAAGAAAGAATTCCTTTGCAGCATCATGAAGGTCAACCTGATAGAACACGCTATGACGCCAGTTCTTGGCGATAGCCGACCAGTTTTTTGCCCTGAAATCGCTGCGCTGCTGAGTAAGACGCACAAGGTCGGCTTCTGCCGATATGTCGTCGGCACTCAGCTTGCGACACTCAAGCCATAGCTCTCTTGCCCTGTTATACTCCTCGTCAGATAATACCTGTTCACTACAAAGCATCCACCTTAACAGCAGTCCGGCATCGTCGAGACTCCGGCAAACGGGGAAGATACGAGCCGACTGCAAGTCTTCTTTACCTTCTACTTCATTTATGTCGATTCCACAAGAAGATGCCCAGTCGCGGAACGGACGCCCCATATATAATAAGGTATTGTCGGTCAACTCACCACGGAACTTATCATTATATCCATAAGGGCGCACTGCATATTCCTCCTCGCCTACAGGCACAATGTCGACACATTGTCCCGGCATCAGAGAAATCTGCCAGTCATTCTCCGGCACACCGGTAATGATATTCTCATGAGAAACATTCCATCTCTCCCCTATCCAGCTATTCTCTATCCAGATATTCTTATTATTGTCAGTAAGAGAGATTTTAATTTCTGCATTCTGCACGAACATCGACGGATGGGGTTTCAGCGAATGGTGCATAATCTCGCGCTGATCGTTTACGAGGTTCTGAATGGCGAGTGTAGAGGATATAATCTCATGGCTCGTGCCAAAGTGATAGAATTCTCCACCAGGCAACGGCAATACGGCAACTGTAAGTTCTGCCAGTTCTTCATCCTTAATAGTAGGATTAGTGCCAAGCGCACATCCGAACTCCGAATACATATCATAGTTTTTCAGTGAGCCGTCGGCATTCTTCGATTTTTTCATCAACAGCTGCACGGCTCTGTCGGACAGCAGCCAGATACCTATATCCGTAAGATAGAGATGAGAGTTGAGTAGCTCGCCGAGTTTCTTAACCGATGGTTTCTGGAGCATACATTCCATTACACCCGGTGTGTCGCGTCGCGAAACAAATACTCCATGGTCTTTTGCTATTTCTGCTCCGAGCCATAGTCCGTAGCACACCACATCAGCATCCGGTACCTCGCCAAGCGGTTCGGTGGCACGGATATACACATCGCCGCTGACAATCATCGTATGCAGCCGTTCCGGTGCCGCATCCATAATCTGCCTGTATAGCGGAACCTGCAACGAGAGGAGATCCTGCGAGAGGCGTTGTCCCCTCTCCCATCTGAACACAGGTATCGGAGTCAGTATCTTTCCCGACGGAGCATAAGCCGGCAAGCGTCGGCTCTGTCCTCCGGCATGAAGAATCAGGCGTTTGTCGGCTGCGAGCCATGAAGAGAAGTCACTGTTTGTCTCGTCAGCGTCAAAAGCCTGTTCGAGCAGCCAGGTTGTACCTCCACCCGAACCGAGTTTCTTGCCAATAGGGTCGTTTGAGCAAAACCACTCCTTGCGGTCGAGACCGGTAATATCATGAAAGCAGTCCACCAGATTAGGCGGAAGCGACAATAATTTCTTCATCTTTTCCTGTTTTATATATTTCAGTCAATCTTATTTTCGTTCTTTTTCCTTCTATACTCGCGCCATACGAGCAACAGGAGAGTTGCCACGAGGAGGGCATAGCCGATATATGCTATAGTCTCAGTAACCTTCACCGTTGTCGGACGGAATGTGAGTACTACCTTATGATTGCCCGGTTTTACGTTGATAGCACGCAGGATATAGTTTACCCGCCCCACCTCAACAGGTTTGCCATCGACAGTAGCAGTCCATCCGGGATAATAAACCTCGGAGAAGACCACCACTCCACCTTTATCCGACTTCACGTCGTATTTCAGTTCATTAGGCTGACAGGAAGTGATAGTAACGAGAGAGTTTCCGTCTTGTGCAGTAGCCTTGCCGAGCTGAGCCTCAAACTTTTTGTCGGCTACCGCCTCATGGCGCAAGTTAATCTTGCCCACTCCGGCAATCTCCTCATTGGCATTGTTTACATAAGATATCTTGTCAACGAACCAGGCGTTGCCAAGGGCATACGGATTCATCAGCGGCACGGTCTGTCCGCCCTGCAGCGGCACGATGAAATACTTCGCGTTGAGCATGTTTATCACCGGAAACTGTTTGTTTCCGTCAACCTTTGTCATATCGCCTCTTGCATTTGCCACAGCCGTCATTGCCTTCTGCATCTCTGGCTGAATATACTGCTCAATCATTTCCTGATAACGGCGCAGCTTTGCCGGATGGTATCCGCCAAGACTCTTGTGATAATAAGAAGTCTCGTTTGCAGAGAAAGCTCCCGGCGAGAAGTTGAGCACGCGGTAATCGCCACACTCGCTCTTGTCGCGAAGTATTAGTCGGTCGGTCTCCGTCATCTGTATTGGAGCCTCGCGCTCGCTCTTCTCCACAAACATGTCGTTGTTGAGATAGCGTTTGTCAATCTGCCACATGTCGATAAAGCAGAGTGCGCATACGAGTCCAACCATTGCCTTGGCATTTAGTTTCTTCTTCAGGAAGAGTACGAGGAACAGTGTTCCAAGAACGATGATGAAGAACGAACGCCAGCAGTCTGCCGTAAATACCGCCTCGCGCATTTGTTTCAGATTGGCAAGCAGTGGAGTGAGATATTCCTGAGGAATCTGTCCGAGGGCCTGCATCTCGCTCTGCGACACGAAGTCGCTGAAAAACAATGTAGGCATAAGTGCAAAGAGCAGAGCAGCACCTGCCGTCATAAGGAAGCTGACGAGGATATAGTCGCGCTTTTTCCTTACGAAAGCCGACAGCACCGAGATAAAGAAGAAATTGCATATCTTAGATGTTTTTTCTTCAGCCTCATCAAGAATTTTCGGATTGTCGATAATTTCCTTCAGTCCGAGCATAGCAAGAAGCGGTATTGTGAATTCAGCGATAACGAGTATCGACGCCACAGTACGGAACTTGGCATACATCGGCACATAATCGATGAAGAAGTCGGTAAGCGGCATGAAGTTATGTCCCCATGCCAGCATTATCGATAGATAAGTGGATGCGAGCAATGCCCATTTCACCGGACCTTTCACGATGAAGGCTCCGAGGAAGAAGAGCATCAGGACGAAGGCGCCGACATATACCGGACCGCTCGTCATCGGCTGATCTCCCCAGTATTGTCCGAGCTGCTGATATACCTCCAGGAATTGGTTGTCGGCTTTTTTCATTGCCGTCTCGCTCTGCGTCAGCGGCACCGAAGCTCCCCCCTTTGCATTAGGCACAAGCAGAGTCCATGTTTCGTCGATGCCATAGCTCCACTGTGTGATATAGTCGCGCTCCAGTCCGCTGTCGGTTTGGTTGGCAGAATTCTTTTTCACGAGTTCGCTCTTGCCGCGCATCGACTCCTTGCTATACTCCCATGTATGATAGAGGTTACTGATGTTCAGACACAGTCCGATTACAGCACCCGCCACACAGATGCCTGTTGCCTTAAAGAAGTTAGCAATCTGCTTCTTGCGAATAGCATCAACGAGATATGCAATAACCAGGAAGAAGATGATGAAAAGATAATAATACGTCATCTGCACATGGTTGGCATATATCTCGAATGCCGAGAAAAGTGCCGTAACGAAGAGTCCCCAAAGATATTTTCCCTTGTATGCCAGCACGATACCGCCAATCATAGGCGGCAGATAGGCGAGTGCCATTACTTTCCACAGGTGGCCTGCGGCGATTATTATCAGGAAATAGCTTGAGAACGCCCATATCACGGAACCGAGAGCTGCGAGATAGGTCTTAAAGTTGAAAGCCCGCAACATGATATAGAATCCGAGCAGATAGACAAAGAGGAACCACACATTCTCAGGCAGTCCGAGATGATAGATGCTTACTACATCCGTCAGTGCATCAAGACTTTTGTAGCCCGGCGTTATCTGGTAAGTCGGCATTCCGCAGAACACGGAATTCGTCCAGCGGGTAACCTCGCCGGTCTTCTCAAAATACTCCGATGCTTCGCGTCCCATACCTCGTCCTGCCGAAGAGTCATGACGGTAAAGCACCTTCCCGTCGATGTCGGCAGGAAAGAAATAAGCGAAAGAAATTACTGCAAAGAGCAGCACTACCAGCACGTCTGGCAGAATTCGTCTCCAATTTTTCATTATAGCTATAATTGTTTTTATTTTCCGTTTATGTTCATTTGCGTGCAAAATTAGGCAAAAGTAATGAGATAGAAAAGAAGAGATACGAAAAAGACTCTCTATTAATGTATTGTTATCTCATAGTTTGCCTTGAACACGGCCTTTGGTTCCAGACGGTTCATATATGGTTTTTCCTCGAAATCGCCTTTATAATTCATGTCATCGGCACGCCCGTACCATGGTTCGATACATACAAACGGAGCATTTTTCTTTGGCGGCGACCATAGTCCTACAAGTGGTGTATTGCTCCTCAGCGTCAGGTATTCCTTTTCTTCCATGTCGCAGAGTGTAACAGCCTTAATCTTCGGTTTGTCTATAATAAAGGCGTCCTGGTCGAAGAACTCTGTTGTTACCCCCAGCATGTTGTCGCATATCTGCTGGTATCTCCCACACGAATCATCTATACATCCTTTCTTGCCAATCACGTCAGAACTTATGAACTCGAAATTTTCGGGGAAGAACGACAGCAATTTTAATGGCTTATCCACCTCAAACTTGAAGTATCCTCGCTTTTTATCCTTTGCCAACTCTTCTTTCATAGCATCCAGTCCGCTTTTAATAGCCTCCGTGCTGAGCACAGGCCAATAAAATGCGGGATGGGCTCCTATTTGGAAATACATCTCCTCGTCTGACGGATTTTCCACCTCCCAACACACCTCCAGTGTGTTCTCTTTTAGTCTGTAGCCTATCCGCAAGACAAAAGGATACGGATATTTCAAGAGTGTATCTTCAGTAGAGTGCAGCTCAAACCAGGCTTCACTGCCTGACGATGACACTGGTGTGAAGTCCATATCACGCGCCAATCCGTGTTGTCCCATCTCATAAGTCTTGCCTTTGAAACGATATTCGCCGTTCCACACACTTCCCACAATAGGGAACAATACAGGCGAATGCCTTTTCCAGAACTCCGGATATGCACCCCACAAATACTCCCTGTCTCCACGCTTTAAGCTGCAAAGTTCAGCACCATGATTGTCTATACAGACTGTCAATATACCATTATTGAGTGTTGTCATAGATATTCTGCTTTATCAATTTATAAAAATAATATCCGCAAATTTAATATTTATTCCCGAATAAAAAGAAAAAAATAGCATATAAGTTTTAGTCAAAGTGCTCATGGTCATGCTAAAATAAATGCTCACGGTCATGCCAAGAAGCACTTACGGGTCATGCCAACATACTGTTTTTGGGGCATACACTTCTATATATCGACATTTTTATATAAATTTGCAGCCAAAACAAATATTGCATTTATGAAGATTGGAATCATTGTTGCCATGGACAAAGAGTTCGTGCAACTGAAGTCGCTACTCTCCGACGCTACCGTTGAACGCTATCACCACAAAGACTTCGTTATCGGAAACATCGGAGAAAAGGAAATCGTGATACAGAAATGTGGCATAGGAAAGGTTAACTCTACAATTGGAACGGTGGAAATGATTGACCGTTTCTGTCCGGACCTGATAATATCCACTGGCGTTGCCGGTGGTGCTGATACAGAGATGAACGTAACGGATGTCGTGGTAGGCACAGACTACTGCTATCATGACGCTTATTGTGGAGACGAGTGTGAATTCGGACAAATTCTCGGAATGCCTGCCAAATTTGAGGCTCCCAAAGAGCTGATAGAAAAGGCTGTTAACTTAGGGACAGACATACCTGTACATGCCGGACTTATCGTAAGCGGCGAATGGTTTGTAAACACGAAGGAGAAAATGCAGACGATTCTCGACAATTTCCCTGCTGCAAAGGCTGTGGATATGGAGAGCTGCTCTATTGCACAAACTTGCCACACTTACCACGTGCCGTTTGTAAGCTTCCGTATCATCAGCGACATTCCTCTGAAGGACAACAAGGCGGCTCAATATTTCGACTTCTGGGCAAGGCTTGCCAACGGGTCGTTTAATGTAACTAAAAAATTCCTGGAATCGATATAAAAAGAGTCATAAGCTTATAGTTCTCATAGCCCCCAGAGTTCACAGTTCTCCCAGAGTACACAGTTCTCCCCAGAGTTCACAGTTCTCCCAGAGTTCACAGTTCTCCCAGAACTCCAAAAACTTACAGAAAAAAACAATAATAACAATGAAAAAAATACCAAGCTTTACAATCAACCACGAAAAGCTGCTGCCCGGCATCTACGTATCACGCAAGGATGAAGTTGGCGGCGAGGTGGTTACAACTTTCGACATCCGCATGAAGGCTCCCAACCGCGAACCTGTTGTTCACCCTGGAGCACTGCACACTATTGAACATCTTGCCGCAACTTATCTGCGCAACGATGAGGAATGGAAAGAGCGTATAGTATATTGGGGACCAATGGGATGTCTTACCGGAAACTATCTTCTCGTCAAAGGCGACTATGAATCGAAGGACATCGTGGAACTGATGAAACGTACATTCCAGTTTGTTGCCGAATTCACCGGCGATATCCCTGGAGCAGCACCAAAAGACTGTGGTAACTGGTTGCTCCACGACTTGCCGATGGCACGTTGGGAAGCTAAGAAATATCTTGCAACCCTCTGCAATATCAAAGAGGAGAATCTCGTTTATCCGGAATAAAGCGATATCTAAGTCATTTCATATCAACGCCCGAAGTAAAGTTATGCTTTACCTCGGGTGTTTTTCCATATCAGGGTTTGCATAAATCCCCTCATCGCCATATACATTATAAAAGCCAACCATAAGCCATGGTTGTCCATCGACTGACGAAGGGAATAATATACAGCAAAAAACGTAATGGCTGAAAAGAACATGGAAATGAGCATTCCGCGGGTCTTCGTGCAGCCTATGTATATGCCGTCCCATATAAATGCAGCCACACCCGCAAGCGGTATCAATGCAGCCCAATAGAAATAGCTACCTGCAGCAGCTATTACTATTTTATCGTCCGTTAGTAACGAGAGGAAGGCATTGCCGCCTATTATATATAATAAGGTAAAGGCAACTGTCATTACAGCTCCCCAACCAAAGAGATGCCTTACGGCAGCACTTAGTCCCACCTTGTTTCCGGCACCATAATACTTGCCGCTTATTGCTTCGCCGGCATAAGCGAAACCATCCATAATATAGGAGAATATCATATAAAACTGCATAAGCAGGGTATTGACAGCAAGTATCGTTTCTCCCTGCCACGAACCGGCCGACGTAAAAAACAACATGACGCTTATCAAACAGAGAGTACGCAAGAATATGTCGCGGTTTACACTCAGAAATCCTTTCATCTGACTCCAACTGAACAAATCAATTCTGCAGAAATACTTCCGCAGTCTGCCGTATACCGAAAACCACGCACCGAAGGCTATAAACAAACCGGCATACTGAGCCACGAGCGTGCCGAGAGCAACGCCCTCAACCTTTAGTCCCAAGCAAAAAACAAGAACGAGGCTCGCCACTATATTTACCACATTCTGCGTAATGGCAATTGCCATCGGCAACCTTGAATTCTGCATTCCAATAAACCAGCCCGTAAAACTGTAAAGTCCGAGCGTTGCCGGGGCTCCCCAAATCAGAATATTAAAATAAAGTTCGGCATAATGCCTTACGCTTTCCGTAGGTTCCATTATGAATAGTGCAAAGTCGCGCAATGGAACCTGCAGGAGTATCATCAAGAACGCTACCGCCCACCCCATACCAAGTGAACGCACAAGAAGGCGCACCACTTCCGGGAGGTCGCGTCTGCCATACGACTGTGATGTAATACCGCTCGTGCCCATACGTAAAAAGCCGAAGAGCCAATACATCACATTGAATATCATTCCTCCTACGGCAATCGCACCGATATATGACGTATCTCCGAGATGTCCCACGATGGAAACATCCACAAGTCCCAGCAACGGCACCGTAATGTTGCTCACGATTGCGGGCAGCGCAATATGCAGTATCTTTCTGTTTATCTGCGTCATCCTTTATATCATTATTATATCATTCGTATTTAGCATCCTCTCCCTATGGTCCAAAATGCTAACATAAAGAAAAAAAGGTGTGATTGGAGCACTTGGCTCCCATCAACACCTTTTATAGCAACATACAGTCTCTGTATATCTGTATATATTTGATTAATCCTTGTTGGAACGCTTACGCTCCAAGTGGTCGAGCACGAGCTTACGCATACGCATGCTCTTCGGAGTAACCTCTACACACTCATCCTCCTTGATATACTCAAGAGCCTCTTCAAGAGAGAGAACAGTACGCGGAACGATACGTGCCTTGTCGTCGGAACCGCTGGCACGTGTATTGGTAAGCTGCTTTGCCTTTGTTACGTTTACCACGAGGTCGTTGTCGTGAACGTGCTCGCCCACTACTTCACCACCATAAACTTCTTCGCCCGGATCGATGAAGAACTTACCACGGTCTTGCAGCTTATCGATAGAATAAGCGTATGCCGTACCGGTTTCCATAGCAATCATACTACCGTTCATACGACGTGTAATCTCGCCCTTGTATGGCTGATACTCCTTATAGCGGTGTGCCATGATAGCCTCACCCTGAGAAGCAGTAAGCACATTGGTACGCAAGCCGATAATACCGCGTGAAGGGATGTCGAACTCGATATCCACACGGTCGCCAAGGTTCTGCATTGATGTCATCTCTCCCTTGCGGCGCGTTACCATATCAATCATCTTACTTGCGAACTCCTCCGGAACGTTGATGGTCAGTTCCTCAATAGGCTCACACTTCACTCCGTCAATCTCCTTGTAGATAACCTGTGGCTGACCGACCTGAAGCTCATAGCCCTCGCGGCGCATAGTCTCGATGAGCACCGAGAGATGCAGCACACCACGTCCACTGACAATCCATTTATCTGTAGAATTTTCAAAAGGCTCAACACGCAGTGCAAGGTTCTTCTCCAGTTCCTTCTTCAATCGGTCGCTGATATGGCGGCTGGTAACGAATTTTCCCTCACGTCCGAAGAACGGCGAGTCGTTGATCATGAAGAGCATACTCATCGTAGGCTCGTCGATGGCAATAGGAGGCAGTGGCTCCGGATTCTCGAAGTCGCAGATAGTATCACCGATTTCGAAGTTCTCAAGACCGACAACTGCACAGATGTCACCACTCTTTACCTCATCCGTCTTGTTGTGGCCCATTCCCTCAAACGTGTCGAGTTCCTTGATTTTAGTCTTCTCCATCGTTCCGTCGCGGTGGGCGATGGTAACGTTCATTCCATCCTTCAAAGTTCCGCGGTGAACGCGTCCCACAGCGATACGTCCCGTATAGCTTGAATAGTCTAAGCTGGTGATAAGCATCTGAGGAGTTCCCTCGAGCACCTTCGGCGCCGGGATAACCTCAACAATCTTGTCGAGCAGATAGTCGATATTGTCTGTCGGCTTGTTAAAGTCCTCGCTCATCCAGCCGTTCTTTGCACTTCCGTAAACAACCGGGAAGTCGAGCTGATCTTCTGTTGCATTAAGAGAGAACATCAGGTCGAACACCATTTCGTAAACTTCCTCCGGACGACAGTTCGGTTTATCAACCTTGTTTACAACAACGATTGGCTTCAGTCCAATCTGCAGAGCCTTCTGCAATACGAAACGTGTCTGCGGCATCGGTCCTTCAAAGGCATCGACAAGCAGCAGGCATCCGTCTGCCATATTGAGCACGCGCTCCACCTCACCACCGAAATCGGAGTGTCCCGGAGTGTCTATAATATTGATTTTAGTACCTTTCCAGTTAATTGAAACGTTCTTTGAGAGGATGGTGATTCCTCGCTCGCGCTCCAAGTCATTGTTATCCAACACCTGACCGCTCAAATCCTTTCCGTCACGGAAGAGGTTTCCGGCCAACATCATCTTGTCCACCAATGTAGTCTTACCATGGTCTACGTGGGCAATAATCGCAATGTTTCTAATATCTTGCATAATTTACCTTAAAAAATATGGGTGCAAAGTTAGTGTTTTTAATTTACATAACAAGTGTAACCTGCCGATTTATTTACTTTCACCTTATAATATTAACATATATCCATACAATATTTCTGCCGATTCCACGTTTTTTGACAAAAACATATATTACAATAAAATATTTTCAATAGATATGAAAAGGATAATACTTACAATTATTGCCGTACTTACCATCACAGTAAGCACCCTCGCACAACCTGAAGCCGGAACTTTTTCCATAATCCCAAGACTCGGAGTAACTCTCGCTAAACTGAGCGGCGATGACCTGATGGTTGCCGATGGCTTCTCGCTGTCGCCTAAATACCTGCCGGGAATGATGGCTGGGGTCGACCTGGAATACCAACTTACAAACGCTCTTGCCGTGTCTGCCGGAGCTTTCTACTCGCAGCAGGGCGACAAATACGACGACTACACTGAAGCACACGACATTACGACAAAGAAATGGAGCGAGACACGCGACATAAAGAACAAGATTGACTATGTTAACGTGCCGGTTATGCTCAGCATATATGGTGCAAGAAACCTCGCCTTCAAGATTGGGGCTCAGTTCGGCTTTAATATAAAGGCAAAGACGGAAATGACTTCTGCCTCATTCGTAAGGGGCGAAGACGGGAATGCCTCAACCGAAAACGTAACGAAGCTGAAAGGCGACATAGACGTAAAGAAGTTTGATTTCTCTATCCCTATCGGCATTTCCTACGAATATATGAACGTAATCCTCGACGCCAGATACAATATCGGACTGACAAAAGTATATAGTAAAATTGACACTGGCAAGAACTGCGTCTTCTCGTTCAGTGCCGGATACAGGTTCAAACTATAGTCTGAACAGTGAAAGAATATTAAAATATGCAGATGTTGGCAACATAAATCATTGTAAATAAAATAATATTCGTACCTTTGCAGCCGCTTTAAGCATTTAATAACAATTAAACAAAACAAAACAATGTATTTAGATCAAGCTAAAAAACAAGAGATCTTTGGACAGTACGGAAAGTCTAACTCTGATACTGGTTCAGCAGAGAGCCAGATAGCATTGTTCTCATACCGTATTTCCCACTTGACGGAGCACTTGAAGAAGAACCGTAAAGATCATACTACCGCAAGGTCTCTGACCAAATTGGTAGGTAAGCGCCGTGCATTGCTCGACTATCTCTACGATCGCGACATCAACCGCTATCGTGCTATAGTAAAGGCTCTCGGTCTGCGTCGATAATCATCACGCTGCTGAATGCACAAAAAGAATTAATCCCGACTGGCTATGCCGTCGGGATTTTTTATTATTGTTTATATATAATAAGGTGAAACAGTACACAACGAACTGACAATGAGTCCATATAGATAAAAAAAATTACATAAAACAAAGATTTTTTTATCAAAAACGTGCAAGATAGAAAAATATTACTAACTTTGCACCGTGTATCGCAATATTCAAAACGAAGTTAAAAAGACTTATAACTATTGAATTAGATTTTATTATTAAATAAAGGTTATGAAAAAGTTATTAATGGTGCTGGCAATCGCCGGCGTTTCCTTGACCTCAATGGCACAGGAAACAACTGAAGCTAACGCTACAGAAAAGTACAGCGTAGCAACAAACTCATTCTGGAGCAATTGGTTCGTACAGGGTGGCGTACAGTGGTCTGCAGTCTACGCTTCTGCAGAGCACGGACTCGGACTGTCTAAGAGCCCTCTGAAAAGCTTCCGTTCAAACCCACAGGCTTCTGTAGCCATCGGTAAATGGTTCACTCCAGGACTCGGACTCCGCACAAAGGTTTCTGGAATCTGGGGCAAGGCAATGGATCAGAGCTTCAAATACTGGAATGTTCAGGAGCAGGCTCTCTTCAACCTGAGCAATATGCTTTGCGGATATAATCCAAACCGCGTTTACAGCTTCATTCCATTCTTGGGATTCGGAGCAGCACGCAACATGAACACCAACAACTACAGCATGGGTTACAGCGTAGGTTTGTTGAACCAGTTCCGTGTTTGCAAGCGCGCTTCTATCAACCTCGAGTTGGGGTGGAACCGTTTCGAGAACGACTTCTTCAGCGGTGGCAACATCGACAACGGTGAGCGTTTCTGGGATTCTCACGACAACCTGCTCTATGCAGAGGTTGGTCTGACTATCAACTTGGGCAAGACCGGTTGGTCTAAGGTTCCTGATGTTGACGCTATCAAGGCTCTCTCTCAGTCGCAGATCGATGCCCTCAACGCTCAGCTCGCTGACTCTAAGTCAGAGAACGACCGTCTGAAGACTATGCTTGCAGAGGCTAACAACAAGCAAGCTCCTGTAACAGAGTCTATGAAGGAATTCATCACAACTCCAGTTTCTGTATTCTTCAACTGCGGTAAGACTAACGTTGCTAACCTGAAGGATCTCGTAAACGTTCGCGCTCTTGCTAACTACGCTAAGGCTAACGACAGCAAGATTCAGGTTACAGGTTATGCAGACAGCGCTACCGGTACTCCTGCAGGCAACAAGAAGCTTTCTGAGAACCGTGCTAACCAGGTTAAGGACGAGCTCATCAAGATGGGTGTAAAGGCAGAGAACATCAAGACTGCTTTCAACGGTGGTGTTGATACAGCTTCTACTGTTGACAACCTGTCACCGCTGCAGTTCAACCGCCGCGCTACTGTTCAGATCGTAGAGCAGTAATCGAATAAAGAGTAATTTCATATCACTCTAAATACAAGGGATTGCCAATTATCAAGGCAATCCCTTTTTTTATTCTTCACCGAAATGCAAGATTAATCAAGTTTCGGATTTAGTTTTTCCTCTCCCCCTCCAACCATTGACAGGTGCGGAGCAGTTTCCTTTTATAGCTCATAAAATAGAAGAGCAGAAACAGTAGAAGAACTTTATATATCAAAATATTATTGTACAGGAATACGGCTTCCGCTGTTTGGCCCAAACGCTACCGGTGTTTGGCCCAAACGCTCCTGATGTTTGGCCCAAACGCTACTGATGTATTTTCGTCTTTTATCAGAAAGTTGATTAATAAGTAGCTATTCACAATTAGTTTATACAAACAACAAAACATTTATATTTAAAACAACCGTAACAACATATACAACCCAAACAACTTTCATGCTTGTCACGCACGCTGTATGTTGTACTTGTTGTATAAGTTGTACTTGTTGTTTTTTATATTATCTCCATTGTCGTTTGTATAAAATAATTTTGACTTGTTACTTACTATATTACTTTACATTCGACATCCCATTTACCAAAAAGCCCTTCAATAAGATTAATACATTACAACATAAAAGCAAAACAAGAAAATATGTTATAAATAAACGCAATAGTAACACTTTATGTTAAAATTTCTCTATTTAGCAATGATTAATGGCAGTGTTAAATATTTTTCCGTAACTTTGCATATTAGAGTTCAACATAAATAAAGAAAAGACAACATTTACAGGATAATAATTGAAAAGTGTATAATATAACAAAAATGTAGAAATGAAAAAAGTGTTTGGAAAGCGTATTTATTGTGTTATAACGGCATTGATGCTACTTATAACATCTGGTACACAAGCAGCAACCGTAATATTGGGCTACTGCAACAACGAAATCAAGGACACCGATTACAGAAACGACATTCAATTTGATGCTCCCATACAAGGGGCAATACGTTTCACATCGGCACAGCTCTCTGCCTATAAGGGAGCAAAAATCACAAAACTGCGTATCGGAACAGAGGCGGGAATGACCAAGACTTACCTGTGGATACGCCCGTCGCTCAGCCTACCGGCTGTTGCCATCAAACGACTGGGCACCACCGCCGACGGATGGAACGAGGTTACGCTGGATTCTCCTTATACCATTACCGGCGACGAGATATACATCGGTTTTAACGGCACCATGCCACAGGGTAACCATATTATACTTAACGGCACGACAAACTCCAACGGAGCTTTCGTGGCTATCGACAACCAATGGGAAGACTTCTCAACGGAAAATGCCGGTTCGCTGCTGATACAGGCTGTCGTGGAAACTGAAGGGGAAACGGCAACTGCCGATCTCGGACTGGAAAGCATACAGGCTGACAGCAAATTCGCAAAGAACGGCGAGAAGAGAAACTTCATGGCTACTATCGGAAACTACGGCAGCGAGACGGTAAAGGTTCCTACCCTGCATTTCCAAATCGGAAACATGCCGGAACAGACGTATACTGAGGAGAATGAGATTAAAGCCGGTTCGAATATCACCGTGAATTTCAGTGGCGAAGTGAGCAACCTGCCGGAAGGCAAAAACACGATGAAGGTATGGATTGACGACCCGAACGGCAGTGCCGACAACAACAGTCTTGAAACTGAACTCTACGCATATACTACTTCATATCCACGCAAAATACTGCTGGAACAGTTTACTACAATAAACTGCACAAACTGTCCGGCTGGCAACCGCACGCTCAACAAGAATTTCGGCAACAAGGACAACGTTGTATGGGTGGCTCATCATGTGGGCTATGGCGAAGACGAACTTACCGTGGATGCTTCAAGAGACATTATGAACCTGGGCGTAACGTCGGCGCCGCTGGCTATGCTCGACAGAACTCAACTCGCTATATCTGAAAACGGAGCACCTACATTTGGCATCGGCTACAGTAACGAAAGCATTGGAGCTCAATTTATGAGTATCGCATACGCCCAGGCAAACCTGCAGCCAAGCTTCGTTTCTGTAAATATCAATGCTGAATACAACGAGCAGACTCGCGAGCTGAAGGCTACCGTGAGCGGTGAGAAAAACGACGACCTATACAGTATTCTCTACGACAAGACAAACCTCACCGTGTATCTTACCGAAGACAACGTGAAGGCTAATACGGTACAAACCGGTGGCGGCGCCAACGACTTCTATCATAACCACGTATTGCGAGAGGCTCTGACTGAGGCTTTCGGCGACGAACTGGTATGGAACGGCAATTCATACACTGCCACCTTCACAAAGACACTGCCGGAGAACTGGAAGCCTGAAGACATGAAGATTATTGCTTTCGTAAACCGTCCTTACACAGGTAGTGCTCTGAATGCTGAAGTGCTGAACACAAACAGCGTCAACTTGTCTACCCTTACTGCCATCAACGGAGCGACAACCAGCATCAATAAGGCTTCACACAGATATTTCACTCTGCAGGGAATGCCGGTAAGAGAAGCCGACCTACAGTCGAAAGCTGTTTATATCGAACAGATTACTACGGCTAACGGCATACAAAGCAGAAAAGTTGTTATGGAATGATAATTCCATGAAAGTAAACAAAAGAAAATCAAGATAAAACATATAAGACAATGATGAACAAGACATTAGCATTTATCGGAGCGGCAATGATATCTGTATCTGCCGCCAATGCACAGTCAATGAAGATGTATACGGGCGTGGTTTTCCATAAAGCTTCGCCAGACGGAAACTGGCTTATCGAGAACCTTCAGGGCACTATGAGTATTCTGAACGCCAAGACTGGAGAGAAATACGAAGTGGCTGACCCTAATGGCATTATGCTTTATTCGCCGGGACTGGGAAACAGCGTTACTAACAACGGAAAGGTGTTCGGATTTACGTCTGACAGGATTTTGGTTTGGGACAACGGAACTATAAAGGAACTTGACGACGAACCGACGGGTGTGGGAACAGGCTACAACAGCGTGATGGCTGTTACGCCAGACGAGAAATTCCTTGTGGGAGCACTCGGACCAGACGGAGCCTCATCATCGTCTAACGGCATGATGGCTATTCCAACAATATGGGAAAAGAACAGCGAGGGGAAATATGTTAGCTCCATATTGCCTTACCCGAAAAGGGATTTCGCTGGCGAGACGCCACAAAGCATCGTGCCGCAGCAGATTTCAGACGATGGGAATACTATCGTTGGAACGCTAACGAGCGGTAGCGGTTTCTATACATTCCCATATATGTATAATAAACCTGCAGGCGGAGACTGGATACCGACTCTACTCGGTGTAGAAAACATATACGACGAGAGCAAGTTGTCTACACTGCCTGAAGTGCCTGTGGAGCCAACGGAGCCTAACAAGTATGACTACATGACGGAAGACGACAAGAAGAACTATGATGAGGCATACATGGAATATGAGGAACTGCTCGAGATGTATCAGAACGGTATCATCTCGAAGGAACCTACAGCACCGAACCCTACTGACTACATGAGCGACGCTGATAAGAAAGCGGCCTACGTGGCAGACATACAGAAGTATGTTGCCGACCACAACGCCTATATCCAGGCATGGCAGAAATATAGTAATGCTCTGCAGAAGATCGTTACGGGCAACTATTTCCGCAAGAACAATATGTTCCTGTCGGCCAACGGACGCTATCTCGCAACGACACTCCTGCATAACGGAATATCAACACCTGGATATTTTGACTTGACGGAGGAGAAGCCTAAGTTTGTTGCTGCTGCCGACAACTCATACTCAATGACCGTTACCTCTGTTCTTAACGACGGAACAATCATAGGAGCATCGCCTGTTGACGAACTGACTCGCAGCACGTATGTAATAAAGAAAGGCGAAAAACCTATGACATTCCATGATTATCTCGCTACCAGAAATGAAGCTGCTGCTAAATGGCTTGCTGATAACAATACTTATAAGGTAACGATATATGGCGACGACGGCGAGACGGTTATAGGAACAAAGAACGACAGTATCGTGAGCGGAACTGTTACGGCAAGTCCTGACGGCATGGTGTTCGTTTCATACTACACTGACTACTATACTGACGAAAACCAGACTACAAAGTCTTTCGTTATAAATCTTAACTCTTCTACTGCCATCGACAATGCCGTTGCCGACGAAAAGGGCAGCATGAGTTTCAAGACTGTAGGAAATTCTATCTTGTTTACCGGAACGAAGAATGCGGAGATTTATGATCTGACTGGCAGACTGGTTGCCAAGACAAACAACGACACTGCTACTCTGACCGAGCCCGGTATCTACGTCGTAAGCATGAATGGAATGAACGGACTGAGGAAATCGCAGAAGGTTGTAATTAAATAGGCAGAAGAAGTTTGTATCGGGAAACTATAGAATACAAACGCCATAAGTAACACGTTTATATAATATAAAAGTCCCGCAGCATTGTATAATCAATTGCTGCGGGATTTTTTATGCTTTTAAAACAAATGGTCTATTTCATTTTGCGAAAGTATGGCAATAATGGTCTTGCCATCGGGCGCATAGTTTACATTAGACGAGGCAAAGAGCTCATTGACGAGATTTTCCATCTCCTTATTGCTAAGCACCTGTCCGTATGGTATTGCCGCATCACGAGCCAAACCGAGGGCTACCGAATGGTTTATGTCCTCGTCTACCGACACGGTATTCTCGGCAGCCAGCGACACGATATCGTTTACCACGGTAACGGCATTAAGTCCTTCAAGTCCAGTCGGTATACCACCAACGGCATAGCTGCCACCGCCAAGGTCGCTCAAGTCGAAGCCAAGGGCTGTCAGCTCCGGTAAAATCTTCTGCATTACAACGGCATCCGAGGGCGACAGCTGCAACATCTCCGGGAACATGAGCTTCTGAGTTGCTGCAGACTTATCGGCAAGGCGACGGCGATACTCATCGTAGAGCACCCGGATATGCGCCCTATGCTGGTCGATTATCATCAGTCCAGACTTTACGGCGGTCATTATATATTTTCCCTTATACTGATAATGGGCAGGCGACTTGTCTTCGGCTATACCGCTGTTGAGAGCCGACTGCACAGGTTCCGAAGGGGCCTGTTCCATTTCTCCCATCTCATCGGCAGAAAAGAGCGTAGACTCATCAAACTGTCCGAGCTGCTGAACCTCGTCGGGCGATGAAGCATTTTCCGCCCCTTCATAAAGTTGCTCCCAATTCTCGGGAACTGAAGGCTGACGGGGATTACTGTTGAAGGGATTATACTGAGGGTTGAAGTCTATCTTTGGAGCCGAGAAATCCCCGAAATCTGATGTCTGCTGAAATACAGGAATGTCTGGTTTCCCCTCCGTATCGAAATCAATAGACGGCACATCATTGAACTTGCCCAATGATTCCTTTACGGCAGCCATGAGGATTTGCCATATCGTCTGTTCGTTCTCAAACTTTATCTCTGTCTTCGTAGGATGGATATTTACGTCGATATCCTCTGCCGGAACATCAAAATAGATGAAATACGGCACTTGTTCGCCCATTGGAATCAGACGGTCGAATGGGGTCATCACTGCCTTGTTGAAATAAGGATGCTTCATATACCTGCCGTTGACGAAGAAATACTGATGGGCGTTTTTCTTCTTCGCCGACTCCGGTTTGCCCACGAAGCCATGTATACGACATACTGTTGTGTCTACATTCACGGGCAGGAGGTTCTGGTTCAGTCGCTTGCCGAAGACATCGATGATACGCTGACGGAAGCTGTCGCCACAGGCACGCAGGTTAAGCACCTCCGTGTCGTTACTGCTGAACGTGAAATGTATCTGCGGATATACAAGCACGATGCGCTCAAAGGCTGTCATAATGTTGTTAAGTTCCGTAGTGTTGGATTTCAGAAACTTCCTCCTTGCCGGCACGTTGAAGAAGAGGTTCTGTATAAGGAAATTGCTGCCTACGGGAACGGCTGCCGGCTCCTGACTTAATACTTTGCAGCCGGAGATGGACAAAGACGTACCCACTTCATCGTCGGCTTGACGCGATTTCAGTTCCACCTGGGCCACGGCTGCTATAGAGGCGAGTGCCTCACCGCGGAATCCCATAGTATGAAGCGAGAAGAGGTCGTCGGCCTTGCGTATCTTCGATGTGGCATGGCGCTCAAAAGCCAGTCGGGCATCTGTGTCCGACATGCCTTTTCCGTCGTCAATAACCTGTATGGAAGTTTTTCCGGCATCAACGACAAGCACGTCAATACGCTTTGCACCGGCATCGACGGCATTTTCCACCAATTCCTTTATCACTGATGCCGGGCGCTGTATCACCTCGCCGGCAGCAATCTGGTTTGCCACAGAATCAGGAAGCAGTTGTATTATATCGCTCATTTTGCTCTTTATTGTTTCTATATTTATTTTTCTTATCGGATTAAGCCATACGTCATGGCATGAAAAATTCTCATGCTACATTCGCAACAACACTCGCCATACTATAAGAAGGACGAGGAGAATTATGGCAAACAGTCCGATATTCAGCGACAGGCACCCGCTTCGCCCGCGTCTCTCCCTCCGGTGGATATGCTTCATGTCCGCAGTGAAAGACTTGTGGAGGCGTTCCTTACGCTCGTCTACATAGATGTATTTATGCTCAAAGCGTCTCGGCTTTGGCATGTTGAAAAAATTCATTTCTCTTTTATTTCATTACCATCGATATGCTGCAGCGGAGCAGCATGACGCTCGATGTTCTTAAGTTCCGTTCCACCGCGCTTAGGGCGCCACTCATAGATATCGTCTTTGTTGAGCGGACGAATATAGTCAAACCATGTGAAGCCGGGGAGCATGTATTTGTCTGGCGGAATCTGTGTCATCGGATACCATGTTCCGTCGGTCTTCGATGTCCAGATTTTCTGTAGCTTGCGGTCTTTCATAAACATCCGCATCGTATCGGTCTCGATATATACAAGTCCCATGAGCGTTGAATCCTTGTCGTCTACGGGATAATACACGGAGCGCACATTGCCCACTGCTTCAGTCTCGTGGATATTGCCATCGGTGAAATAGGCAAACATCTCCTTCGAGGCAAGCTGGTTGTAGTGTTTTTTGTCGGGCATGAGTTCTGCCGACATTGCCTGGTTTATCACATGCGCACGGTCTATGGTTGAGTCTTTCATGAACACCTCTATCACCTCGCCGAGCAACTGTCTCTCCCCGCTCCATGTTATAGGGTCGCGATACATGGTCATACAGGAGTCTTTGGTGTTATAGACTAATGAATCGCATACGGCTTGTACATCTCTACGAAAGGCTCTCACCTTGTTATAGCAATGTGCCACGCGATAAACGGAATCGGTATTGAGATGATAGGTTATCACCTTCACCGTGTCGGAATGCACGAAAAGGGTGTCTTGCTTTGAGTATTCCATCATTACGGGATTATCGGTGGCAAGGGCAAAACCGTTCTTTTCGTTGTACCATAGATAGTTGCAATGGAGCTCGTTTTTCTTTTTCGTATCCTTGTATATTACGTTATGGTAGCCCTGACTGATACCGCGCTTCTCGTCGTAGAACAGGCTGTCGCCGGTTATTTCCTTTCCCTTGTTCTCCATTGTAGAACGCCCGTAGAGACGCGCCCTACCGGTATTGGTGTTGTAATATCCGTTGGACGAATGGATTGTGCTCTCCTTGCTCTTGATAACCGACGGACCTACGATGTTTGCGAGCGAAGTACGGGTGTCGTAATGCAGAGTGTCGGTGGAAAGTGTAAACTTGGGATTCTTGAGCTTCACGTTATAATTGAACACGGCTTTACGTGTTTCCGTGTCATACTCTCCCCAGTCGCTGACCAGCACGTTTTTCCTGTCGACCATCTTGCCGCCTTCAAAGAAATATGCCACATTGTAAAGGCGGTCGAAGTTCAAACTGTCGGTATACAGCGTTGTGCCCCTATGTTTCAACACTACATTGCGACGCGCCTCTGCCATCTCGTTGTCGCCGTCATACCAGGCATAGTCGCTTGCCAACGAGAGGGTGTCGCCCTGTCGCATCTTTACGTGGCCGAATGCCTTGAACGAGTTCGTCTCTTGATAGAAATACGCACTGTCGCATGTCAGTCTTGCTCCCTTGTGCAAGAAGGATACATGTCCGTTTAGGATTTGTGCACCGGGATTCGTGCCGTATTCGTCAAAGCGCAACATATCGGCATGCTGAAGGTATACGCGCTCATCGGTTTTCGGGCGTCGCCGGTTGTTTTTTCTCGGTGCTATGCTGGAATGTGCCAGGCATAAGCCAAACAGGCATAGAACAACAAAGAGGTGTGTTCTATGCCCGCTGATATAGTTGGTTATTTTGTCTCGAAGCATCTTGTCTGACTTCTGTTATTTTTTATAATCATCGGACTATTTCACCCAGCCCTGATATTCGTAATTACAATTCTTGTACTTGTCGTTGATACGTATATATGTTGTCTTTATCTTCTTTTGAACCCAGTCTTTCAGGAAATCAGACTTACGTCGAGCTTCAACAATGTCTTTCATCGCCTGGAAATCCTGAGTAATGGTAGCACGATGGGCATCAACCCTGTTCACGAGTTTTGCTATCAGACAAACTGTCTTGCCTTTCTTGTTTACCATACTGAATGACTTTGACACCTCTCCCACTTTCAGCGTGTCGACAACACGAGCTATCTCGGTCGGCAGATCACGCATGCGGAACTTGCTTGTAAAGCCCTCTTCCGACTGGTTTGCCATGAGTCCGTTGTTGTTCTTCGTATCCTTGTCGTCGGAGAGATAAGAGGCGGCAGCCTCGAATGAGAACTTTCCGTTACGTATATCGCTGCCGATGGAGTCGAGACGAGCCTCGGCATTCGTAATTGCCTCAGGACTTACCTTCGGCACACGCAAGATATGGCGCACCTTGATTTTGTCGCCACGCTTGTCGATAAGCTGTATGATATGGTATCCGAATTCGGTTTCTACAATCTTCGAAATCTTCTTTGGATCGGTAAGGTTGAATGCTACCGCAGCAAATGCCGGGTCGAGCATTCCTCTTCCCATATACTCGTCGAGTTCTCCTCCCTGACGGGCGGAACCTGGGTCTTCGGAATACAGGCGTGCAAGGGCTGCAAAAGAAGTTTCACCGTTTGTTACGCGCTCTGTATAACTTCTCAAATCATTTTTCACCCTATTGATTTCTTCCTGACTTATCTTAGGTGCCTGTGTGATAATCTCCACTTCCACCTCTGTCGGGATAAGCGGCAGACTGTCTTCCGGCATTTTCTCGAAGTATTTGCGCACATCGGCAGGCGAAACCTTGATATCCTTTACCAACTGTGCCTTCATCTTTTCAATGAGCTGATGATTGCGAAAATCGTCGTGCAGACTTTCCTTCATCTGCTTAATGCTCATCTTCTTCCACTCTTCGAGCTTCTCGCGGCTTCCGGCATTGTTTATCCAGTAGTTTATCTGCTGGTCAACGCTCTTCGAGACTTCTGCCTCGGTAACTTCTATACTGTCGAGTGCCGCCTGATGCAGGAATAGCTTCTGCACAGCAAGTTGCTCCGGAATGATACAGTCGGGATCTCCATTCCATTTCATTCCCTCCATCTCTCCTTGCAGGCGCATTGCCTCAACATCAGATTTCAGTATTGCCTCGTCGCCGACAACCCATACTACCTCGTCGATTACGCTATTTTCATTAGCAGGTGCATCCTCTGCCGCTTTCTTGCTAACAGAGTCGGTTGTTGTTGTTTCATCGCCGTTGCCTGCAAAAGTTACAAGTCTGCTTGCTTCACCACTTGCAGCAATGATTACCCCTGAAAGAGCCAAGGTGCAGAAGGCTGTCTTTAATCCGTATCTCATTAAACTCGTTGTCTTTTGATTTATTCTATAATATATATGCTAAGATGCAGCTTATCTTATTTAAAGATAATGCAAATCGAGAGGAGAACGAAATGAA
>ERZ808270.408-NODE-408-length-25569-cov-4.041781_pt1 | contig 25569 bp, 21 predicted proteins | sample MGYA00521082_ERZ808270 | MGnify/ENA primary metagenome ERZ808270 (study PRJEB31516, sample SAMN03275594) | gut metagenome | biome: mammalia-associated habitat; material: feces | host: Papio cynocephalus | place: Kenya | collected 2012-07-27 ... | reverse complement strand
GTCTGCAATGGTTTCATAAGAGAGGACGGGCATATGCGGCATAGGGATACCTCCTGTTCGAGTGATGTCGTTGTGTGTGATTCCGGGATAGTGTGACTGCGGGTCGATGTGGGCATCTATTATTGCGCATCAATCTCCGGCATTATCGTTACCGTTTCCGTCTCCCCGGACTGCATCTTATCCGGGTCACGGATGACTACTGCCTGCTGGTACACCAGACCATACCGGTCTTCAAATTTGTCCAGGTCGTAGTCCACTTTTCCCTCCAGCGGGTCGCAGACCGTGACGGTGTTGGCGTTCAGATCGTAGCCGCACAGCAGCACGCAGTGCTCATTGATGAGAAAAACGGCATCCTCGCCGTTGGGCGTGGTCCAGTAATAGCGCTCTTCCACGTGGCTGGTGAGATTGATGGTCACCCAGGTGATGACCGGCGTGCCGTTTGCCACCTCCCAGAGCAGCGTTTTGAGGGAACATCCGGTGAGATTCTGCACCACCTCGCTGCCGCCCTGGGCGGCGATGTAGTTCTGCGCCGTCTCCACAATGACCGGGGCGTAGCATCCCCAGGCGTTGCTGTCGTGCGGTGAGCCGACAAATGCCTCGCCGAATGTGGTGAGATACGGGTCGGACTGGATCAGATACTTGTCTGCCATAGTCACCTTGTCCACCGGATAGCCGGCGTAGTTCAGCGCCGCCGTCAGCGCCGTGACTTCACAGCCTGTGGGCAGCTCCGGATTTTGCAGCACCGGCTGGGCATCCAGCTGGACCCGGTCAGCGGGCAGGGCTGCCGGTTCGGTGGGCAGTGTCAGTTCTGTTTTCATGGGGATCGTCCCCTGATACAGGACGCTGGGCGGTGCTGTGGTCTCGCCCGGCGTTGTGGTCTCCAGCGTAATGCTGGTCTTTTGTGCAATGCGTTTGGTCTGGCTGCTGTCCGAGCGGAAAAAAATCAGATAAACCGCTGCAGCCGCCAGTGCCAGGATCAGCAGCAGCGCCATGCGCCGCCGCCGTCCCAGCTGCTTTTTTGATACTTTCTCCATCTAAAATACTTCTTCCCAAAGCGGAACGCCGATTCCTGTACAGGAACAATTTCTGAAACAGGTGCGCCGCTGTTATGATTGTGATTCCGGTGCGGCGTGGTGTGTGCCGCCGGAAATGGTGATCTTTCGCCGGAAATCGGATTCTCCCTGTCCGATCACCGGTCGTGCTAGCTGGTAGATGTCGGTTGCCTGGGATTCCAGAGCCGCACAGCGTCCTGCCGTGGGGCTGGTGTGTGCCAGCTCTGCCAGCGAGTGGGAAAACGGCAGCAGCCGCTTTTCCTTGGAATCCTTCAGAATCTCCCGTCCCGTGTCGTTGAACGCCAGGATTCTGCCGTATGCCGGATAGTTCTGGATGTCAGCCGTGCGGATATCCAGCAGGATGTGCAGCAGGATGCGCCGCAGCCGTGCCATAGGATAGCGCTTGGTGCGGATGGTCTGGAGCAGTTCTTCCAGGGATGCAGAGCGTTTTGCCTTGTACAGCCGGTGTTCCAGCCCCTGCCCGATCTCGGCGATGTCGTGGAGCTCGTCCGGGTCGGTGGTGCGCAGCTTGTACAGAATGAGCCGTTCCAGATACGACATGGAGGCGATGTGCCCTGCCTGCTGTGCCTCCCGGAGTGCGTGCCAGGCATAAGACGGCATCATGCGCCGGCAGTCGCCGCCGTCCGCAAAAAACTGCCGGATATAGGTTGCGCTTGCTGTGCCGTCCGGTCCGGGCTGACTGCTGTTGTGTCCTGCGCCCCGGCGCTGGATGGTCATGGGACGCAGGGGGCTGTCCATCTCATGGATGGCGTTGAGATAGGCGATGGCGAGGGTGTTGTTGGGATGCCGCAGCACAGCGGCGGTTTCTGCACCGTAGAGCTGTCCCACCATCTGGGAAAGCACCTCCGGATAGGAATAGCCCGACCGGAGAAAATCGTCCATCACGTCGGCGTAGTCCGTTTTGCAGACCCGGCACGCCTCTGCCGCCTGGGAGAGCAGCCGGATATCGCCGCATTCGCTGCCGAAGGAGATCTCCTGGACATTGCCCAGCGCCGTCAGCAGCGCCACGCCGCCCATGGCGAAATTCTCCGCCGGTGCCAGGGCATACGGCACGGGCAGTTCCAGCACCAGATCTACACCGCCTTCGATGGCGAGTCTGGCACGGGTGAACTTGTCCAGCAGGGCTGCGTCTCCACGCTGGACGAAATTGCCGCTCATCACGGCAACAATTCCCTCTGCGCCAGCCCGGCGCACCTGTTCCAGATGATACAGATGTCCGTTGTGCAGGGGATTGTATTCGCAGATAATACCACTGATTTTCATGTATGATCCTCCAAAAAAGCTGTAGAATTTCAATAAAATGCCTCATAAACCGGGGAATTTTCCGAAACCTCTTGCAATTTTTCCAAAAAAGCTTATAATAATATATGGGGACACCGCCGGTGTCCGAAAAAACGATGTCAGCGGCAGCCTTCTGCTCCGGGGACATATCGGAAAAGCACATTCCCGCGGGGATGGTTTTTCAGATGTGTTCCGGCAGACGCCGCAGAAACGAAAAAGGAGAAATTTCCCATGATTATTCTTGTTGTCAATGCAGGAAGCTCTTCTCTGAAGTATCAGCTCATCAATATGGAAGATGAGTCTGTGATCGCAAAGGGCAACTGCGACCGTATCGGTATCGACGGCCATCTGAGCCACAAGACCGCTTCTGGTGTCAAGGTGGAAAAGGACTGTGACTTCCCGACCCATGCCGAGGCATTTTCCTGCCTGGTTGAGGCACTGACCACCGGCGAAGGCGCTGTGATTTCCAGCATGGATGAGATCTCTGCAGTTGGTCACCGTGTGGTACAGGGTGCAGAAGTATTCACCAAGACCACAATGGTTACCGATGAGATCATCGAAAAGATCGACGAACTCCGTGAGCTGGCTCCGGTACATAACCACGGTCATGCACTGGCACTGTGGGCTTGCCGCAAGATCCTGCCGAACGTGCCGCAGGTCGTTGTATTCGACACCGCATTCCACCAGACCATTCCGCAGAAGGCATTCATGTACGGTTTCCCGTATGAGGATTATGAGCAGTTCCATGTCCGCAAGTACGGTTTCCACGGCACATCCCACCGTTTTGTTACCGCAAAGCTGGCTGAGGTCATGGGCAAGGATCTGAAGGATCTGAAGGTCGTTTCCTGTCACCTGGGCAATGGCTCTTCCATCACTGCCGTACAGGACGGCAAGTCGGTAGATACCACCATGGGCTTTACACCGCTGGACGGCGTTCTGATGGGAACACGCTGCGGTGCCGTTGACCCGTCCGCCGTTACTTATGTAGCCGGCAAGCACGGTTTCGGCGTTTCCGAGATGGACACCTACATGAACAAGAAGTCCGGTATGCTGGGTATCTCCGGCAAGTCCTCTGACTTCCGTGACATCACCGCAGCAGCTGAGTCTGGTGACAAGCGTGCCACCCTGGCAAAGGATATGCTGGTATACGATATCAAGAAGGATATCGGTGCATATGCCGCAGCCATGAACGGTCTGGACGCTGTGATCTTCACCGGCGGCATCGGCGAAAATGCACCGAACTGCCGTGAGGAAGTCTGCGAAAACATGGAATATCTGGGCATCAAGATCGACAAGGCTGCCAACGATTTCAAGGGCGAGCTGAAGAAGATCTCCACACCGGATTCCAAGGTAGAAGTCTGGGTCATCCCGACCAACGAAGAACTGCTGATCGCTCGTGACACCCTGGCAATGATCCAGAAGTAAGTGAAGAACAGCATCATAGAAAATACCGCAAAGCGAAGTCTGCATCCGGACTTCGCTTTTGTTGTACCCGAAAGGAGCAAAACCATGTCTACACATTCCACACAGGAAAAAGCCCTGCTGCACCAGGCGCTGGCTGCCCGGGAAAATGCCTATGCGCCCTATTCCCGCTTCCAGGTCGGAGCAGTGCTGACCGCCGCCGACGGCAGCACATTCTGCGGCTGCAACATCGAAAATGCGTCCTATTCCATGACCATCTGCGCCGAGCGCAGCGCCGTTTGTGCGGCAGTTTCTGCCGGCGTGAGACAGTTCCGCAGCATTGCCATTGTGGGCGGTGCTGATGCGGAGACCGCCGAAAACACGCCCTGTCCGCCCTGCGGCGCCTGCTTACAGGTGCTGGCGGAGTTCTGCCCGCCGGATTTCCCGGTGATCCTGGCAGATGGTGTCCATCGGCTCAGCGACTTTTTGCCCCGTCAGTTCCGGCTGTAAGACCCTGGGCAATACCGCACAGGTGATTCTTACTTGGACTTCTTTTTGTCCGCCGGGCGATAGGAAGAGCCGTCCGGGCGAATGACAACGGTGTTGTTCAGCTGTCCCTTGAGGTTGCCGACCACCGACTGCCGGTATTCTGTGCGCAGAGCGTTTTGCTCTTCCTTTTCCGCCGGGGTCAGACCCTCCGGCGTGCGAGCCTTCTTTGCCAATGCGTTGATGCGTGCGATTTTTTTCTCGTCCATATCCGTTACCTCCTGACAAGACTGCATATTCATTCAATAGTATACCATAGAACGGCAAAAAGTGCAAGCTTTTTGCGGCAAAAAGCGATTTTTTCCGGGTGGGATGTGTACGGTGCGCCGTGAGATGCACCTGCACAGCGGTTGACTTTTCCATTTTGCCGTGGTATAATTTCAAGCAGGATTTGTATTGACAGGAGGTACTGCATATGCTGAAAACAGCGTTGGTGACCGGTGCATCCCGCGGCATTGGTGCGGCGGTGGCACGGGGACTGGCAGAGGACGGCTATCGTGTTGCCGGAGTCTACTGCCGCAGCCGGGAGGAAATGGCATCGCTGGCGGCGTCCTGTGGTGTGATTCCCATTGCCGCAGACCTGGCGCAGACAGAGACGCTGCCCCAGCTGGCGGAGACAGTCCTGGAACAGCTGGGACAGGTGGATGTTCTGGTAAACAACGCCGCCTGTTCGTATATCAACCTGTTTCAGTGCATGCCGTCGGAACAGGTGCGGCGGCTCTATGCGGTGAATCTTACCGCTGTGGTGGAACTGAGCCGGCTGCTGCTGCCGTCCATGATTTCCCGGCACACCGGGTGCATTGTGAATATTTCGTCCATGTGGGGCGAGACCGGCGCATCCTGTGAGGTGGATTATTCTGTCACAAAGGGCGCTGTGCTGGCGTTTACCCGTGCGCTGGCGAAGGAAGTGGGACCGTCCGGCATCCGGGTGAACGCGGTCTCGCCGGGGACGATCGCCACGGATATGGTCGCCCATCTGCCCCAGGAGACCCTGGACGAACTGGCAGAGGAAACACCTCTGGGACGGCTGGGGAAACCGGAGGATGTGGCGGATGTGGTGCGCTTTCTGGTGTCCGGCCGGGCGGCGTATATCACCGGACAGGACATCCCGGTGAACGGCGGTTTCTGGTGCGGTTGACAGGCGGCAGGAAAAGTGTTGATTTGCACCCAAATACGGGAAATTTGTCCTCTGCAACTTGCACAAAACCGTGTTTTGCTGCTGATTTTTTTCGATGGAATATACAAATTCCGTGAAAATTAGGTGAGTTTTTGATGAGAGCGCTTGCAGAAACCGCAAATTTATGTTATAGTAATGTAATGTCGAGGCAGGGGAAACCACTGCCTTTTCGCAATTCGTTTCGAAACAAAGGTGATAATTGAGACATGAAAGAACATATGACATGGCATAACTGCTTTTCTTCCGTTCGGGCGTGGTTCTGCTCTGTGCATGAGAAACGTTCGTATAATACGCTGCGCTATCCTATGACAAACCGGCTGCTGCTGATCCTGTATCCGATCTTCATTGTGTGCATGGCGGAGCTGAACCAGGACAAATACCCCAGCAAGCTGGTATTGTTCGTTACCGATCATCCCACCATCATGCTGTTTAACGTGCTGATCGCCGGGCTGATCTTTGTGGGAGCGCTGCTGCTGTTTCGCTCCGGGTGGTTCTCCATGCTGCTGGAGAGCATTCTGTATATGGCGCTGAGTATCACGGAGCTGTTCAAGTACAACACCAACGGCAACCACCTGATTATGACGGACATGAAGCTGTTCCGCAGTGTAAAGAGTCTGACCTCGTTCGCCTACATCAAGATCACGCCAAGGCTGGTCTTGTACATCAGCATCTGCGCCGCCTTTATCCTGCTGGCGTTCTGGTTCAACCCACGGCTGAAAATGCGCATCAAGCTGCGCAAGCGCCTGGCGCCGGGGCTGGCTTGTCTGATCGCCTGCGTTATGGTCGTGACCGTTCCGGCAATTTCCCAGCCGGTCTATGCGCTGTTTGGTCTGGACACCAAAGAGGCAGACAATACCTTTATCTTAAATGAAAAGTTCGACAATAACGGCTTTCTGGCATTCTTTATGCAGACCGGTTCTGAAAACCTGTCCAACCAGCTGGAAGAGCCGGAGGACTATAAAGAGGACAGCGATGATACGGTCAAGCAGTATCTGTCAAAGGAAGTGCCGGATCTGGACTTCGATAACGGCGTAAAGCCCAATGTGGTAGAGATCATGTCGGAATCCTTTGCGGATTTCCGTGTGTTTTCCGATAAGTTGGCAGAACTTGGCTATACCGATCTGGATTCCTATTATGCCGGACTGGACAGAGCCGCCTCTATGGGAACAGAGGGTACGCTGATCGTGCCGACCTATGCCAGCTATACCGTCCGGACAGAGTTCGAACTGCTGTTCGGTCTGCCGGTAAAGTCGCTGAACGACCCCAATATGCCGCAGCGTATGCTGCTCACCCGGCAGCAGCCCACTGTGCCGTCCTACTATAAGAGCTGGGGCTATTCCACGGCATATGTCCATCCGTTCCAGAGCAGCTTTTACAGCCGCAAGCGGATCTATGGACAGTTCAATTTTGACACTATGATCTTCGAGGATGACTTTACCGTTCCGACCACCACCTACGGCGAGTACATCGACGACAACGTAGTTTACAACCAGATCGAATCGCTGATCGCCTCTACTGATGAGCCGCTGTATGTTCATGCAACGACCATGCAGAACCACCAGCCCTATACAGACGGGGACAGCGACGACGAATTTGTCAACTATCTGAGCCGGCTGCAGCATTCCGCAGACGGACTGGCAGACTTCCTGGAACGGCTTTCTCGGATCGACGAGCCGACCATCGTGCTGTTTGTCGGGGACCATTTCCCGTCCCTGCGTGGAGACGACGGCATCTACAGCCAGCTGAACATCACCAGTGAAAACTGCAGCACGCTGTATGAGCAGCGCTACATTTTGTGGAACAACTACGGTCTGGACACCAGCTCGCTCCCCACGGAGGCGGTTTCTGCCTTTTACGCACCGTATCTGGTCATGGATCTGATCGATGCGCCGAGAGACAGCTTTACCCAGTCCATGATGAACGAGATGGAGGTCGAGCCGGTATATTCCACCAACTATATGCCTATGCAGGAGGCGGACAAAAAGCTGGACACTCTGACATATGACCGAATCCTGGGTGACATCATTTCCCCCAGCGCACTGGATGTGCTGCCGGATCCCACAGAAGATACCACAGAAACCACCACAGACTAAGCGTCTGCAAAAGGAAGAGGAGAATTGTTATGGAACCGATCACAATTGGAAGTAAAGGAACTGCCAGCGTCAAGGTTGATGAGACCAATCTGGCTGTGACCATGGGCAGCGGTTCGCTGCCGGTGTTTGCCACACCGATGATGGCGGCGCTCATGGAAGAGGCTGCCTGCAATGCCATTGCACCGTTCCTCAGTGAGGGTGAGACCACAGTCGGCACAAAGCTGGACATCAGCCACGATGCAGCAACGCCGGAGGGTCTGACCGTTACTGCAACCGCAGAGATCACCGGTGTCAGCGGCAGAGAGATCTCATACCACGTGACCGCAGAGGACGGCGTGGGCGTGATCGGCTCCGGCACACACAAGCGTTTTCTGGTGGACGCAGACCGTTTTCTGAACAAGGCGCAGAAACGGGGACAGTAAGCACCATTATCAAGCAATAAAACAAGCACCGCCCGGAATGCGAACATCCATTCCGGGCGGTGTTTCTATCTGCACACAACAGCAAAGCGGAACACAGGCAAACGCCCATGTTCCGCTTTGCTGTTATTTTATGCTTGACTTGATTCAGCGGATCAATACATACCGCCCATGCCGCCTGCTGCCGGAGCTGCGGCTGCCGGCTCATCCTTCGGAATGTTTGCAACAGCGCTCTCTGTGGTCAGAACCATAGATGCGATGGATGCAGCATTCTGGAGTGCGCTTCTGGTAACCTTGGTCGGGTCAACGATACCGTTTGCCATCATATCGCAGTAGGTCTCGTTGTAAGCATCAAAGCCATAACCAACCTTGCGGCTGCGGCGGATCTTATCCACGATGATGCTGCCTTCCAGACCAGCATTTGCAGCGATCTGACGCAGCGGAGCCTCCAGAGCACGCAGAACGATCTTTGCGCCGGTCTTTTCGTCGCCGTCCAGAGACGGAACCAGCTTTTCTACTGCCGGGATTGCGTTGATGAGTGCTGTGCCGCCGCCGGCAACGATGCCCTCTTCTACAGCTGCCTTGGTTGCGGACAGAGCGTCCTCAATGCGCAGCTTCTTTTCCTTCATTTCAACTTCGGTTGCAGCGCCGACCTTGATAACAGCTACGCCGCCGGACAGCTTGCCGATGCGCTCCTGCATCTTTTCCTTGTCGAAGTCAGAAGTGGATGCAGCGATCTGGTTCTTGATCTCTGCGATACGCTCCTGGATTGCCTCAGAAGTGCCTGCGCCGCCGACCAGGATGGTGTTTTCCTTGTCGATAACAGCCTGGCTGACCTTGCCCAGCATCTCAACGCTTGCGTCAGCCAGCTCCATGCCCAGGTCAGAGGACAGGACAGTACCGCCAGTCAGGATTGCGATATCCTGGAGCATTTCCTTTCTTCTGTCACCAAAGCCCGGAGCCTTGACAGCAGCGCACTTGAAAGTACCGCGCAGGTTATTCAGGATGATGGTGGTCAGTGCCTCGCCTTCGATATCTTCGGCGATGATCAGCAGCTTTTTGCCCATCTTTACGATCTGTTCCAGCATCGGCAGGATATCCTGGATGTTGCTGATAGTCTTGTCGGTGATGAATACCAGAGCATCATCATAAACGACCTTCATCTTCTCACGGTCGGTAATCATATACGGGGACATATAGCCACGGTCGAACTGCATACCTTCAACCACTTCGCTGTAGGTCTCAGCGGTCTTGCCCTCTTCGATGGTGATAACGCCGTCGGTAGAAACCTTTTCCATTGCCTCAGCGATCAGCTTGCCCACGTTCTCATCTGCGGAAGAGATGGTGGCAACTCTTGCGATATCCTCAGTGCCGTTAACGACCTTGGAATTGTCCTTGATGACCTTCACAGCGGTGTCTACTGCCTTTGCGATACCCTTGCGCAGTACCATCGGATTTGCGCCGGCTGCAATGTTCTTTGCGCCTTCATGGATGATTGCCTGTGCCAGAACCGTAGCAGTTGTTGTGCCGTCGCCGGCAGCGTCGTTTGTCTTGGTGGCAACTTCACGAACCAGCTGTGCGCCCATGTTCTCGAACGGATCTTCCAGTTCGATGTCCTTGGCGATGGTCACGCCGTCGTTGGTAACCAGCGGTGCGCCGAATTCACGGTCCAGGACAACGTTTCTGCCCTTCGGTCCCAGTGTGATCTTTACGGTGTCTGCCAGCTTGTCGATGCCTGCGATCAGACCGTCTCTTGCGTCTGCATTATACTTAATATCTTTCGCCATGATTCAAAACTCCTTTTCGAAAATGTACTTTTGATTGGATTCGGTTTTATTCGGTAATGCCGAGGATCTCGCTCTCATATACCAGTGTCAGCTCTTCGCCGTCCAGCTTGACGGTCTGACCAGCGCTGTGGCTGATGAGAACAGTGTCGCCCACCTTGACTTCCATCGGGATACGAGTGCCCTTGGGAGAAAACTTGCCTTCGCCGCAGGCAACGACCTTGCCCTTTGCGGGAACGCCTGCCGGATTCTTGGTTGCCAGCACCAGACCGCCTGCGGTCTTTTCTTCCTGTTCTTTTTCTACTTTAATCAGTACTCTGTCTGCCAACGGTTTCATTGTCATGATCCATTCCTCCTGTAACTTCACGTTATCACTTGTTTTCGAAATGTGTTAGCACTCAATATCTCTGAGTGCTAATATCTATTTTACCAAGTTTTCAGAAAAAATCAAGGGCTTTTGTGCGATTTTCTGCAAATTCAGATGATTTCACAAAAACAGAACTGCAAAAGATACGGAATATGGGCATATCCACAAAAAAGATGATAGCAAATCTTGAAAAAACCCTCGAAAATCTGTTTCGGCGAAAAAATCAACTAACAAATACACGCTGTGAAATTATAATCTTCATATTTTACGTTTTAGAAATAATTCGGAAATATAATATACACCTATCAATCACAGTGCTATAGTATAATGATATTTGCAAGGATAAATGACGGCGTTCGACCGCAAAAGCGACGGCGCCGTCTGGGAGTCGATTTTGTGTTTGTTCACAGATCTCTTACTTTAATAGAGGTCTGTCCGGCACCGAACAGACTCCGGGAAGAAATCAGAAAACCCTGATGGCAGTCACCGGAGCGGTGCTGCCCGATTATTGAGGAAGGCGTGAAAAGTTATGGCATTGGAAAAAGTTCTTGTTGTTGACGATGACCCGAATATTTGTGACGTACTGCGGATGTACCTGGAAAATGAAGGCTACAGCGTAATTCTGTCTTATGACGGCGAAGAGGCTCTGGTGAAGTTCAACGCACTGAAGCCGGACATCATCCTGCTGGATGTTATGCTGCCCACACTGGACGGCTGGCAGGTTTGCCGTGAGGTTCGCAAGAAGTCCAGCGTGCCGATCATCATGATCACCGCAAAGGGCGATACTTTTGATAAGGTGCTGGGTCTGGAACTGGGCGCAGACGACTATATTGTAAAGCCGTTCGACACCAAGGAAGTCATCGCACGTATCAAGGCGATCGCAAGACGTGTGGGCAATTCTCCGGAAGAGTCCGAAGTCAAGGAAGTACGCTATGACAAGCTGTCTGTCAACATGACTCGTTATGAGCTGCGTGTAGACGGCAAGGTCGTAGACACACCGCCGAAAGAACTGGAACTGCTGTTCTATCTGGCATCCAACCCGAACCGTGTTTACACCCGTGACCAGCTGCTGGATGAGGTATGGGGCTTTGAGTACTACGGTGATTCCCGTACCATTGACGTACACATCAAGCGTCTGCGTGAAAAGCTGGAAGGCGTTTCGGACAAGTGGTCTCTGAAGACTGTCTGGGGCGTAGGCTATAAGTTCGAGTCTGAAGAAGACGAATAAGTCCCGTGGAAAAACCAGAACAAAGCCGGAAAGGCAAGCATTGCTGGCGGCGCATCTGGCGGAAATTCTTTATCCGGATGCTGCTGGTCACATTTCTGCTGATCGTGACAGTGCTGTCGCTTTCGGGCTATGCGATCTCAAAATATAAGCAGGATTATTATGACAACTGCCTCCGTTCCTGCGATATTATGGCAGAAGAGTTCACAGAATACAGCAGGCAGAATCCGAGAGAGGATCTGCTCCGGGCGTATATCCCGAAAAACATGGATAAGGTCGCCCAGCAGACCAGTGCCTTTCTCTATCTGTTCAATCAGGACGGTGACTGCATCTACGCCAGCGAAAACAGCGGCATTTCTGCGGATGAGCTGAAACTTAGCACAGAAATGCGCAGCAGTATGCAAAAAGACGGCGAGTATATGACGGACAGCAATGCCGGAAAGATCGACCATACCGCAGCAGAGCCGATGCTCACGCGCGGCAGAACGTTCTATCTGGTGCGAAACGGTGAGGAAGTTCCTTATTATATGTTCGCTTCGTCCTATACACGGCCGTTCAATGCGTACGTCACGCATATGATGCTTTTGGTTGTCATTCTGTTCTTTGTGATGCTGCTGTTGTCCGGTGTGCTGATCTTTTACGGCAGCTGGAACAGCAACCGCCGGCTGGAACGACTGGAGTTGGCAATGTGGCGGTATGTGCAGGGGGACTACAGCCAGTCCATTGACACAGATTCGTTCGTGGGGACGGAACTGGAACAGGTGGCGTCTCTGGCAGAACAGATCGGCAGCCAGTCCGGCAGAGCCGAAGAGTCCAGCCGCCAGTTTGTGTCCAATGTGTCTCACGAGCTGCGGACACCGATGACCATTATCAGCGGTTTTGTAGAGGGCATCCTGGACGGCACCGTGCCGAAGCCCAAGCGGATGGAGTATCTTTCCATTGTCTCGCAGGAGGTGCAGCGGCTGAAAATGCTGGTCACTTCCATGCTGAATCTGACCAAGTTCGATGCCGGCACGATCCAGATGAACTATCGTATGTTTACGCTGAACGATACCGCATTCCGGACGGTGCTCATGTTTGAAAACCGCCTGGAAAAACGAAATATTGCGGTAAAGGGACTGGACAGTCCGCCGGTGCGTGTCTGTGCAGACCCGGATCTGATCGGTCAGGTGGTTTATAACCTGGTGGAAAACGCCGTGAAGTTCGTCAATGACGGCGGCACGATCACGTTTACCTTCGCCGAAGAAGAAAACGACTGGGTTTTTGCCGTCCGCAATACCGGAAAGGGCATTTCGAAGGAAGAGCTGCCGAAGATCTTTGAGCGGTTCTATAAGTCGGATGCCTCCCGCAGCCAGGATAAGACCGGATTGGGTCTGGGACTGGATATTACGAAAAAGATCATTCATCTGCACCACGCCCAGATCAGCGTGCGCAGTGAGGAAAATGCCTATACGGAGTTCGAAGTGCGCCTGCCGCACATGGAACCGCCGGAACAGGAAAACGAATAAGAGAACGGACAGTGTCAAAGTGAAAAAATGCAGGCACTGTCCGTTTTTTTGAAAGGAGAATCTTTCATGCAGGAGCAGCAGTCTCAGGCATTCCCCAATGCCGGCGCAGACACTTCCCCAACACTAGAGCAGAATCCGCCGCAGGAAAAGCCGGTGAACCCGGTTTCGCCGATGCAGAATGTGCATCCGTCACAGCCCGGAAATCCTGTGCCGCCGGTGCAGAATGTGCGCCCGGCACAGCCTGGAAATCCTGCACCGCCGATGCAGAACGTGAGTCCGGCACAGCCCGGAAACCCTGTGCCGCCGGTGCAGAACGTGCGTCCGTCACAGCCCGGAAATCCTGTGCCGCCAATGCACCAGGTACCTCCAATGAACCAGATTCCGCCGATGCAAAATGCCATCCCCAACTGGTATCAGAACCAGCCGCCGAAAATGGGCAGCTGGCAGGCGCCGCCGCAGGTGCCGCCTGTGCCGCAGAAACCGCCCATGTCCCCGGAGAAAAAGGACAGACGCACGGCGTTCTGGCTGAAGATCGTGGCAGGACTGCTGGCAGCGCTGCTGCTCTACTGCATCGGCAGCGACGTGGTGAAATACCGCCACGGCGAGACCGTCCCGGCTGCGGCATCCTCTGACACAGTCAACGAGGATACCCAAAAGGTCATCATCCAGCAGCAGGATAAACCAAAACTGGACAAAAACGCCGAGAATACAGATGAAAACGGCGCCTATACCGTAGAAGGCGTGGCGGCGGCAGTGCGTCCGTCCATTGTGGAGATCGAGACCTACGGCGATGCCAAGGGCGAACTGCTCAGCGGCACAGGCTCCGGAATTATTTCCAGCAAGGACGGCTATATCATCACCAATGCACACGTGCTGACGGACGGCAAGTCTTTCAAGGTCATTATGTCCGATGAATCAGAATATGCGGCAAAGGTGATCGGCAAGGACAACAAGACCGACCTGGCAGTCATCAAGATCGACGGCAACGACTTCCCGGCTGCCACCATGGGCAATTCCGATGAGGTAGTGCTGGGTGAGGCAGTCGTTGCCATCGGCAATCCGGCAGGGCTTTCCGGTTCTGTGACAAACGGCATTGTCTCCGGACTAAACCGTCAGATCCGCTCCGACGCCACCGGGTTCGACATGAACTGCATCCAGACCAACGCCGCCATCAGCCCCGGAAACTCCGGCGGTGCGCTGGTCAATATGTACGGGCAGGTCATCGGCATCACTTCTTCGAAATATGTCAGCTCCAGCTATGAGGGGCTGGGCTTTGCCATTACCATCAACGAGGTGCTGCCCATTGTGCAGGATCTCATCGACAACGGCTATGTCACCGACCGGGTGCGTGTGGGCATTACCTTTATCTCGCTGCTCCCGGAAGAGGTGCAGCAGAACTTTGCAGATGAGATCGGCATGAAAACCATTCCTGACGACCTGTCGGGCGTGTGGATCACGGAGATCGCAGAGGACTGCGACATTGCCAACACAGAACTGCAGGTGAACGATGTGATCGTTTCCGTCCAGGGCGAGGCGGTGGATGATTACGATTCGCTGAACGCTGCGATTGCCGGACTGAAAGGCGGCGATACCATGGAGGCACGCTGCCGCCGGTATCAGCCCAACGGCACATTTGAAGAGTTCACCATCCAGTGCAAGCTGATGGAGGATACTTCCGGAAACTATTAAGATACAAAGCGAAAAGCAAACAGCCGCCGGCAGGGGAAAAAACCTGCCGGCGGCTGTTTTGCAATATTTCAGAGTTGTTATATTATTCCGCAGAATTCTTTTCGTTTACTTCGTCGATGAAGTTCTGGGTCTGGTCGTAGATGGCGTTCACCGACTCGTTCCACGGCACGCCTCTGGAAGTGGCACGAATGCCGTTGACGCTGCTGTCCAGAATATCTGTGACATCAGAAGAAATGCCGTTGTAATAGTCGAATACCGGATTTTCCAGCGCCATTTCATTCATCTTGTTTTTCATCTCGATCATTTCGTCTGTCCACTCATAGTCCTTGACGAACTGTTCGTCGCTGATCTCCTGTGCGCCGTCGCTGATCTTGCTGAACCGGAAGCAGTCCAGGAACTTGCCCACGCCCTCCGGATTGTGACCGCCTTTGACAAAGCAATATGCGTTGACGCTGGTGGGGATATAGTACTCGTCCGCCTTGTCGTACTTGGGGACGGGAACAAAGAATACGTCTTCGCCGAATGTCTTGGACCACTGGGATTTTTCATTGCCCAGCGCCCACAGACCGCAGGGATAGAACAGCAGCTTTCCTTCGCCGATGTAATAGTCACGGGAAGTCCAGCCGTAGTCGCCTACGCCCAGCGCAATGTAATCGGACTGCCACAGCCCGTACATCCAGTTCTGGTAGTCCTCGATCGCCTCGTTCCGCAGATTGTTTACCAGCTTGCCGTTCTCCAGACCGATGTACGGGACACCGGTGGATGCAGACAGACCGGACTCGAAGTACCAGCTGTCGATGCCGTAGTGCTCATCGGAGGTGTCTACAAATTCAGACAGCATATCCTCGAAAGCATCCCAGTCCCATTTGCCCTTTTCGAACAGCTCTGCCGGGTCATCCAGACCGTTTTCGTCCATGGTCTTGCGGTTGTAGATAATGGCGCAGTTGTCGCCGGTCACTTCTACGATCGCCATATAGTGACCGCCGTTCCACATCATAGCGTCGTTGGCATCCTTTACGTCCGCCCACAGCTCTGAATCCAGATCGATGTAATCGTCATAGGGGACGAACATTCCACGGACAGCGCCCTTCGGGAAAGCGTCCCAGTTGCCGCCGTAGAAGAAGTCTACGCCCTCGTCGCTGTTGATGGCGTTCGCCAGATTGTCATATCTTGAACCATAGGTGGTCTGATACCATTCGATCTGACCGCCGTACCGTTCCTGGAACACAGCCAGTTCGATGGGCGTGGTCTTTCCGGTATCGTCCGAGTTGATATCCCAGTCGGACATCCATTTAATGGTTTTGTTTTCCAGTTCTCCGGTCAGACGCTCGTCTGACTTTGCCAGTTCTGCCAGCTGTTCTCTGGTGTTGGCGGACATATCCTTTTTCGGGGTGGTGTCCTTGGTGTCAGAACCGCAGGCAGCCAGCGGGACGGTCAGCACCATTGCCAACAGACAGTGCAGAGCAATTCTTGCGCTTTTCTTCATAAACGTTCTCCTGTCTGATTCGAAGTGATATACTTTATTATACCATGAAATGCTGCCCCTGTGCAATCCGCAATTTGTACGAGATTTCACATGGATTTCCGGTAAAAACGCTGAGAGATCATGTGAAACCGTCGATTTTCGGCAAGGCAAAGGGAATAAAAATATTCCAAAAAGAATAAAATTGCTGTTGCATTTGTACAAAAAATATGATATAATATTTTTGATTGGAAATCAGACCTTGTTTCCCACGGGCAAAAATGTGCTTGCTCAGATGGGAAACACATTGGAAAAATGGTTCGAGAGGAGAACAAATGCAGCAAAGACAACAGAAGAAACAGGCGATGCGTCGGTTTGCGGCATCTCTGACCGCAGCAGTACTGGCGGCGGCATCGCTGCCGGTTTGTGCCGTATCATCCGAGCCGTACAACACCTGGACGGGATACGTGCTGCGTGACCCTGCCGGACGCTATCTCAGCGTTTCCGGCGGCACAGAGGGCGAGGGCGTACAGGTCGGCTTTTACGAGGCGGACGGCGTAGCACCTTATAACACGTGGTACTTCACGGAAACGGACTGGGGCATTACCATCAAATCTGCCCTGTCCCAGGGAGAGTATTACTTAACAGAGAATACCAAGGAAAACAGGCTGGAGCTTTCCACCTCTGCCGGGAGTTTTGAACTGGGCGATGACGGCTATCTGCGTGGATTTCGCAGCGGCGTGGAGTCCCCGGTCTATGCACAGGTGACACCGGAGGCTGTGACCAACCTGCACATGGGCGACTGGAACGGCGACGGTGTTGTAGACGGCACAGACCTGGTGCAGCTGCGGCAGATCGTGCAGCTGGATTTTGACGACTCGCCTGTCAGCTTTGTCCGGCAGGCAGTGGGCGATGCCAACGGCGACGGCGTGTTGGATGGGGCAGATGTGCAGCTGCTCCAGCAGTATCTGCTGGGCGAGTCGGTTTCGCTTGCGGCAGTTTCCATCCCTACCTGTACCATGGTGCCGCCGGCAATGGAACAGCCGGAGCCGGGAACGACAGAACCGGTCACCACCACAATGACAACGACCGAAACGACGACAACAACTGAAACCACAACCACAACGCTGACGGAAACTACACAGACATACAGGGATACCGCAGCGGTGACTACGGAGACCACCACTGCACCGCTGCAGCAGGATCTCACCATGGCAGACTATCCGGCAGAGTACCTGGATGCGTCCGACTGGATCTGGAACAACCGTATCAATACGGAAGGCTCTGCCAAGGACTGGGCGACCATCTACGACCAGATCGTTGCCGGAAACGGTACGCTGCACTATATTCTGATGTGGCAGTCCTATGAGAAGATCACCCTGGAACAGCGGCAGAAACTGCCCCAGATGCTGGAAGATGCGGTCAACCAGTGGACGGACTATCTGAAGGGCTGGGACGGCTGGAAGTACGACCACGTCAAGGTAGAAGTTGTGGGCTATGCCGTGCTGGATAAGGACTGCCTGCTGGATCTGCAGCCGGATGAGGTGGTCTATACAGACACCACAAGCTCGTGGCTGCGGGATGATATGATCTCCAGCGGCATGGGCGATTCCAGTGTGCCTGCAATTCAGCCGGCTGAGCCGACCGACATTTCCCGGTATTCCCATTGGGCAGATAAGAACTGGACGTATAACGGCAGCTATGAAAACCGGTATGATATGTACCTCCATGGCATCACCGGCATGATCAACATGGGCGGCTATGGCTATCACTACGGGCAGATTCTGTCCGACCAGTCTGTGCTGGGACTGATCGACGGCACCACCAGCCAGCACATTCTGCTGCACGAGATGGGGCACGGTTTCGGGCTGCCCGACTATTACGGCGGAGAGGGCGAGTCTGACGGATTCCCGCCCGGCGGATTCCCCGGCGGCGAAAACTCCATTATGATGGCGGGTTCTGCACAGAAGATCACCGACTTTGACGGCTGGTTCTTCCGGTATCTGTGGAGCAAGCTCAAGTCAGAGGACGGCAGATTTCAATAAGAGAGTGATATCAGAGCATTTGTACGCACAAATGCGGAACAGAGAGGCAATTGGGTATGAAGAAACAGAGAATCCTGGCATCACTGACAGCGGCGGCGCTTGCTGCGGCGTCTCTGCCGGCGGTGGCAGCCTCGTCGGTGGAATACAACACCTGGACGGGATATGTGCTGCGGAATGCGGCAGGGGACTGCCTCAGCGTTCTCGGCGGCACAGAGGGTGAGGGCGCACAGGTCGATTTTTATATGGCAGACGGCGCAGCACCCTATAATACGTGGTATTTCACCGAGACAGACACTGGCATTACCGTCAAGTCTGCCCTTTCGCAGGGCGAGTATTATCTGAAAGAGAAGGATGGTATGTTGGCGCTGTCCAAGACAGCAGGGAAATTCACTCTGTCAGAGGACGGCACCCTGCTGGGCGCATCCGGCAAGGCATACGACATTGTGGCACCGGAACCGGTGACCAATCTCCGCATGGGAGACTGGAACCATGACGGCACAGTGGACGGCATGGACTTGACACTGCTGCGGCAGGCAGTGCAGGATCACACGGCAGACTTTGCGCAGCAGGCGGTGGGCGATACCAACGGGGACGGCGTGTTGAATGGGGCGGATGTACAGCTGCTCCAGCAGTATCTGCTGGGCGGGAATGTGACCATGGCAGAGGTACACGTGCCGGAATGCAGCATTGTGCCGATGCCGAATCCGCCGGAGACCACAGAACCTGCCGTCACGGAAACCACCACGACCACAGAAACAACGACAACGATGGGAACGGCTGCTGCCACAGAGACCACGGCAACCACAGAAACGACCACAGTGACAACCACCACAGAAACGCCCCGGCAGGATCTGACGATGGCGGATTTTCCGTCGGATTATACCTATGCGGCAGACTGGATCTGGAACAACCGCATTGCGGCGGAAAAGTCTACGGAACGCCGGAACACCATTTTCGACCAGATCGACGCCGGAAACGGTACGATCAACTATGTGGTGCGGTGGCAGTCTTACCGCACACTGACCCTGGAACAGCGGCAGCTGTTTGAAAAGCTGGTGAGCGACTGTATCAACGGCTGGAACGACTGGCTCAAGGGATGGGACGGCTGGAAGTATGACCACGTGGACGTGAAAATTGTGGGCTGGGCAGTGCTGGACAAATCGGTGCTGCAAGACCTCCAGCCGGATGAGGTCGTCTATGACAATCTCATCTCCGACTATGACAGCACCTATGACACTTCCAACGGCGTGGACACTATCCCGGATAAGCTGCCCAGTGCGCCGTCTGAGATCTCCCGGTTTGACCACTTCTTCGACAGCAGCTACAGCTATCCCGGCGGTCTGGACAAACGCTTTGATATGTACCTGTGGGGTACGCAGGGATTCCCAAACATCGGCGGCTGCGGCGGTGACTGGGGACAGCGGCTTTCGGATACGGCGTACCTCAATATGCTGGACGGCTCCGGCATCCACGTGCTGGAACACGAGATCGGTCACGGCTTTGGCATGACGGATTTCTACGGCGGCGAGGGCGAATCCAACGGATTCCCGCCCGGAGGATTCCCCGGCGGTGAAAATTCTCTGATGATGGCTGGCTCTGCCATGAAGATCACGGATTTTGACGGCTGGATGCTGCGCTATATGTGGAGCAAGATCAAGGACGAGAACGGACGGTTCTCGAAGTAACCGGATTCATACCAAAAAGAACGCCTTCTGCACGTTGGATGCAGGAGGCGTTTTGTGCTGCCGGGACGGTGTGCTGTATGCTGTTTATTGCTTCGTGTCCTCCTGCAGTTTCTGGTTGATCTTCTGTATTTTCCGCCGGTAGGCGCTGTACTGGCTGAACCAGATGCTGAGATAGATGCAGAGGAAAATGCCCAGATAGAGCAGCATCCCCCACAGGCTCAGATCGCACCAGCCCAGCAGCAGGGAGACGACCCAGAATAGGGGCGTAACTATGCAGAAGTGGGTGGCAGTGGCACGGAATAAACTCCACGATTCCACTTCCCAGATGACGGAACTGCCGGCAAAAACAGCGCCTACCAGCCCGGACAGCAGAAATTGTGCCGTGGCGCCGGCAGTTTCAGAGCCGAACAGGGTGGTACAGCCGGGGCTGCACGGCGCATATGTGCCGATGCAAAAGGAAATCACCAGAAGTATAAGGCTGCTGACGCATACGCCTATCGGGAAACCGATGGCGCTGCGGAGCAGGATCTGTTTTTTCATATTTTTCATAGAGCGACCTCCTAGAGTCCGAGTATGGATTTGATGCGGTTGACATAGCGCCTGGAAACATAGGCGGTCTCGCCGGTTTTCAGCTGGATGCCGATGGTGCCGGTGATGCTGAGATCCAGTCGTTTCACAAAGTGCAGGTTGATGATCTCCGATTTGGAGATGCGGACGAAGGTTTTTTCGTCCAGCAGCTGTTCCAGTTCATAGAGCCGCTGGCGCAGACAAAATTCCCCCTGGGGTGTCTGGGCGTAGACCCTTTGCGATGCGCCGTAAATGCGCATGATCTGGGACTTTTCCAGCAGGACGGCGCTGTCTGCATCATAGCCTATGACAGAATCGGAACGCTTTTCGGACAGCTTTTCCACCAGTTCCCGGACTTCGGCGGTCACGGCGGCGGTGCGGATCAGAATTTCCGGCTCTTCGCATTGGCTGTCCAGCTGTATTTGTATTTTCACGTGGGATGTCTCCTCCTTTCGCTGCGGTCGACTGCCAGTCTATCATAGCATATTTTTCACGGCGGCTCAAGCCACTTTCGACAACCGGTATGTTTTTGCAGATAAACGGCAGAAAAAAAAGAGACCTGTCTCTTGACAAATCTCTGTGAGTACGGTATAATAAAAGAGAAGAGAGCATACCAGTAGACGGTCTGCTCCCACTGCTTGGATTAAAAAGATTTAACCGCCACAGTTTGGACGCTTGGGGCGGTTATTTCTTTTTCTTCTTGTGGTGATGCTTTTTACTATTTTTTTGATTGTAGTAAATGTACAAGATCACACTTGTCAGATCCAGCAGGAAACTGCCGAGTTTCAACAAGTCACCCAAGGTGATATAATGATCCGTCATACCGATCACCTCCCATCTGTTCAAATGAGCAGTGGGAGCAGAAACAAACCGCCTACCGTTTCAGGTATGCCCTCAGAGTTCTAGTATACCATAAACGACAAAAAATGTCAAACAAAATGACTTGACATTTTTTCAAAAGTAGTGTATGATATAAGAAAGAGAGCATACCAGTAGACGGTCTGCTCCCATGAATTGATTATTTGAAATAACCGTCCAAGTTTGCAGCTTTAGGGGCGGTTATTTCCGTTTTTTGAAGTTTAAGTAAGCAAGATATGCTTTGAATACTTCGCAAACCATGCTAATGCACTTGACAAGGATGTCTATGTTCATTTGCACTCACTCCCTTCCGGGAGCTGGATTCGACCGCCTACCGTTATTGGTATGCCCTCAGAGTTCCAGTATACCATAAACGACAAAAAATGTCAAATACAGGCGCAGTCAGAAGAGCAGCATCGGGAAACCGATGCTTTTTTTGCGGTGAAACGGCAGAAAAAGAAAAAAATCTGCAAATGCTATTGCATTTCCCGAAAAAGCCTGTTATAATAGAAGGGTATGATGCAGTGAGATACTGCGCTGAAAGCATCGCTTTCGGCAAAATTTTGTAGTTTTTTGAAAAGTGAGGAGTTTCTTATGCCTGCAAATATTGTAGTCGGTTCACAGTGGGGAGACGAAGGAAAGGGTAAGATCATTGACATTATGGCTTCCCGTGCAGATGTGGTTGTCCGTGCAACGGGCGGCAACAACGCCGGTCATACCGTTGTCAACAACGGTGAGGTGTACAAGCTGCATCTGATCCCGTCCGGCATCCTGTACCCGGAGACCCTGTGTCTGATCGGTGCCGGTGTTGTCCTCGATCCGAAGGACTTTATCTCGGAGCTGGATGGTCTGGAAAGCCGTGGGATTTCCACCGCAAATCTGAAGATCGACCCTCGTGCTCATGTGGTTATGCCGTGGCATATCGCACTGGACGGCCTGTCGGAAAAGTTCCGCGGCAACTCTGATATCGGTACGACCAAGCGTGGTATTGGTCCGACCTATATGGACAAGTATGAGCGCTGCGGTCTGCGTGTCTACGACCTGGTTCACCCGGAGATCTTCGCAGAAAAGGCACGGACCACCGGCGAACTGAAGAACAAGATCATTACCGCAGTTTACGGCGGTGAGGCATTTGACCTGGACGCTGTGATCGCAGAATATACCGAATACGGCAAGCGCTTGGCAAAGTATGTGGATGACGTTTCCGTACTGACCTATGAGGCAAACAAGGCAGGAAAGACCATTATGTTTGAGGGTGCGCAGGCAACCCTGCTGGACATCGACTTCGGTACTTATCCGTATGTTACCTCTTCTCACCCCATTGCAGCAGGTGCGTGCATCGGTACCGGCGTAGGCCCGAAGATGATTACCAACATCATCGGTGTTGCAAAGGCTTATACCACCCGTGTGGGCAAGGGTCCGTTCCCGACCGAGCTGAACGACGAGACCGGCGATGTGATCCGCAACAAGGGCGGTGAATTCGGCACTACCACCGGCAGACCCCGCCGTACCGGCTGGTTCGATGCTGTGATCGTGCGCCACTCTGTCCGCACCAACGGTCTGGACGGTCTGGCAATCAACAAGCTGGATACCCTGAGCGGCATCGGCACGCTGAAAATGTGCGTGGGCTATCAGAAACCGGACGGCACTGTGCTGAAGGATTTCCCGGCTGCGCTGGAGTCCCTGGCTGACTGCGCTCCGATCTATGAGGAATTCGAGGGCTTTGACGAAGATATCTCCAACTGCAAGAGCTTTGACGAACTGCCGGAGGCTTGCAAGAAGTATATCGCCCGTCTGGAAGAAGTCTGCGAGTGCAAGGTCGTTATGGTGGGCAACGGTCCGGACAGAAGCCAGATCCTGGAACGGTAAGCAGGAAACAGAATCGTGATAGAATAACCGAACGCTCTCTGGACGGAATGTGCAGAGAGCGTTCTTGATTTCCGTTTGCCGAATATGCGCAGGGGCTTGTCTCTGCGAAAAACTTCCGAAAAGAGGTCAAATTCCCATGCAATATGTTTTACTGATACTCTGTCTGATACAGCTTGCCGCCATTGTCTGGCTGGTGATGCAGGTGCAGAAACTGCGCCGTCCGCAGGATGACACGGCGCTGCGCACCCTGCGGCAGGAGATCGCCGCCGACACCCAGAACCAAATGCAGATGCTGGGCAATCTGCTGTCGGAAAACCAGCGCCAGTCCGGGGACTACCAGGCAGAGCGCCTGGAACAGATGGAACGTGGCATGGACGCACGGCTGCGGCAGTTCGAAAGCCGTGTGGGAAATCTGGAGCGTTCCAATGCCCAGGGCATGGAGCAGATACGCTCTGCCGTTGCCGCAAATCTACACCGGATGCAGACCCAGCAGCAGGACAGCCTGGCGGAGATACAGTCCACGGTCAACGAAAAGCTGGCGCAGTCGCTGAACCAGAAGATCGGGCAGTCTTTCCAGCTGGTCAGCAGCCGTCTGGAACAGGTCTACCAGGGGCTGGGAGAAATGCAGACGCTGGCGGTCGGCGTGGGGGATTTGAAAAAGGTGCTGTCCAACGTCAAGACCCGTGGCATCCTGGGCGAAGTTCAGCTGGGAGCGATCCTACAGGAAATCCTTGCCCCGGAGCAGTACGCCACGGAGATCCCGACCCTGCCCAACAGCCGGAATCACGTGGAATTTGCGGTGCGGATGCCGGCGGACGGCGAACAGCCTGTGTGGCTGCCCATCGACTCCAAGTTTCCGGGGGACACCTACGCCGCACTCCAGGACGCACGGGAACAGGGCGACCCGGCACAGGTGGAGGCGGCACGGCAGAAACTGCTGAGCGTGGTGCGCAGCTGCGCCAAGGATATCCGGGACAAATACGTTCAGCCGCCGTATACCACCAATTTCGGCATTCTGTTCCTGCCCTTTGAGGGGCTGTATGCCGAGGTGGTGAACAGCGGACTGGTGGAACAGCTCCAGCGGGAGTACAGCATCAGCGTTGCCGGACCGTCCACCATGGCGGCGATTCTGAACGCACTGCAAATGGGATTCCGCACCCTTGCCATCCAGAAACACAGCCACGAGGCGTGGGTAGTGCTGGGCGCGGTCCGCAGCGAGTTCGAGAAGTTCGCCGGAACGATCGAAAAGGCGCAGAAAAGTCTCCAGGGCGCAGAGCAGCAGCTGGAACTTCTGGCAGGGACACGCACCCGTGCCATTGTGCGCCAGCTCCGGGAAGTGGAACGGCTTCAGCCGGAGGAACTGCGCCGGGAAAGTGAATAAGGGTTCTGTATACAGCAAATCCGCCTGTTCCGTTTGGGACAGGCGGATTTTTATGCTTTATCGAGTTTCAGCATTCTTATAATGCCGTTCAATCTCCCCAACTCGGGTTCAGTCCGGCACCTTTTTCGGCGCAGTACTTCATCATGTAGTAGACATCGGTGGAATCCAGCTTGCCGTTTCCGTCGATATCGGCGGCGGCAAAGACGGCAGCCTCTTCCACTGCGTTGCCGTCGGTAAAGGAAACGTCCTCAACCCCAGCTCCCTTTCGTGCAACATAGTACATCACATCGAAAATATCGCTGGTGTCAACGGTTTCGTTGTTGTCGATGTCGCCGGTGGGGTGTACGGTGTATGTTTGAGGGTCATATACGCCGCTGGGGATTGACTGATCGCACAAATACATAGACGGGGCGTAGTCAACACCGGTAACGCCCGGAATGTTTTTCAGTGCGCTTAACAGGAGCTGATAATAGGCACTCCATACCTCGTCGTATGTTATATTTTCGTATATGGCTCCCTCTCCCACATTGAGAGCGACCTGATTTCCATTATGCTCATCTACCTTATAATCTACATCCATCTGTGAAAGATCACTTTCTGTGATTTCGTGGTCTGCATATACATAGACATAGCCACTTGGAAGTAATGTTTGGTCTGCACCTGTATAATATTCAAAACTATTTCCGATATTGAAACTGGATACCAGTTTCTTTTGCAGAATTCCTGCTGCAAACGTCTCTGCTTCTTCTTTGGTGGAGAAACCATTTACATTGAAACACTTATCATTTAGCACAGAAGAACCAGATAGAATGCCGTACGACATATGACCAGCATCAGAGCAATAATCCACAATTTTTCGTTGGGTGTCGTCGTTTTCGATTGGAATTTCAATTGCCCAAAAAGTTCCAAAAACTATTTTTTGGTTGATATCACTATAAGTTGGAGAATAATTTTCAACAACACTACGATTATTTCTGGTGTTTACAAGTTGTGTGTGAATTACACCATTTTCATCAATAGTACTAGTGCATTTCAAATCATCCACATTCGCAGATGCCGGCAAGCTCCCCAGACAGCCAAGCATCAAAGCCATGCTTAATAAGCCGGCAATGCCTCTTTTCGCTTTTTTCATAAAAATC
>ERZ808270.406-NODE-406-length-25612-cov-38.080252_pt1 | contig 25612 bp, 18 predicted proteins | sample MGYA00521082_ERZ808270 | MGnify/ENA primary metagenome ERZ808270 (study PRJEB31516, sample SAMN03275594) | gut metagenome | biome: mammalia-associated habitat; material: feces | host: Papio cynocephalus | place: Kenya | collected 2012-07-27 ... | reverse complement strand
TTGGGCAAAGGATGCTACACACAATTACGAAATAGATTTTTTGATAGCTTGTGGCACCAAGATATGCCCTATCGAGGTGAAGTCGTCAGGATATAAGTCTCATGCCTCCCTTGATGCCTTTGGTGAGAAGTTCTCAAAAGTAATTTTGCAGAAGTATCTGTTTTATGGCAAGGACTTGCAGAAGGATGGCAATACGCTATTACTTCCTTTCTATATGGCTCCTTTTATTTAGAGTGCATGTAAATCCTTTCTTTATGTTTTTCGAAAATAATTAATTTAATCATATACGAATAATAATGAATAAGTTAAAAGCTTTGTTGGGCTTCGACCCACAGAAAACGACGGTCAAGACGGAACTTATCGCCGGTATGACCACCTTCCTGACCATGTGTTACATCCTGGCAGTGAACCCTACCATCCTCGCCACTACGGGCATGGACAAGGGTGCCTTGTTTACAGCTACAGCCGTAGCTTCCGCCATCGCCACCTTGCTCTTGGCATTTATGGCAAAGTTGCCTTTCGCCCAGGCTCCTAGTATGGGATTGAACGCCTTCTTCGCCTTTACCCTATGCCAGGCGATGGGATTGACTTGGCAGCAGGCTTTGGCGGTGTTGCTTGTGGAGGGTATCATCTTCCTCCTCATCACCTTCCTCAATATCCGTGACAAGATATTGGAGTGCATCCCGAAGAACCTTCGATTCGCCATCTCGGCGGGCATCGGTATGTTCATCGCCTTCATCGGACTGAAGAATGCGGGCATCATCACTGCCAACGAGGCTACCTTCGTGCAGCTCGGCAAGTTTACCCCTACTTGTATTTTGGGTTTGATCAGTATTTTGGTGAGCGGTACCTTGATGGCGAGAAGAGTAAAGGGCTCCTTGTTCTTTGCTATCATTATCTCCACGCTGATTGGTATTCCGATGGGTGTCACGGAGATTCCTGACGGATGGATGCCTGTATCAGCTGGTCATAGCGTTGCCCCAATTTTCTGCAAGTTCGATTTCACGGGTTTCTTTACCCCTAAGATGGTGATGGTGGTGTTCTCCTTGTTGTTGGTCAACATCTTCGATACCATTGGTACGGTGCTTGGTTTGGTTTCCAAACTCGGTATCAAGGAGGATGAGAAGGGCAATATCCCTGGTGTGAAGGAGGCAATGATGAGTGATGCCATCGGTACTACCGCTGGTGCCCTGCTGGGTAGCTCTACCATTACTACTTACGTGGAGAGTGCTTCTGGTGTAGCCGAGGGCGGTAAGTCGGGTTTGACTTCTTTCTTCGTGGGCATCATGTTCATCCTGAGCATCTTCTTGGCTCCTATCTTCCTGCTCATCCCTAGTGCTGCCACAAGTGGTGCCTTGGTGATGGTGGGTGTATTGATGATCGACTCCTTCAAGAAGATAGAGTTGGAGGATATCTCCGAGTCGTTTCCTGCCTTCATCACGATGATTACGATGGTGCTCTGCTATAGCATCGCCGATGGCATCTGCCTTGGCATCTTGAGTTATGTGTTGATTAAGATGATGGTGGGCAAGTTTAAGGACTTGAACCTCACCTTATATATATTGAGCATCTTCCTCTTGCTCAACTATGCGTTGGGATAAAAGTTTGATTGAGATATATGTCTAGAATCATGGGGGGAGTTCCCATATAACATATAATATTAATAGTCACAAGTTATGCTTGTGGCTATTTTTTTTGAATTTTAATAAAGATAGCTTAAATTATAAAAATGAAGTTGGATGGTTGGAAATAGAAAAAAGTTAGAAAAAATAGCGTGAAAATGGAAAAAAGCTATGAAAAATATCTTTTTTCTATCTAAAAGTTTGTGTTGTTTGATAAATATTTGTATTTTTGCAGTCGTAAAAGATTGGAATTCTATTTGTAAGTATTAAAAAATAAGATAGTAAGAGTTAAAGTAATATAAGAGTATTAAACATTTAAGAGAGAATTTTATGGAAAAAAGACTGCTTTTCTTGTTAGTCAATGTTCTCCTTTTTATTGGGGGGGCAATGGCTCAAACGAAAGTCACGGGTACCGTAGTTTCTCAGGAAGATGGTGAACCTATTATCGGTGCTTCCGTCGTAGTTGCAGGCGCAGCTAAGACAGGAACCGTCACGGATATAGATGGTCACTTCTCCATGGAAGTACCTGCTGGTAAAAAACTCATCGTCAGCTACATCGGTATGGAGAGCCAAACAGTGGCTCCTACAGCAAAGATGATAATTAAGTTGAAGGCTGACAGTAAGAGTTTGGACGAGGTCGTTGTTACTGGTATGCAGAAAGTTGACAAACGCCTTTTTACAGGTTCTGCTACTAGCGTAAATGCTGCCGATGCTAAACTTGATGGTGTGGCTGATATCAGCCGTTCGCTTGAAGGACGTGCCGCAGGTGTATCTGTCCAGAACGTTTCTGGTACATTCGGTACAGCTCCAAAGATTCGTGTTCGTGGTGCTACATCTATTTATGGTTCTTCCAAGCCTCTTTGGGTGGTGGATGGTGTTATTATGGAAGATGTGGTCGATGTGAGTGCTGACCAGTTATCTTCTGGTGATGCCAATACGTTGATTAGTTCCGCTATTGCAGGCTTGAACTCAGACGATATTGAGAGTTTCCAGATTCTGAAAGATGGTTCTGCCACTTCTATATATGGTGCTCGTGCCATGGCTGGTGTGATTGTCGTTACAACCAAGAAAGGACGTGCAGGTCAGGCTCGTGTCAGTTACACCGGTGAATATACCATGCGCTTGAAGCCAAGCTATGCCAACTTCAACATCATGAATTCTCAAGATCAGATGTCTGTTTACCAGGAATTGGAACAGAAAGGATATCTGAATTACGCAGAGACTTCTGTTGCTTCAGACAGTGGTGTATATGGTAAGATGTATCAGTTGTTGAGTCAATATGACCCAATAACCGGTCAGTTTGCTTTGGCTAATACTCCAGAGGCAAAGGCTGCTTACTTGCGTAGTGCTGAGTATCGTAATACCAATTGGTTTGATTCTTTGTTCTCTACAGCTATTCAGCATAACCATTCTGTTAGTGTCAGTGCAGGTACCGACAAGGCTCAGTATTATGCTTCTGCCAGTGCCATGTTTGATCCTGGATGGACATTGCAGAGTAAGGTGGAGCGTTATACAGCTAACTTGAATTCTACATTCAATATTTCAGATAAGCTGAACCTAAATTTAATCAGCAATGCTTCTTATCGTAAGCAGAAAGCTCCTGGTACATTGAGCAGTTCGGTAGATGCAGTGACTGGTGAGGTAAAACGTGACTTTGATATCAACCCATACTCTTATGCGTTGAACACATCTCGTGCGCTTGATCCTAATGTATATTATACTCGTAACTATGCGGATTTCAATATTTTCCATGAATTGGAAAGTAACTACATGGACTTGAATGTCACTGATTTCCGTTTGCAGGGACGTGTGAACTACAAGCCTATCAAGAAAGTTGAACTTTCTTTGTTGGGTGCAGTAAAGTATTCTGCTACTTCTCAGGAACATAACATTTTGGATAGTTCCAACCAAGCTTTGGCCTATCGTGCGATGGCTACTTCTACCATTCGCAAGAATAATCCTTTGCTCTATACCGACCCTGACAATATATATGCATTGCCAATCACAGTCTTGCCTGATGGTGGTATCTATGAACGAACAGACAACCGACTCTTCGGTTGGGATATGCGAGCTTCCGTAAGTTATAACGATGTGTTCAATGATGATCATATTGTCAACTTTTATGGTGGTTTGGAAACCAATAGCAACGACCGTCATTCTACCTGGTTCCGTGGTTGGGGTATGCAGTATGGTATGGGTGAAATTGCCAACTATGCATATCAGGTATTTAAAAAAGGTGTAGAGGAAAACTCAGAGTATTATACGATGGCCAATAAGCACCAACGTAGTGCTGCCTTCTTCGCCAATGCCACCTATTCTTATAAAGGTAAATATATAGTGAATGGTACTGTACGTTATGAGGGTACCAATGGCTTGGGTAAGAGCCGTTCTTCTCGTTGGATGCCAACGTGGAATATCTCTGGTGCTTGGAATGCGCATGAGGAAAGTTGGTTTAAGTCTTTGGAGCCAGCGCTGTCCCACTTAACCTTGAAGGCTTCTTATTCTTTGACTGGTGACCGTCCATCTGTTACCAATTCATTTGCGGTAATTAAGAGTACTACTCCTTGGCGTCCATTTGCTGGTGTAAAGGAAACTGCTTTATATCAGTATGAGTCTGCCAATGGTGATTTGACATATGAGAAAAAACATGAGTTGAACCTCGGTTTAGAGGCTGGCTTCTTGAATAATCGTATCAACTTTGCACTTGATTGGTATAAGCGTAATAACTATGACTTGATAGGTCTTGCCAATACATGGGGACTTACAGGTGAGGTACAACGCTATGGTAACATTGCTTCCATGAAGTCTAGTGGTGTTGAGATTAGTTTGAATACTACTAACATCAAAACGTCAGATTTCTCATGGTCAACAAGTCTTATCTATTCTCATACACATAATGAGGTGACAGACTTGAAGACAAGTAAGCGTATCATCGACTTGGTTTCTGGCACAGGTTTCGCTCAGGAGGGCTATCCTGTGAGAAGTTTGTTCTCTCTCCAGTTCAAGGGATTGAACAAGGAAGGTCTTCCTACATTTATCAATCAGGATGGCGAGGTGACAGTTAGTGATATTTATTTCCAGTCATCAGATCCTGAGAGCTTGAAATACTTGAAGTACGAAGGTAGTGTTGACCCTACTGATGTAGGTAGCTTGGGTAACATCTTTAAGTACAAAGGCTTTACCTTGAATGTATTCCTTACTTATTCTTTTGGTAATGTCGTACGTTTGGATCCTGTGTTTAAGAATGAATACGATGACTTGACCTCTACTCCAAAGGAGTTTAAAAACCGTTGGGCTGTGCCTGGTGATGAGAACAAAACTACAATTCCAGTCATTGCTAGCAAAACACAGAACAAGATGGATACCAATCTGAAGTACGCTTATAACGCATACAACTATTCAACGGAGCGTATCGCTAAGGGTGATTTCATACGTATGAAGGAAATTTCTTTAGGCTATGACTTCCCTAAGGCTTGGGTATCGGCTTTGAAGTTGAGTAGCTTGTCTTTGAAGTTACAAGGTACCAACCTCTTCTTGATCTATGCCGACAAGAAATTGAATGGTCAGGATCCTGAATTCTTCAACACGGGTGGTGTTGCTGTTCCAATGGCTCGACAGTTTACTATGACATTGAACTTAGGTATTTAATTAAATGAAGAGAAGACGTATGAAAAAGAAAATATTATATGTTTTGATGGTACTTGCCACAGGAGCTTCGCTGACTTCTTGCGATGATTTCCTGGACACAATGCCAGATAACCGTACAACAGTAGATACTGAGTCTAAGGTGAAGAGTATCTTGGTCTCTGCCTATCCAGACAAAACCTTTGCTCTGGTTACAGAGTTGATGTCGGATAACTCTGATGATTATGGAGCTTCCAATCCATATACCGATCGTTTTGTAGACCAAGTATATGCTTGGAAAGATGTGACCGAGAGCAACAATGATTCACCTGAGAGCTATTGGGAAGAAAGTTATCAAGCCATAGCCAATGCCAACTTGGCTCTTGATGGAATCAAAAGTCTTGGTGGAGCTACCACTACCGCTTTGAAAGAAGAGAAAGCCGAGGCTTTGCTTTGCCGTGCATATAACCATTTTATGTTGGTGAATCTTTTCTCCAAGGCATATAATAGTAAGACGAGCACGCAGGATGCAGGTATTCCTTATGTAGAGGCTACAACAACTGAGTTGATGCCTCAATTGCCTCGTGGTACTGTGGCAGAAACTTACGAAAAGATAGAGAAAGACCTTCAAGAGGCTCTTCCTTTGGTGGGTGATTCTCATTTGGATGTCCCTAAGTATCACTTTAATACTCGTGCAGCGTATGCTTTTGCATGTCGCTTCTATTTGTATTACGAGAAGTGGGACAAGGCTGTGGAATATGCAAATAAATGTTTGGGTTCTCAACCTAAGACTATGTTGAGAGATTGGAAGGCTCTCGCAAGTTTAACACAGACTTATGATGCTGTGACCAATCAATATATTGATGCTGGTTCCAACTGTAATCTCTTGATTTCTACATCAGTAGGTACTTTGGGCTTGGTTTTTGGACCTTATCGAGTTTATTCTAAGTATTCTCATGGAAACTATATTGCTAGCCATGAGGATGGCTTGGCAGAAAACATTTGGGGAAATGCAGATTTCTATGTTCCAATGAAAAAATATTCAGCCACTAACTTGGATAAGGTCATCTTCTGGAAAATGCCATATAAGTTTGAATATACTGATCCTGTGGCAGGTATTGGTTATCGTCGAACAGTCATGACTACCTTTACTACAGATGAGTGTTTGCTTAACCGTGCCGAGGCATATATCATGTTGAAGAAATATGATGAGGCAGCTGCAGATTTGACCCTTTGGATGCAGAATACAGTCAATACGTCTATGGTTTTGACCCCAGCTAGCATCCAGGAGTTCTATAAGGATATTCCGTATTCTTATGATGTAACTGAAAATGATCCGGATGGCATTGAATCAACTATCAAGAAACATTTGAATCCTGCTTTTACCATCGATGCCGAGGGTAGCGTACAGGAGTGCATGCTTCAGTGCATGCTTGACTTCCGTCGCATAGAGACGATGGAGGGAGGTCTTCGTTGGTTTGATATCAAGCGTTATGGCATTGAGATTATCCGTCGTACCATGAATTCAAGTGGCATTCCTGCTAAAAAGACAGATGTCTTGACCAAGGATGACGAACGACGTGCTATCCAAATTCCACAGAAGGTTCGTGATGCTGGTTGCCCTGCTAATCCACGAACTGCGAAATAATGAATGTGGAAAGTAACATACATTATCAATTAAAATAAGGAAAGATATGAAGAAATATATATTATATGCCTTGTTTGCTGTGGCTACAGGAACGACTTTCGTCTCTTGTTCAGAAGATGATTTGAGTCCGGAGAGTGTGATAACAGCTGATAAGAAGCAGGAGAATGATTTTGATAAATGGCTTAAGGTGAATTTTGTCAATACTTATAACCTCGACTTTAAGTACCGTTATGAGTATAAGGAAACGGATCCTGATTACTATACTGTTCCTGCTAAGTTAGATCAAGCTATCGAGATGGCTCACTTAGTGAAGTATCTCTGCTTGGAGTCGTATGATGAGGTGGCAGGAGTGAATTTCACTCGTGCTTACTTTCCAAAGATGATTTTTACCATTGGCGAGTGGGAATATCGTAACAATAATACTATCATCTTGGGTACTGCTGAGAGTGGTAAGAAAATTCTCTTGACTGGTGTCAACTATATTGATCAATATAAGAATAGCCCAGCCATGTTGAATACAATGTACTTCAAGACGATTCATCATGAGTTTACTCATATATTGAATCAGACGAAGGAATATTCTGCAGAGTTTAAGTTGATAACAGGTAGTTCCTACGTGGCAGACTCATGGAATGAGGAACCTTTTAATACGGATTACCTTACTCGTGGTTTTATTTCTGACTATGCTCAACATTCCGATACTGAGGATTTTGCCGAGATGATGTCTATGTATGTGACCAATTCCAAGGAACAGTGGGATGCGTGGATGGAAGAAGCTGGGGAGTCTGGTTCTCAACTCTTGCAGGCGAAACTAGAGATAGTGAAGAACTATATGCAGGATTCTTGGGGAATCAACATGGATAAACTTCGTGATACCATCCTTCGTCGTCAGGCAGACCTGACTGCAGGTAAGGTAGATTTAACTGATATCAGTGTGAAATAACTCTAACATTGTAGGAATATGAAAAAGAAATTGTTCATATATTTATTGCTCCTCTTGCCGATGTTTACCTTTCAGTCTTGCCTGAAAGACCAAGAGGACATATTCGACAAGGATGCTTCCTTGCGTGTACAGGATGCAATGGACAATGCCGACAAGGCTTTTGTTAGTGCAGAGAATGGATGGATTCTTGATTATTATCCAGAAGAGGAACAGTCGTATGGTGGATATGCTGTCACGGTGAAATTCGCTGACGGCAAGGCTGTCGTAGGTGGCGAACTGGATACAGAGAACACCTATGAGAGTCTGTACAAGATGACTAACGACCAAGGTCCTGTCTTGACGTTCGACTCTTATAATGAGATTATGCATTATTTTGCGACACCTAGCAATGGTAATTATGAGGCTATGCACGGTGACTTTGAGTTTGTTGTGGATTCTGTCGGTACAGATGTCATCAAGGTGCATGGCAAGAAGACACAGAACGTACTCTATTTTCGTAAGCTTCAGACTTCTGCCGAGGAGTATATAAATAAGGTGATGGAAGTTGAGGATAATTTTGTTGTCTCAGGCTTGGAAGGTTCTGTAGGTGATACTAAAATTTTGGGTGAGTTTGACTTGGATTATAGACAGTTGTCGATAGCCAATGCTGATGGCTCTAATGCTCAGCAGCGTGCTTTTGCCTTTACCGATAAAGGTATTCGCTTCTATAAGCCATTCAATATTGGTGGCGAGCTGTTGGAATCTTTGGAATATAATGCAGAGAGCAATGCCTTTTCTGGTACGACTTCTAAGGGCACAACCATAAGTTTACAAGGTACTTTGCCTGACGACTATGTGAAGTATGAAGCGTATGCTGGTGACTATTACTTGTATTATTATCCACATAAGAATTCTACGACAGGTGAAATCACTTATTATTATAGCGATGTGACTTTGGTTCCTAATGAGGATAAGACAGGTTATATCATGGAAGGTCTTAATGATAATGTAAAGCCAGTTTTGAAATTCAATAAGAGTAAGGGTAACCTAGAATTGAATTCTCAGATTGTTGGAACTTATGGTGGCAATAATATTTGGCTTGCTGCTTGGGGCCTAAAGGCTGGTGGCAATTTGACTTGGGCTACTGCAGCTGGTATGGAAACTCAGTGGAACTTGGATGCCGAGCATCCTGAATATAAGTTTATATCCAATTCTTATGCAGGATTGGTGACGGACTCTTTCCTTTTGTGGGCAGTTACACCGTCGGGTTCTTCTGTTGGTCAGTTTAGTACTTGGACAATCGCTATCAAGAACCAGCTTCCGTATCTCTATTCATTAGTTAAGAAATAAATGAGGTTACAAGTATGAAAAAGATATTTAGTTTGATATGTATGGCAACCTTGGCCTTGTCATTCGTCGCTTGTAGCGACGATGACAAGATGGGTGAACAATATAATCGTGCATCTACCATTTCGGTGGTAAAGTCTGATGTCCTGTTCTCAGCTTCTGCTGGAACAGGCACGGTAGTGGTAAAAGCTGATGGCCCAATTTCATTCTCTACAGCAAGTGATTGGTGCAAGGCTAATGCTTTGAATGATTCTACCATTGAAGTTTCGGTAGAAAATAATGAGCAAAATAATAGTCGTGCTAGTTTGCTTACGATTAAATCGGGAATAGACTCCGTGAATGTTACTGTACAGCAACAGGGTTTCTATCTTCAAAGTGACATGGGTACAGCTGTAGCTTTTGGTGATATGGAATCCCGTAAGGCTTATGCTTTTAATACAAACGGTGCCCCTGTCATATCATCTTCTGTAGATTGGCTTTCTGCTTCTATAGATGGAGATAGCTTGGTTGTGACAACAACTGCTAATGAGTCTGGGCATCTTCGCCAAGGGTATGTGAAATATACATTTGGTGAATTTAAGGATTCTGTATTGGTTTCACAGTATGATCTTGATGCGGATATCGCAGGCACGTATTATTTGGCATATACAAATGGTTCTACTGGAGAAACAAATGCTGTTTATGCGCAACTTGGAGCAGACGAAAATGGCAACCTTGCATTGAATTTGTCCCAGCTAGGCTTTATTGTACCAGTGGATTTTGATAAGGTTTCTTGTCAATTGGCTGTTCATAGTGGCTCTTATGTAGGTGACTATCCTTATGATGAAAGTACGACATATATCGTGGGTACAGTTCTTGGAAGCTCTACGGCAGGATATATCACTTATTCTTCTGCTGTTACATTCTCTGCTCAATTCCAGTATGATGAAGAGGATGGTACTTATGCCATGTTCGAGGATGATGGCTCTTGGACGCATCCTGTTGATTATTTAGCGTTCTATGCTTTTACATCTAAGGAATTCACGTCGAAGACAAGAGTGGGTTCGTTGATGGTCATGTTTAATCCTTATTTGTTGAAGCTTGATGAGTCTGCCAATGCTAAGAAGTTGCGCTTTTCAGCTCCAGCTTTGAATGTGTTGAAGAAATAATAATTCTCTCTCGAATAAATGTTTGGGCATGGCAGCTCGTTGATGAGCGGTCATGCCCTTGTTTCTCTTTGATGTTACCCAACTTGTACGATGGGATTACAAGGTGATTGCATGAGTAGAGGTCACCTTTTCGTTCCATCACTCCTACATTGCTTCTTTCTTATTGTTTATCGTCTGGCAAAGGCCAGTTTGGAGATGGCTTGCGGATGGAGCGCATCTCTTTGTCGAATTTTTCCACCATCTCTGGGTGTTCCTTGGCGAGGTTGTGGCTCTCGGTAGGGTCTTCCTTGAGGTTGTAGAGTTCAAGAGGGGCGTTTTTCTTGATGGTAACACACTTCCAGTCACCTTTGCGAGCAGCACGCTGTTTTCCTGGAAATTCCCAGTATAGCAGACGGTTGTCGGTATTTATAGGCTTTCCGTCGGCATAGTCCTTCTTTCCATAGAATAGAGGCAGGATATTGATGCCGTTGATACCTTGGGGCAATGCTTTCTCTGAGCCTGTGAGGGCGGCGAGTGTCGGCATCACGTCAGGAAAGTAGATAATGTTGTCGAGGGTTTGTGCCGGAACCTTGTTAGGCTGGTTTACGATGAACGGCACACGGATGCCTCCCTCGTAGAGCTGTGCCTTGCGACCACGGAAACCTGCGTTGCAATTGAATAGCTTGAGGGGAGCTTGCACGGCTGCACCATTGTCCGAGGCGAAGATAACGAGAGTATTCTCACGGAGTTTTAGTTTGTCCAATACCTTTAGCAGTCTGCCGATGGCTGTGTCCATGTGGGTTACGAGTGAGGCGTATCGCTTGTCGTTCATGTCCCATGTCTCATCGTCATACCAAGAAGTATTGTCGATGATATAAGGCTCATGGGGCGCATCGTAGGCAAGATAGAGGAAGAATGGGTTGTGTTTGTTGTGCTTGATAAAGTCGATGGCATCGTCGGTAGAGATGTCGGTATTGTGACGGATATGTTTGTCGTGCTCATTCGCCTTGATGTGGATGAGCTTATCGTTGTCGAAGCGGTTGTATGGATAATAATAGGGAGAATTAGACTCCACAGTGCTGATGAGCCAACCATGAAATTCGTCGAAACCACGATAGATAGGAGATGCCTTTGGGTCGTAGCCGTCAAGATGCCACTTGTTGACTAGACAGGTCTTGTAGCCCGCCGTCTTGAGGACGGTGGCGATAGTGGTGTCGGTAGGAAGAATATTGGCTCTTCTTACGATGGTGGTGTCGCCTTTCGGATTGATTTTGTATCCTGTGAGACCGCCTGCCGTACAGGTGTTGTCACGGATGGTGGTGTTGCCGGTGTTCTTACCTGTCATCAGGGAGCATCGGGATGGTGAACTGATGCCTGAGCCTGCATAACTGTTGCTGAAACGAGTGCCCGTTTCTGCTAGCTTGTCTATGTTGGGAGTCTTGATGCACTTGCTTCCTGTGCATGACAGATCGCCCAAGCCGAGGTCGTCGGCTAGGATGAAGATGATGTTGGGACGGTCGGGAGTCGCCTTGACGTCTTTGTTACCATTGGCTCCTTGTGCAGCCTGTATGAATTGAGTCGGTAATGTGGCTGCTAACAAACTGGTGCAGTAGAGTAGTTTCTTATTCATGATTGTTTCAATGGTTTGTTTTTATGAAATAGTGAGCCGGCAACCTGCATCACACAGATTGCCGACGTCTGTTTCTAACTAACTATCTATCAACTATTCAAAAAAATCTATTTAATGCTTTTGCCCTTTCAGGGCGCATTGATTCACACTATCGACCCAGGGCGTTGCCCTGGGCTAAGTGCTTTTGGGCTTTCAGCCCGTTTCAAACTTACAGATGGAATGCTTTTGTATCTGTATTTCGCCTAAGGAAAAAACTAGGCGAAATCTGTTATTTCAATCTGATAATATTCAGCGAGTTGGCTGGAATCTCAACCTCTGCTCCGTTCTTGTTAGTGGTGATGAAACTCTCCACTGGGTAAACGTTGGTTGGGTTGTCGATGGTGTTCTCCTCCAAGCCGTTCTTGGCTGAGAGGCGAATGAGCTTGCCATCCTTGATGTCCTTGCCCTGAAGATTGATCTTCGCAGTGGTGCTCTCGGTACTGGTGTTGGCAATCTTCAAGATGACCTCGCCTGTCTTCTCATCGATTGTAGCTGTAGAGAAAATGCCTGGCTTGGTATTTGCCTTCAGCTTGGTGGCGAAGATTTCCTTGCCATCCACTGATGCGAAGATGCTGTCGCCCTGTATCTTCAGCTCTATGTCGTACCACTTTCCTGTTTCTACCTTGCCTGGGCAAGTAGCTACCTGAGACTTGGCACCATTCACAATCTGCTCGATGCCGTGCTGGGTGTTGTTCCATCCACCGAGGTTCAACCAGCAGTAGTTGTTCTCGTCTACATAATTGAATACTACGAGGAAGCCCTCATTGCCAGCGTCCTTCTTCGCACGTACCTTATATATATAGCCATCGCTGGTAATCTTTCCTGGGTTCAAGCGGATGCAGCTTTCCTCGTTGCTGGTCTGCTTGATTTCATCGCCCTCTACCTTCCATGAGCCACGGATGTCGGTCTGGGTGAGTTCGAGGGTAGCTGGGAGTGCGTTGCCCTTGTCGTCGGTATAGCCTTCATCCTTGAAGGAAACCTGGGTGCCCCATGTTCCCATACCTACTTGGCAAACTGCAGGCTTCACCTTCACGTTGTCGTATGTATAAGGATTCTCCTGCTTCACTGGCAATACACGAGTACCCACATTGTTTGCCATCACGTTTTGCACGTAGTAAGATGGGGTGCCGAACACCTTATCGGAGGTGTATTGAATCATATCCGGTGCCCACATGCGGTTGTTGAGGTTGGCGAAGATAGGAGCGTAAGATGCCATGGTCACGATGTCTGAGTTGTTCTCGATGCCCATCATATAGACAGCCTCACCGAGGGCTGCGTCGAGAGAGCCCATGTTGCCGAAGCCTTGGGTCACGGCATACTCGCCTACGTAAATCTCACTGCCCTTGCGATCGTATATATCATACTTGTTGAAGTTTTCGGCAAACCAAGCTGGGTTTCTGTAGTAGTGCTCGTCGAGGAGCTCCACGCTCTCCTTGCTTTCCCACTTAGGGTTGTCGTCGCCCCAAGCTACCACGTTGCCGATGAGGTGCATCTTAGGATATTTTGCCAAGACGGCATCCTTGAACTTCTTGAAGCGCTCGTAGTAGTGGTCGCTCTGTGCGGCTGGGTCTGGCTGGTTGTTCTCATTACCAATCTCCAAGTACTCGATGTTGTATGGCTCTGGGTGACCGTTCTTGGCACGCAGCGCACCATACTTGGAGGTGACAGGACCGTTGGCATACTCCAAGGCGTTCAAGCACTCGTCTATCCAAGGCTGGATGCTGTCCACAGGAGTCAATCCGCCGTGCCAAAGACCTACGTTTACTACATAGAGAGGTTTGGCATGCAAGTCCTCGGCAAGCTGCAAGTACTCATCGAAGCCCATACCATCGCTGGTGCGATAACGCCAGTTTACGTTCTTGTGTCCAGGACGCTCTTCGATAGGTCCGATGGTCTTCTCCCAGTGGAAGGCATTCTCTGGAGACTCCTGTCCCTCGACGTAGCAACCGCCAGGGAAGCGAACGAACTTAGGGTGGATATTATAGAGGAGCTGCGCCAAGTCAGGACGCAAACCATTCTCGCGATTCTTGAAAGTAGGAGGGAAGAGGCTCACCACGTCGAGCTGGATAGTTCCCTTGCCATCGGCTACCAATTCAAACTGAGCTTTCGCATCGTTGGCATTGGCAGTGAATTCGGCAGTGTACTTGGTCCATTTCTTGCCCAACTTGCCGCTTACAGCAGTCTCGGCATATACCTTGTCGCCCTTGGCGTTGGTAAGGCGAGCCTTCAATCCACCCTTGTAGCTACCCTTTGCCCAGAAAGAGAGCTTGTAGGTTCTGCCCTGTACGGCATTGATGCCCCAGAAACCCTCGTTGATGAGAGAGGCGGTAGCCTTTGGGGTAGCGGCAACGGTAAGTTGGAGCGCCTTGCCCTGTGCCTTGTTGAGCAGATTCTTGTTGATGAGCTGTGCGTTGATTTTCGCACCAGCCTCGGCGGAAGTCTTCCAAGTTGGAATCTCCTTGTCGCTGTCCTCGAAAGAGCGGTTGCTGATAAGCTCGGCATAGAGACCGCCATCGGCAGCATGGTTGATGTCCTCGAAGAAGATACCATAGAGGTTTGGAGATACCTTGATGCCTGGATTAGAGGCATCCACATTGATAGTTACTTGTGCGTTGGCTGCCATCGCAGAGGCGAGCACAGCGGAAAGCAAAATCTGTTTTTTCTTATTCATTGTTTATTTTTAGGTTGTTATATTATTTTTTGCAAAAGTACACAAAAAGCACAATAAATGGGTGGACAAAATGGATAATAAAGTGTAAAAGGTGGATTTTTTGATGAAAATCCACCTTTTACGCTTAATCTCTAGTAAATATATAGGATACTTCTTGACCTAATACAGCAATACCAACCCAGCGAAAGCAGAGTAGAGTATCATCCTTATCGGATTAATCTTCATAACCTTCACTCCGATGAAGGTGGCGAAGAAGAGGGCGATGGAGATGTAGAAGTGCCAAGGATTCTCCGGGGTGGAGAAGTTCTCTGGGCTCATCAGGAGCAGGGCAGCGGCTCCCACCAAGCCTACGATGCAAGGGCGAAGACCGATGAACATGCTCTGCACCATGTTGGTGTGCATATACTTGTACAGCATCTTGCTGATAAGAATCATCAATATCAAGGAAGGGAGAACCAGGGCGAAAGTTGCCACGGCACTGCCCAATATCGCCATCATCCCACCCATGCCGGCGTTATGCACGGCGGTGTAGCCACAATAGGTGGCGGTATTGATGCCGATAGGTCCCGGTGTCATCTGCGAGATGGCGACGACATCGGTAAATTCTCTCATCGTCATCCAGTGATACTGTGTCACTACCTGTCCCTGGATAAGGGATACCATTGAGTAGCCACCTCCGAATCCGAAGATGCCAATCTGTATGAATACGATGAAAAGTTGAAGAAATATCATAGTTTTGAGTGAAGAGTGAAGAATGAAGAGTAAAGAATCCTCTTATCGTACTTTTTATCTTTATTCTGTTGGTTGAATGAATTGACCATAGATATACCCACCCACGGCGGCTGCAATAATCACCCATATCGGGTTGACACCCAACAGCCATATCAGCAGGGCTGAAAGAATAGGTATCCAACAGTTGACGAGCGAGATGTGGGCGCTCTTGGCTAGCGAGAACGTAGGTACGGCTATCAATGCCACGACGGCAGGACGGATGCCTGCAAACATGGCGGCTATCACCTTGTTGTCCTCAAACTGATGGAAGAACATGGCTATCGCTAATATAATAAGGAAGGAGGGCAACGAAGCGCCGAGGGTGCAGACGATGGCTCCCGGTGTCTTTGCCAACTTATATCCTAAAAGCGAACTCATGTTGATTGCCAATGCTCCCGGACATATCTGGGTGGTGGCGATCGCATCGAGGAATTCTTCCTTTGTCATCCAGTGATGCTTGTCCACGACTTCGCTCTCTATAATAGGAATCATGGCATAGCCACCCCCAAAGGTGACTATGCCAATCTTCATAAATGTTCTAAATAATGTGCTATATTGAACTTGCATTCAATTTACAAATTTGAAATCATTATTTTGCTACTCTTTCTTCAATCCACTGACGTGCATTGACAAATGCCTCGATCCAAGGGGTTACCTCGTCGTTCTTGCGGTCGGCTGGATACCAAGCGTTCTGCCATGGGAAGATGGCACGCTCCAAGTGTGGCATCATGGCCAAGTGGCGACCGTCGGCTGAGCAGATACCTGCCACGTTGTAGTCACTACCGTTTGGATTGCCTGGATACTCAGCGTAGTTGTACTTCGCGATGATGTTGTAGTGATCCTCTGGCTCTGGCAAGTAGAAACGACCCTCGCCGTGGGCTACCCAGATACCGAGCTTGTCGCCGCTGAGGCTGCCGAACATCACGCTGTCGTTCTGAGGAATGGTCAATCCGAGGAAGCTGCTCTCAAACTTCTTGCTAGTGTTGTGGCAGAGGTGTGAGCGATGCTTGTGCTCAGGGTTGATGAGGTTCAACTCTACCATCAACTGGCAACCGTTGCAGATACCGAGCGAGAGGGTGTCCTCACGAGCATAGAACTTGTCGAGGGCTTCCTTTGCCTTAGGATTGTAGAGGAATGCACCTGCCCAACCCTTGGCTGAACCGAGAACGTCGGAGTTGGAGAATCCACCACAGAATACGATGAAGTTGACATCCTCCAAGGTCTCACGACCCGAAATCAAGTCGGTCATCATCACATCCTTCACGTCGAAGCCGGCGAGATACATAGAGTAAGCCATCTCGCGCTCACCATTGGTACCCTTCTCACGGATGATGGCAGCCTTGACACCTGATGGCTTGCGACGGTTGGCGTCGAGACCATAGCTTGCGAGAGTGCCCTTGAAGCCGTAGCCGAAGTTCATCTCGATAGGCTGCTTCTTATAGTTGGTGAAACGCTTCTTAGCCATGCCGTTCATGCTCTGCTTGCGGTCGAGGAGGTAAGATGTCTTATACCAGTTGTCACGCAATGCGTTGATGTCGAACTCATGCTCGAAGCCTTCCTTCTTGACGATAATCTTGCGAATCTCAGGAGCTGGGTAACCAATCTTGGCGTAGCCGATGCCATTCTCATCCAAGAATGCCTTCAACTCAGCCTTGTGCTCGTCGCTCACCTGGATAACAACACCTGGGTTCTCTGCGAACAAGGTCTTGATGATGTCCTCGTCGGCGATGTCGTGGAGGTTGATCTTCATACCGCCCTCTACGTTGGCGAATGTCATCTCCAAGAGGGTAGTGATGAGACCACCGGCGCTGATGTCGTGACCTGCCATCACCCAACCACGGTTGATGAGTTCCTGTACGGCGTTGAAGCAGTCAACGAAGTACTCTGGGTTCTTCACTGTAGGAACATCGCTGCCCACCTTGCCCAAGCTCTGAGCGAAGGCTGAACCACCGAGACGCTGCTCGTCGAAGCTGAAGTCGATATGATAGAGGCTGGAGTTCTTGTCGTTGACGAGAACTGGGCTAACCACCTTCTTGACATCTGAAACCTCGCCGCCTGCGCTGACGATGACGGTACCTGGGGCGATGATCTTCTCGCCGTTAGGATACTGCTGGGTCAAGGAGAGGGAGTCCTTACCTGTTGGTACGTTCACGTGGATGGCGCAGCAGAAGTCTGACAATGCCTTCACGCCTTCGTACAAACGAGCGTCCTCACCCTTCTGGCTACGGCAAGGCCACATCCAGTTGGCTGAGAGGCTGAGGCTGTCCATGCCGTCTGCCAATGGAGCCCAAACGATATTGGTCAATGACTCTGCAACGGAAAGTACAGAACCTGCCTTAGGGTCTGCCAAACCAGCCTGTGGTGCATGACCGAGGGCTGTTGCAATACCCTTCTCGCCACGATAGTCGAGTGCTACGACACCGCAGTCGGAGAGTGGCAACTGAATCTGACCCTGGCACTGCTGACGGGCAATCTTACCAGTCACAGAACGGTCCACCTTGTTGGTCAACCAGTCCTTACAAGCCACAGCCTCCATCTGGAGCACGCGGTGCAAGTACTCGTCGAGCTTGTCGGCAGAGTAAGTTACATCTTCATATTTACGCTCTACGGTCTCATCCACCATCACGGTCTTAGGAGTGTGACCGAACATCTGAGCCACGTCGAGGTCGAATGGCTTCACGCCGTCAGCCTGCTTGAAGCTGAAGTGAGCGTCGCCAGTAGTCTCGCCCACCACGTACATCGGAGCACGCTCACGGTCGGCAATCTTCTGAACCTCACTGATATATTTCTCGTCGATGAGCAAGCCCATGCGCTCCTGACTCTCGTTGGCGATGATTTCCTTGGCGCTCAAGGTCTTGTCGCCGATAGGCAACTTAGACATGTCGATTTCGCCACCGCACTCCTCAACCAACTCGGAGAGGCAGTTCAAGTGACCGGCAGAACCGTGGTCGTGGATACTTACCACAGGGTTCTCGTCGTTCTCCACGAGGGCACGAACCAAGTTGTAGGCACGCTTCTGCATCTCTGGGTTGGCACGCTGAACGGCGTTCAACTCGATGCCGTTGCTGTAGCGACCTGTATCTACAGAAGAAACAGAACCACCACCGAGACCGATGCGATAGTTGTCACCACCTACTACGACAACTTTGTTGCCCTTCTGTGGCTCACCCTTCTTATAGTCACGCTTCTTGCCGTAGCCTACGCCACCAGCGAGCATGATAACCTTGTCGTAAGCATATTTCTCACCGTTCTCCTCGTGCTCGAAGGTAAGCACAGAACCGGTGATAAGAGGCTGACCAAACTTGTTGCCGAAGTCGGAAGCACCGTTGGAAGCCTTGATAAGAATCTGTTCTGGAGTCTGATAGAGCCACTTGCGCACTGGCATGATGTCTTCCCAGTCACGCTCCACGTCGCTCTTGCCGTTGTCGTCCTTCAAACGAGGATAAGCGGTCATGTAGCAGGCTGTACCTGCGATAGGCCATGAACCGACACCACCGCCCATACGGTCACGAATCTCACCACCTGTACCAGTTGCAGCACCATTGAAAGGCTCCACGGTGGTAGGGAAGTTGTGGGTCTCAGCCTTGAGGGAGATGACACTCTCGATGTCCTTCACCTGGAAGTAATCGCTTGTGGTCTGGTCGGCTGGAGCAAACTGCTCGATGACAGGACCCTGTGCGAAAGCCACATTATCTTTATAGGCAGAGAGAATCTTGTTAGGATTCTCCTTGGTGGTCTTCTTGATCATATTGAAAAGAGAAGACTCCATCTCCTTGCCGTCGATGATAAACTGACCGCCGAAAATCTTGTGGCGGCAGTGCTCGGAGTTGATCTGAGCGAAACCGAAGATTTCGCTGTCGGTGAGCGGACGCCCGTTCTCTTTCTCCAACTTGTGGAGATAAGCCATCTCGTCCTCGCTGAGGGCAAGGCCCTCTTCCTCGTTGTACTTTTCGAGGTCATCGACGTACTTGATAGGTTCTGGCTGGTGGTTGACGGTGAAGACATCCTGTCCGATACCGTTGTACATACGCTGCAACATAGGGTCGTGCTCAGCGTCCTCGCTATCCACAGGGAAGTACTCCTCAATACGCGAAATGCCGTTAAGACTCATATTCTGAGTAATCTCAACGGCATTCGTACTCCAAGGAGTAATCATTTCACGGCGTGGACCAACATAGAAGCCCTGCAATTGCTGGGCGTCCTCTAATGTTGCGTCACCATAAAGCCAACAAAGTTCACTGATTTCGTCCTGAGAAGGTTTGTGGTCGATCTCGGTCGCAATCACACTCTTAGATGGAGTTCTGAAAAAAAGAATCATACTTATTTCTCTTTTTATATTGTTAATGTATTTGTTTCTTTTCGAGTGCAAAGATAATACAATTTAGGATAAGGACAAAATAAAACGGACGTTTTTTGCAAATGGAAATAAACTTTTTTTGTTTGTAAATCCCTCAACCCCTCATCCTTGCAAGTTTAGTTGTTAGTTGCTAGGAGGTTAGTGGGTGATGGATGGGGTGATGGATAGGGCGACAAAGGTGATGTATAGGGCAAAGAAACCTCGTAATTTCTTAAAATGTAGTTAATATTCTTTAAATGCATTAGACAAATGGCGTTAATTCGGGTCTTATCTGTATCTTTGCAAACGCAATACCTTTATTATGATGTATAATCTATGAGGTCATGCGACGTGTAATCAAGTGAATAATCAATAATAACGAATAAAATTTAAATTAGGAAATAATATGAAACAGAGTAAGATTTTAGTAATGGTAATGATGGCTGCTGCCTTGATGGTAACAAGCTGTGCTAGCAAGAAAGACTTGCAGAATTGCCAAAATGAGAATAAGGAGTTGTCAGCCAACTATCAGGCTGCGAAGGAAAAGTTGGCTGCCACAGAGGCTCGCCTCTCTGCTGTGCAGGAGCAACTTTCTGGTACCCAAAAGTCTTATGCCAAGTTGCAGAACTCTCTCGACAAGAGTTTGACCAATGCCAACCAGAACAACGTGAGCATTGAGAAACTCGTTGACCAGATTAACGAGAGCAACCAGTACATCCGTCACTTGGTGGAGGTGAAGAGCAAGAGCGATTCTCTCAACATGGTATTGACCAACAACCTGACCCGTTCTCTCAGCAAGGACGAGATGAAGGAGGTTGACGTGCAGGTACTGAAGGGTGTTGTTTACATCTCTCTTGCCGACAACATGCTCTATCAGAGCGGTAGCTACGAGGTGAACAGCCGTGCTCAGGAAACCTTGAGCAAGATTGCCAAGATCATCACCGACTACAAGGACTACGATGTGCTCATCGAGGGTAACACCGATAATGTGCCAGTAAGCACAACCAGTGCCAAGATGAAGAACATCCGCAACAACTGGGATCTCTCCGCTCTCCGTGCATCATCTGTAGTACAGTATCTCCAGGATCACTTCGGTGTAGACCCTAAGCGTATGACCGCAGGTGGTCGTGGTGAGTACAATCCTGTAACTAGCAACAATACAGAGGTTGGCAAGCAGCGCAACCGTCGTACCCAGATTATCATCACTCCTAAGCTCGACCAGTTCATGGACTTGATCGACAAGGCTCCAGAGGAGAGTAGCAAGTAATTTTGAAATAACGAATAAGAAAAAAATGATAGAAAAGGCGTCAGTGAGATTCTCGCTGGCGCCTTTCCGAGTATTATACACCTTGTATTATAATTGAGAGAACATGATACAGTTTAATCTCAAGGATATCATGGCAACGGGAGTAACAGGTATCGCAGTGAGCGGTGGTATCCTAAATGCTGACAATCCGACGGAGGAAATGCATAAATACACGCAAATTATGCAAGAATAGCTTAAAAATGCTATCAAAAAGATAGATAATTTGATAAAAGTGCTGTCATTTACAAAAAAAAATGTTATCTTTGCAAGCAAATTATCAATACAACGTACGGAAACGTATCAAACAACTAAAGGAATTTGCGTATATGGAAAAGATTAAGATGACGACTCCATTGGTGGAGATGGATGGTGACGAGATGACAAGAATCCTCTGGAAGATGATCAAGGATGAACTCATTCTTCCTTTCGTAGACTTGAAGTCGGAGTATTACGACCTGGGCTTGCCTTATCGCGACAAGACCAATGACCAGGTGACCATCGACTCTGCCGAGGCTGCCAAGAAATATGGTGTGGCTGTAAAATGTGCAACCATCACTCCTAACGCACAGCGTATGGATGAGTATCACCTCCACAAGATGTGGAAGAGTCCTAACGGCACCATCCGTAGCATTATGGACGGTACCGTGTTCCGTGCTCCTATCACCATCCCTAGCATTCACCCTTGTGTGAAGAACTGGGAGAAGCCTATCACTATTGCCCGTCATGCATACGGCGACGTATATAAGAGTGTGGAGCTTCGTGCCGATGAGCCAGGAACTGCCAAGCTTGTATTCGAGGGCAAGAGCGGCAAGAAGCAGGAAATCGAGATTCACAACTTTGATGGCGCTGGCGTAATCCAGGGCATGCACAATACGGATAAGAGCATTCGTAGCTTCGCTCACAGTTGCTTCAAGTTTGCCGTGGATACCAAGCAGGACTTGTGGTTTGCCACCAAGGATACTATTTCCAAGACATACGATGCTCAGTTCCGCAAGATTTTCGAGGAAGTTTACGAGAGCGATTATAAGCAGAAGTTCGAGGAACTCGGCATTGAGTATTTCTATACCTTGATTGATGATGCCGTGGCTCGTGTCATCCGCAGCAAGGGTGGATTCATTTGGGCTTGCAAGAACTATGATGGTGATGTGATGAGCGATATGCTCAGTACAGCCTTCGGCTCTCTCGCCATGATGACCTCTGTATTGGTATCTCCTGATGGAAAGTATGAGTATGAGGCTGCCCATGGCACAGTGACTCGCCATTACTATCGCTACTTGAAGGGCGAGGATACATCCACCAACCCAATGGCTACCATCTTTGCATGGAGTGGTGCCTTGAGAAAGCGTGGTGAACTGGATGGCATCAAGGCTCTTCAGGACTTCGGCGACCAGTTGGAGGCTGCTTGTTTCGATACCCTCAATGATGGCATCGCCACCAAGGACCTCGTCAACTTGATGGAGGGTGTTGAGGCCAAGGCTGTCAACTCTGCTGGTTTCATCGCAGCCATCCGTGAACGTTTGGAGAAGAGACTCGGAAACAAATAATAATGTATATGTATCAAGTAATATAAAAAGAAAGGCTTGTCAAGTGTTAGAACTTGGCAAGCCTTTCTTAATTTGATATAAGAATTTCTTTTACTTTTTCTGTTTAGCCAAAGCATCAGAGTAGAGCTTGAAGAAGTCTACGTCCAATAACTGGCATAGGTGGAACAACATAGATGTATCAATAGATGAACGCCCATACACCTTGTAGATGTTGGTACGATGACATCCTAACTGCTTGGCCAACCATACTGTGGTTTTGCCTTGGCTTTTCAACTCTTTCTTGATGAGCTCGCCAATGACGATGGTAGTGTTTACTTTACTATCTTTCATAATTACATGAAGTTAAATACTTTGCTTTTAATATTTTGTTTTTTATCGGCTGCAAAAGTAGCATTATTGTTTCTAACTAGCAAAGAATGATGTAGCTAATAGGTTGACATCGCGTTAAAAAATGTAACAAATGCTCAAACTTTATCATTTTTTAGCACATATTTGTCCTTTGTAATTGAATTGTAACCGTTTGTAAAGAATGTTACAACATAAAAGTGTTACTTTTGCAGTCGTAAACTATAAAATATGGAATTATGGAAAGTAATAGCAAAAAAATACTAGTCGTGGATGATGAACAGGACTTGTGTGAGATCTTAAAGTTCAATCTCGAGACTGAGGGATACGAGGTGGCAACTGCCAATTCGGCTGAGGAGGCACTCGACATGGATGTGGCTTCCTTCGACCTTTTGCTCCTCGATGTGATGATGGGCGGCATGAGTGGCTTCCAAATGGCGAAGCAACTGAAGGATAATCCGATGACTGCAAAGATTCCTATCATCTTCTTGACGGCTCGTGATACGGAGAATGATACCGTGACGGGATTCAATTTGGGGGCTGACGATTATATCTCCAAGCCGTTCTCTATTCGTGAGGTGATGGTGAGGGTGCGTGCCGTGTTGCGTCGTACTGCCGAACAGAATGGGGCGGTAGCGGAGCCTTCGGTCATCAGCTATCAGGGCTTGGTGCTTAACCTCGACAAGAAGACGGTGAGCATTGATGGGGAGAATGTGCCTTTTACCAAGACCGAGTTCGAACTTCTTCACCTCTTGTTGGAGGAGAAGGGTAGGGTATTCTCTCGCCAGGAACTCATCGACCGTGTGTGGCCTAAGGATGTGATGGTGCTCGATCGTACGGTGGATGTCAACATCACCCGTATGCGCAAGAAAATAGGCAAGTTTGCTAAGTGTATCGTCACACGCTTGGGATTTGGCTATTATTTTGATGCTTGAGGAAAGTGAAGAGTGAAGAACGAAAAGTAAAGAATTCTACACTCGACATATCATATTAAAAATACGACAATTATGTTTAAGATTAATAGTGTAGGTAGAAAGTTGTATTTCAGTGTACTGACGGTGTTCCTGGTGTTCGCCGTCAGTTTTATCGTCTTCCAGCAGGCACGAGAGAAACAATACAAGGTCAGTACACTCACCATGAAACTGGAGGGATATAATGCCTTGTTGGAGGAAGACTTGGCGTTGTCGCATGACAAAGGTATCTTGTTGGGTGACAGCACTCTGAAAGAGCAACATGTCGTGGTAGCGGAGGACAAGTTGAATGCCTTCGTCAGGGCGCATGAGAGCAAGGATTTGCGTATCACATTGGTGCGTCCCGATGGAAAGGTGGTCTACGATAACATGCGCAAGGACTATAATCACTTTGCCAACCATTTGAACCGCAAGGAGATACAAGATGCTTTGAAAAATGGACAGGGCACGAGTGTGGAGCGGCAATCGAAGACGCTTCTCCACGACTACTTCTATGTGGCATCCTATTACCCGAAGGATTCGCTCATCATTCGTAGTGCCTTACCTTATAATAACGACTTGTCGAAGTCGTTGCAAGCTGACCAGCACTACATTTGGTTTGCCATCGCTGCCATCATCATCTTGACCATTGTGCTCTATCGTTTTACCAACCGATTGGGCAAGAACATCGCAAAATTGAACATCTTTGCCTATAAGGCAGACCATAACGAGAGTTTGGAGGTGGAAGACCTCGCTAAGTTTCCGGCTGATGAGCTGGGAGAGATAGCGGAGCGTATTATAAAGATGTATAAGCGCATTCAGGCCACTCGTAAGGAGCAAGACATCTTGAAGCGACAGCTCACTCAGAATATTGCCCATGAGTTGAAGACTCCGGTGGCTAGCATCCAGGGATATCTGGAGACCATTCTCGACAATCCGCATATCAATGAGGAGACCAAGGCACAGTTCCTGCAACGTTGCTATGCGCAGAGCGAGCGACTCACCTCTTTGCTGAGAGACATCTCCACCCTGAACCGACTGGATGATGGAAGTGACATGATAGACTTTGAGGCGGTGGACATCACGCAGATGGTGGCTGACATCACGAAAGAGACCGCCTTGGAGCGTGAGGCGCACAAGATGACCTTCGATAACAAGTTGCCTGAGCGCATTGTGGTGAAGGGCAATCGCAGTTTGCTTTACAGTATCTTCCGCAACTTGACCGACAATGCCATTGCTTATGCAGGAGAGGGTACCACGATGACATTGGAAGCCAAGGAACAGGGCAACAAATGGCATTTTATCTTCCGTGACAATGGTCAGGGAGTGCCTGCGGAGCATTTGGCACGCCTCTTCGAGCGCTTCTATCGAGTAGACAAGGGTAGAAGTCGCAAGATGGGCGGTACGGGGCTTGGGCTCGCCATCGTCAAGAATTCTGTACTGCTTCATGGCGGTACCATCCGAGTTAATAATCTGCCGGAAGGTGGTTTGAAGTTTGAGTTTACGATCAAGAAATAGCTATGTCACACCTAGAAGACTTCCGAGTATAATGTTTCGGTTAGTCTCTCTAGGTGAAACTTTTCGTCCCCTTCGAGGAAAATGTTCGTCTCTGGCGAGGAAACTCCACGTCCCTTGTAGAGGGCGTGGTTTCCTTTCGTTTGAAAGTATTGCTAGTGACTGTAGTTCCCTATATTTAGTTGACTACTTAGCTCCTTATGCCTAGTACTGGT
>ERZ808270.405-NODE-405-length-25679-cov-6.903762_pt1 | contig 25679 bp, 21 predicted proteins | sample MGYA00521082_ERZ808270 | MGnify/ENA primary metagenome ERZ808270 (study PRJEB31516, sample SAMN03275594) | gut metagenome | biome: mammalia-associated habitat; material: feces | host: Papio cynocephalus | place: Kenya | collected 2012-07-27 ... | reverse complement strand
GGCTATGGAAATCACTGGGCTTTCAGCCCGCCCATCCTAAATCCGAAACTTCAGTCCCTAATCATGCACCACCTTACAAAGGTATGCACAATCTTTAGATATTACAAGCAATATTTTAAGAATTGCAACTTTGGGCAACTTTGGGCAGCTTTAGACAGCATTATAGAAGCATCACATCCCTACCCTCTGGCTTCTATAAGCATTACAGATCTTATATGTAAATCATTATGCATATCATGTAAAGAACATCATCTGATTATATTTGTCTGCCCTTTTAGATGGCTCATTTCGTTCGATACGAATGCTCATTTCGTTCGATACGAACATTCATATCGAACGAAATGAGTGTGTGTATCGAACGATACGAGTCACTAAACACATGATTAGAGGGCAGACGCATCAAAATGCGTTCGTCTGTAATAGCCTAATCAAGTAGTCCTCGTCCCAACCAGCCTTCATTCTTTTCAAGTTGAGACTTCCCTTAGTAGTCTTATCGTTTTTGAGGATAGAAAGTGCCATTTTGGTAATTGTGGAAAAGTTTTCTCAAAAGAAAGTTTTCTTTATCTCGTGGGCATTCTCTAAAGAAAGTCTTCTTTATCTCGTGGGCATGTGATAAGGCATTCACATCTTAATTTCGGATTTAGATCTCCCTTTGGAAACTTGCACGGGTCAGGCTAAAAGCCTGACCCGTGCAAGTCCTTAAAGATATTTTTAAATCCGATAGCTGGCTATTCCCTGCCTATCAAGATGCGCTTACCATTGCAGATATAGATACCTCTGGGCAGGCTATTCTGATCTTTGGGCAGAGAGCCTACTCGCACGCCATCTATGCTATAGACAATGCCTTGAGGCTTTTCTATATTGCGGATTGTTGCACCCTCGATGCCTATCAATATAGGTTCGGGCAGAAGGGCTGACAAGGAAGAAGCATAGTTTTCGATATCTGCCATATTAGGACCACCCACTTTGATCTGAGTCAGTTGCAACGCAGCTTGCTGCTTATAGGCTTCGTTGCTCGTGGGATGGAGCTGGATGGAGAGTACATCTCCTACACCACGCGATACCACCTCGTCCGACAGACTATAGACGAATACTCGGTACAATCCTGAGGGGAGCTCTTGACAATTCACGCTAAAGGAGGAGAATCTGCCCAACAGTTGTAAGTCGGCAGCGGGGTCGAACACGAAGCCTTGAGGCACTTGCATATCAAACTGAATGCCGCTCACCTCATTGTAATTGTCAAGGCCGAACGTCAACGTAGCGTCTGTGGCGGTAGACGGCTGTGCTTGCAGGCTTACAGAGTTGGGCTCATAGCGAGAACCACTAACAGTGCGTTCCACCAAGCGATTGGATGGATCGTTACTGTAGATCTGCAGCACGTCGCTGAAGTCTCCCTTCGTCAGCGTGCTATAAGTAATTGTTACATTCTTGCTCTCCCAAGGAGCTATGTCAAAGGATTCATTGGGCGTGATGATAAAAGGACTTCCATCACGCAGCTGAATACGTTCGATATGGAGCGTTGCATTGCCATAATTACGAATAGAAACCGTGGCCTTGCTCTCTTGCGTTACGGGTATACGTCCCATGCTAATGTCACCCCAGTCCAACGAAATAGATGGTGTGCGAATGGTCACGTAGCTACCATAATCAGCAGACGTTACGTTGGCGGCATTATCGTCGAGCAGTGCTGTGAGTAATGCTTTGGTGGCCTTAAGCGTACAGCCATAGGGGCCTTTCAGTTTTACTCTGAATGTGGCTATCACGCCGTCCTCTCCCTTAAAGCATTGATTGGTCGGCGAGTAGGCTAAGGCTATCAAGTGTCCATTCGTACAAGTAGTGCTGAGTTGATGTCCCTGGCTGCGGTCGGAAAGTTTCATACTTCCGTCTACATAGCTTACTTCACCAGGCAAGTCAAACTCAAATTGGAAGCCACAAAGTGCATCCATATTGTTCACACGAAGAGGTACCTCTATCTCCTCGCCCGATTCTCCCTCTAAGCCTTCTCCCACATGGAGTTCGTTGACAGCATAAGGATCGGCAGTCAGCGTGATATCGTTGCGTACGCCCGTGGTGTTGGAGACCACTCTTACCTTGGCTTGCTGCTTGCCTCGCTTGAGCGGAGCGAACTGTATCGGCACGTTCACACTTTCTCCAGGAGCCACCGTTAGCGGGAGCGATACATCCGACTTGAACGTATTGACAGAGAAGATCAACGCAGTAATCTGCAAGTCTGTCGTACCGCTATTCGTCACCACGAGTGGTTGAGTGTAGCTGCTACGTAGAGGCACTCTGCCATAGTCTATCGTCATGCTTTCATAAGAGGCTTGCGCACAGAGCGTCGTCACCTTGCTTGTGCCTGTGGTGACATGCTCTATCTCCACGCCCTCAGCATCTACGGCTTTTACGTTTGCTATCTGCAAGGTACGCACACCGGGGTGCTTGTCGAGTCTTAGCTTAAAGCTAAACAAGGCGCCTTGGCCCTCCTTAAGTGTGTGCATGCCTATATCGTAAAGCACAAACTGGAGTTGCCCGTCCTTCATGCCTGCTGATAGTGTATGGCCGTCAACCAATGCTTCGTTGACTACAGTCGATCCCTCTACATAGCTCAAATGTTCATCTATCGGAACGGCTATCTGCAGAGCACTTACTTGCGCAGCATGCTCGAGGCTAACGCTTATCGTCACCTCCTCTTCGGGTTGTCCCGCAGCATCTGTCATGCTGACTACAGGCTCTTGTGCACGCGCTGCAGCGAAACTTAGCAAGCAGCAGAGGCAGGCTATAAGTATCTTGATATGCTTCATATATTTTATTGTATACACGTTGGCAGAATTAGTAAACAAGTTGACAAGTTAACGCGTTAACGGGTGAGTTAGTTAAGTCCTTATACACACTACTATCCATAGTAGTATGTAACGCAGAAGCAACTTACTCATAACCCTATCAACTCGTCAACTTGTCAGCTAAGAATTCCCCCAATGGACTATTCTACTTATGCATCACCTTGGCAGTATGGATGGTTTCGCCATCTACGCTTACCTTTACCATGTAGATACCTGGCATCAGGGAGTTGCATCCGTTGAAGGTCTGTGCGAAGCGGCCTGCATGAGACAGACGCTTGTGCATGCTCATCACCGTGCGGCCCGAGAGGTCGGTCATCGTGATGTCTACCTGGTGAGAGCCTTCTTCCTGGATGGTATAAGGCACGGTCAGTTTGTTAGCAAAAGGTGAGGGATAAGGCATTTCGCCTGTCGACTGCGAAGCTACTTGTATGCCCGTTGTGCCTTGGGCAATAGCGGGTATGTTGTGACCTTGCTCGTCAGCCAATACCATGCTTTCTATCTGAGCATCTGAGTTGAGATGGAGCAAAGCATGCTTTCCTGCAGGAAGCGTCTTGCCCGTCATGCTGTAGGCAAGGAAGAGGTAGCGCTCGTCGCTGGTCCAAGCAGAAGTGGTCTCAAATCCGTTGAGATCGGTAGCCACAGTAGCTTCTTGCGTATGGGGCATGCGCACGTCTACTTGTACGCCAGCCAGTTTTACGGGACTTTCCACATAGAGCGTACCATTCTCTATGCTGTAAGTAGCGGTGCTCTCTACGCTTGCATTCGCCGACTGCTGCTCGGGATGCACGATGGTCTTGATGATACCGATGATGTCGAGGATGTCGATGTTCTTATCGTCATTCATATCGGCTGCCTCGAAGATAAAAGGCTTCGGATCTTTGCCGATAGAGTAATTGACCACGGTGATTACGTCTGCCACGTCTACCGCGCCACTACCATTGGCATCGCCTTGCGTAGCGGTCTGCGGAGTGACTGCTACGATGTTCGACGGATCGGTTTCCTTCAGATCGGTACTAATCACCTTGTAATAATAGTAGTAGGTCTCTCCGGGCTTTACATCGTAGTCAGTATAGGCGGTGGTAGCATCGTCGAGGGTATAATCATTGATCTTGCTGGCTTCTCCCTTCGTGCTATCGTTTACCATGGTGTAGCGATAGAGGTTGTAACCGAGGAAGTCGTCGAAGTTGTTCTCTGTATTATCCCAAGTCAAGTGTACACGTCCAAGCCCTGCTTCGCCCATAAAGCCGGTGCTGAGCGATCCTGCTGCTTGTATGTTGATGTGAAAGCGCACATCTTCGCGCGGACAGGGGAAGTATTCATCGTCTTCGGCATCGTTCACATAGATGGTATTCACGCCATCCGAAGATGTTTTACCCGTAATGGTCTTATAGACGGTATAGATGGTACTATCTGCGCTCCAACTTCCGTCTTCGCTTACGCCATTTTGCGTATACGGGCTGCGCACGCCGAAAGCTACCATCGGTTCTTTCGCCACATTCATGGGGCGATTAAAGTAGACTTCAAACTTGTGTTTGCCTACACCTAAAGGTGGAAGCACATCGTATTCGTCTTGTGCATCATAGCCGTCTACTACCACCTTCCATACAATGCCGTGGGTTTCACGGAATGGGGTCTTGCGCATGTGGGTGAGGTCGTGGTAGGCGAAGGTGGAACCAAAATCCATTGTATTACCTATTTCGTAAATTTGAGGGCGAAGAATACTTTCTTTGGAAGTTCCCCAATAGCAGAGGGAGTCGACTTCTATGGTTGCAGGATCGGCTGAATGCGTACCCAAGGATAGAATTCTGTGATGCCATTTATCATTAAAATTATTAAATATATTGGACTTTATTTGTTTCTCTGCGTTGTATTCACAGGCATACCATCCTCCTCCATAAGTATTATTTACAAAATTCGTCTGATATAAACTATGAAAGAGACATGCGTAGTACCAAGAATTCTCTTCCATTAAGTTCTTATAGTTATAAATACCGCTAGAGAAATTGTCTTTCTCATTATACCGAATCACACAATTTTTTGCAGCAACAGACACATCCTGTCCATGATCAAACACACAATAACTAAACGTATCATATACATATGCATATACATCATCACCCTTCCAATTCTTCTGTAGTATTTTGTGTTGCCCACTAATTTTACTCCATCTCCCATTATCACAAGTAAACTCAATCATCTTTCCAGGTTCGCCATTGGCATCAATCAAGCCCTTTGACGAAATACCCACACCATTATCCAAGGTAACTTTCGTCCCCGGCTCAATCTTTAGCGTTACCCCATCAGGGATAGCTAAGTCACTCACCACGCGATAGTGCTTATCGGGCGTCAGCGTCATATCATGCGTCAGTATACCGCCCAACTTTACTGCATTATAAACGCGCACTTTGTACTCTACGCTCAAAGGCTGCGACGTATTGTCTGCCGTAGCTTGGAAATTGAGGCGAATGATACGACGATCGGCAATGCCTTCTTTAAACTTGATGATAATCGGATTGAGACTCTTGGCTTGCGCATAAGCAGAGAGCGTCTGTCCGAAGTCTACATTCTGCGTCAGTACATCGTAGAGCGTAGCATCTTCGTACTCGGCACCGGTAGAGATGAATGACAGTTTCACGTTTTTAGCCTCGCCCCATGTGGTGCGCAGTGTGGGGTAAAACGCAATCGTTTCACCCGAATCAATCAGTCCATCACCATTGCCACCGGCTATTGTATCGCATACTTCCATAGCGAGTAAGTCGAGTTCAGCAGGGCGCTCCGTAATATCGTAAGCCGCAGCAAAGTCTGCAGAGTGGATCAAGTCGCCCCAGAGGATCTCTTGAGAGTTGTACTCCTTCACCATCTGCAAGGCAGAGATACCGCCTGCCACTAAGGGCGCAGACATAGAAGTGCCATTCAGCGATTTATACCCACCATAAGGCACCGTGCTAAGGATGTCTACGCCAGGCGCAGAGAGTTCATAGTTCACGCCGTCCGTCCCCATCACGGAGAAGGTAGGTCCGTCACAATCAAAGTTTGAGAAGCCAGCTCTGCCTTCTCTTTGCGTTGTAGCCTGCACACCTAAGACGAAGGAATAAGCGGCGGGATACATGGGCTTATCGTTCTTATCTCCGCACTCAGGATAGATACCCAAACCATCATTCCCTGCAGCCGCCACGATCACACTATTCTGATAAGCCTTGGCAAGAGCGTTTTTCAAGACTTGCGAATTAGCATACGTACCGAGACTCATATTGATGACCGTAGCCCCCTTTTCGGCAGCGTACTCCACGCCCCGGGCAAGCGTGGCAATATCGCCCGTACCATCACTCTGCATCACCGTGACGGGCATAATGAGGGCTTGCGGATTGGCACCAACGATACCCAGTCCGTTGTTGGCAGCAGCGGCAATACCTGCCACGTGCGTACCGTGCATATTGTAATCGGCTATTTTTCCAGTATTATTGATAAAGTCCCATCCATGAAGGTCGTCTACGTAGCCATCTCCATCGTCATCATACCCTTCCTCTCCTTCCGACTCTGCGGTATTCGTCCATATATTGTCTTTGAGGTTGGGATGCGTAATGTCCACACCCGTATCGAGGATGGCTATGACGGGGCGCGTGCTGTTGACGATAGGTTTTGACCATAGTTTGTCAATGCCCATAGCGGGTATACCCCACTGCTGGCTATAGAGCGGACTCGTAGTAGGGTCTGCACAAATCACCGATGGCGCTTCGTCCGTAGCAGAGCCATCCGAGGCGTTCTCCGCCGTGCTTTCTGCCGAAACGGAGGAATGGACAGGTGAAGTTGGTGCTTCCGCACCCTCTAAAGCGTATACCAGATAGTTGGGCTCTGCATACTCCACCTCACCCAACTTCTCGAGCGACTGGATCATCAGCTGCGTGCTATCCGCGCGCTGCGACTTGATGCGAATGCGATAGATCTTGCTCAAGTCGACCTCTGCCACCTCATCACCCGTATACGTACGCGTGCGACGAAGAGCCTTTCGCTGAGGATGAGCGGCTTCAGCAAATACGGGTTCCATCTCGGTAGTGCCAAACTGCTGGAGCACTTTATTGACCGAACTCACATTAGCAGCCCGGAAGCGCCCATTAACGCGTTGCACAGTAATAGGCGTTCGGTCCTTGAACTTCACTAAGACTTCGCCTGGTCGCGAGTCGTTGTAACGGAAGCGGGTATCCAATTTTACCACGCCATCGTCGTTGTTGGTGCTTTGTGCCGCGGCAGCCAAAGGCAAGGCCGTCAAAGTAAGCATCAACCCTCTTTGAATCCATCTTGATGTTTTCATACGAATATCTGAGTAATGGTTATTTCACAAAGATATGTACTATTTTTGGATATTGCAAACAATATTTTAGGAATTAAGGCATTGGACAAGTTTGGGTAGGCTTCTCGAGACAGAATGAGGAGACACTACTTAATCGACAGGAATACTTCCCCCCAAAGAGAGATGCAGTCCATGCAAACCTCCACACTTGGCTTAGCAAAGGGGAAGATTGCATGGACTGCACCTTATTTATATAACATTTCAGAGAATGAATCTCTAAGATTATTCCCAACCCAATGCACTTGCACCGAGTACGGCAGCTTCACTACCATTGAGGGCAGAAACGAGGAGTTTGGCTTCGCCCTTGTAGAGGAAGAGGACATTCTCTTCGTAAGCCTCACGAAGGGGCTTCATCAAATATTCACCTGCCTTGGTCAAACCACCGAAGAACACGAAAGCTTCGGGTGAACAGATCGTGGCAAAGTCGGCACAAGCTGTACCGAGAATACGACCTGTATAATTAAAGATGTCAAGCGCGATCTTATCATCCTTCTCGGCGGCCTTGAACACGTCGTAAGACGTAATGCTTTCGGGATCAAGTTCGCGAAGCGAACTGGGCTCTGTACTCTTCTCCAAAAATTCACGAGCAGTACGAGCCACACCTGTGGCTGATGTATAAGCTTCCAAGCAGCCCTTACGACCACATCCGCAAGGACGACCATTCTCAGAGTGATCGATCACGAAGTGACCCAATTCACCTGCAAAGCCATCGCTACCATAGACCACACGACCATCGATCACGATGCCCGAACCAACGCCTGTACCAAGCGTGATCATGATAAAGTTTTTCATTCCACGAGCTACACCATAAGTCATTTCGCCCACAGCAGCAGCATTGGCATCGTTGGTCACACGAACGGGGATACCAAACACTTCCTCAAAGATCTGTGCGCAGGGAATCACACCTTTCCATGCCAAGTTGGCAGGATTCTCAATATTACCAGTATAATAGTTGGCATCGGGAGCGCCCACACCCATCGCACGAATATTCTGAATACCGCCTACCTGATCGAGTGCGGGCTGCAGAGCTTCAAAAGAAGCCTTAACGTAGTCCTTAAAATCTGGATGCGACTTCGTAGATATAACCGTCTGAGATTTAATATTACCGCGTTGGTCTACAATGCCAAACACAGAGTTGGTTCCGCCCATATCAAGGCCGATAACATAGGGCTTTTCGATATCCATTTCCATGGCTAAAGATTTTATGTCAGAACGCACTCTCAGAAGCTTCCCTCCATTAAAGAAAATGCCAGAGAAGAACAGAAAAGCGCTCCGTAATTATTGTTAGATGTTATTTTCGGGCACAAATATAAATAATAGTTCTGAATTATGGCGACTCTACATGCCACAAAAAGCCTATATTGGGCAATACGCTTGGCAAAAATGCATCATTCGATGCTCAAACTTGGTAAGTTTGGCAAAAGTTCGTAACTTTGCAGAACTTATAAGTGTAGTATATACGAAATGAACCATATATTTGCCGAATTTGCCAGCCTTCCTCTGCTCATCCTTAAAGGACTTCTCGTTGGCATTATAGCATCTGCACCCATGGGGCCTGTGGGCATCTTGTGCATCCAAAGGACGATCCAGAAAGGACGCCCTTACGGCATTGTAACCGGAGCTGGCGCCGCACTGAGCGATATACTCTATGCGCTGATTACAGGACTCGGAATGTCGTTTGTAATGGATTTCATCGGTGAGAAACAAAATATCTTCTGGCTCAAATTAGCTGGAAGCGTAATGCTCTTTATCTTTGGCATCTACATGTTTCGGTCCGACCCTCGCAAGAGCATGCACACTTCAAAATCGGGTGGTAAAGGCACTCTGATTCACAACTTTACCACTGCTTTCTTGGTGACACTCTCCAATCCGTTGATTATATTCCTATTTATAGCCCTCTTCAACATGCTTACCTTTGTCATTCCTGGCAACTGGTATGGACAGTGCATCGGTTACCTCTCTATCGTAGCAGGCGCCATGCTTTGGTGGTTAGGACTGACCTACGTAATCAACAAAATGCGCAACAACTTCGGTCCGACAGGTATCAAACGATTGAACATGACGATTGGCACGATCGTACTCGTTGCATCAATCATCTATGCAGGCATGACGCTATTCAACCTTTCACTATATTAAAAAGGAGTTGAGAAGTTGAAGAGTTGGTAAGTTTAGACTATAGCGTTTCTTTAAAGAGAGCGTGTGTGTGTGTCTACAATCGACAAAACTTAGACAACCTCATAAACTTTTAAACTCTAAACTCTTCAACTTACACACATATATACGACAGCATGATTATAGCAGACAAACTGAAGCAATCCAACCGTGCAGAATACCTGCTTTACATGTGGCAAGTGGAGGATCTTATCCGCGCCTATGGTTGTGATGCAGAAAGAATTAGCACGGAATACATCTCACGCTTCAATCTCTCTGAGGAGAAACGTAAACAAACAGAGCAATGGTACGCCGACCTCTGCGAGATGATGCGAAGCGAAGGCAAGATGCAGCATGGACACTTACAGATCTGTCAGAACATTCTGGCAGGGCTGACCGAGCTCAATCAGAAGTTGCTACACTCGCCCAAGTTTCCTTACTACCGAGAGATGTACTACAAGGTACTGCCCTATATCGTAGAGCTAAGAAGTAAAAACAAGCAGGCCCATGCCGATGGATCTTCAGAAGATGAGCCAGAACTTCAGACTTGCTTCGATATACTCTATGGCGTAATGATGCTACGCTTACAGAAAAAGACCGTTTCTGAAGGCACAGAGAAAGCAGCAAAAGACATTTCTACCCTACTCGGCCAATTGTCGGATTACTACTTCAAAGACAAAGAAGAGCCAATCGACTTCGACTAAATTCGGACTAATCCTGTAGTGCCCCAATCTGCAATGAACCCATTCTGTGGGCGACGCGTCTCGCGTCGGCACAAGTAGAAAGTTCATGATATTGAAGGCACGTTCTAACCATAGCGGATGCCGACGCGAGACGCGTCGCCCACAGAGCAGAATACGTTCTTCCACCCTATTAGCATACACCTTATTATATATAAGACAGAAAATGAAACAAATACTTGTGACCGGCTGCAACGGTCAGCTCGGTAACGAAATCCAACTCTTAGCACCCAAGTACGAGGACGACTGCGAGTTTCATTTCACCGATAAAGAAGAACTCGACATTACCGACCGCAAGGCCGTGTACAACTACATAGAGCAGCACCACATCAGCGTGGTGATCAACTGCGCCGCATTCACCGCTGTAGACAAGGCTGAGGAGAATGAAGAACTCTGCGACTTGCTCAACAACAAAGCTCCTGGTTACTTAGCAGAAGCTGTAGCCTCTGTAGGCGGAACGATGATACAAGTCTCGACCGACTACGTGTTTGACGGCACAGGATGCACTCCTTACAAAGAAGAAGACCCTACCAACCCACAGACAGTCTATGGCCGCACGAAATTGGCAGGCGAAGAGAACGTGATACGTTCGTGTGCAGGATCTATGGTGATTCGCACTGCTTGGCTCTACTCCACGTTTGGCAACAATTTCGTCAAGACCATGATTCGCTTGGGAAAGGAACGCGACAAACTCGGCGTGGTGTTCGACCAGATCGGCTCTCCCACCTATGCTCGCGACTTAGCTCGTGCTATTATGCAGATTGTAGAACAAGGTATCGTGCCCGGGGTATACCATTTCACCAATGAAGGTGTATGCTCTTGGTACGACTTCACGAAAGCCATCCACAAGATAGAAGGCATTGACAATTGCCAAGTATCTCCCATCCACACGGAAGAATACCCCGTGCCAGCTAAGCGCCCACACTACTCGGTGCTCGACAAATCGAAGATTAAGAATACATTCGGCATCGACATCCGCTGGTGGGAAGATGCACTCAAGGAATGCATAAAGAAATTGTAATGCCTAACAGGACAACGAGCCTGATAGGTTGACAAGTTTACGAGTAAGCTGGGTGAGATTGCATTTTGGGAAACATACGTTCATGCAAAACGTACATGCTCTTCATCGTCCATTCCACCCATTACACCCTCTCATCTTCTCTCCCCCTCCACTCAATACTCATTATTATATATACACGCTCTGATGAACCAAGAAATTGCACGCAGACGCACATTCGCCATTATATCACACCCTGACGCTGGTAAGACTACACTGACCGAGAAACTCCTCTTGTTTGGTGGCCAGATACAAGTGGCAGGCGCTGTCAAAAACAATAAGATTAAGAAGACTGCCACATCCGACTGGATGGAGATAGAAAAGCAACGTGGTATCTCCGTCACAACCTCTGTAATGGAGTTTGACTACGAAGGCTACAAAGTCAACATTTTGGATACTCCGGGTCACCAAGACTTTGCCGAAGACACCTTCCGCACACTGACAGCTGTAGACTCTGCTATCATCGTAGTAGATAGTGCAAAGGGTGTGGAGGCTCAGACAAGAAAGTTGATGACGGTATGCCGTATGCGCAAAACGCCTGTGATCATCTTCATCAATAAGATGGACCGCGAAGGTAAGAATCCCTTCGACCTCCTTGACGAATTGGAGCAGGAACTTCAGATCAAAGTACGTCCTCTTTCTTGGCCAATCAATCAGGGTTCACGCTTTAAGGGCGTATACAACATCTATGAGCAACAACTCAACCTCTTTGCCGCCGACAAGCAAAAAGTGACAGAGAAAGTAGCAGTAGATATTAATAGCGAAGAACTCGAAAACCACGTGGGCGATAGCGATGCTGCTCAGCTGCGAGAAGACTTGGAACTGGTAGATGGTGTATATCCCGAATTCAACCAAGACGATTATTTAAGTGCCGACGTAGCCCCCGTATTCTTCGGTTCGGCACTCAACAACTTTGGTGTAAAGGAACTACTCGACTGCTTCGTAAAGATTGCCCCCTATCCTCGCCCCACCGTTGCTGAAGAACGTACAGTCAACCCCGATGAGCCGAAGTTTACAGGCTTCATCTTCAAGATTACAGCCAACATCGACCCCAACCATCGTTCGTGCATCGCCTTCTGCAAAGTGTGCTCAGGAAAGTTTGAACGCAACAAGCCTTACCTGCATGTGCGCAACGGCAAGACCGTGCGATTCTCCTCTCCCACTCAATTCATGGCCCAACGCAAGAGCACGATTGACGAAGCATGGGCTGGCGACATCGTAGGTCTACCCGACAATGGTATCTTCAAGATTGGCGATACACTAACCGAAGGCGAACAACTTCACTTCCGCGGACTGCCCTCATTCTCACCAGAGATGTTCAAATACATCGAAAATGCCGACCCCATGAAGACAAAGCAACTCAACAAGGGTATAGAGCAACTGATGGACGAAGGCGTGGCACAGCTCTTTATCAACCAATTCAATGGCCGAAAGATTATCGGAACGGTAGGACAACTGCAGTTTGAAGTAATTCAGTACCGCTTAGAGAATGAGTACAACGCCAAATGCCGTTGGGAACCCATCCATCTCTACAAAGCCTGCTGGATAGAGAGCGACGATGAAGCCGAACTTGAGAACTTCAAGAAGCGCAAGTATCAGTACATGGCAAAAGATCGCGACGGACGAGATGTATTCCTTGCCGACTCTGGCTACGTACTGCAGATGGCACAGCAAGACTTCGAACATATTAAGTTCCACTTTACCAGCGAGTTCTAACACAGTGCATGCATTGAAGCGTTTCTAAAGAAGAGTACGTGCATATGCCATACAAATCTGAAGCGTTTTATAATAAAAACGCACGAAACGTTGTGGTTGTCATGAGATTATTTTATAACTTTGCATCCAAATTTGGATTATGAAGAAAATACACCTCATACTATTTTGCTGTGCGGCATTGCTCTCGGCGTCGTGCGCTGACTACAACAGGATAGTCAAGACGCAGGACTACATATATAAATATGAGTGTGCCAAGCAATACTATGCCGAAGGTCAATACAATCGTGCAGCACAATTGTTGCAAGATGTATTATCAGTGCTTAAGGGTACAGACCAGGGAGAAGAATCGCTCTATCTCTCTGGCATGTGCAATTTGAAAGCACGTGCCTACAGCGCTGCATCGACCATTTTCAAAAAGTACTATCAGACTTATCCGAGAGGCAAATATGTAGAGGAAGCTCGCTTCAACTGTGGCTATGCTTTATACCAAATGACTCCCGAGCCTAAGCTTGATCAGACAGATACATTTGAAGCTGTAACAGAGTTTCAGAACTTCATTGAAAACTTTCCTGGAAGCCGACTGCGCCCCAAAGCACAAGAACTTATCTTCAAGCTACAAGACAAACTTGTAGAAAAGGAATATCTCTCTGCAAAGCTCTACTACGATTTGGGTACCTATATTGGCAACGGCACGAATGGTAACTACGGCGCTTGCATCGTTACTGCCGAAAATGCCATTAAGGACTATCCCTATACCACAAAGCGCGAAGACTTTGCCATCCTGATTCTGCGAGCCAAATTCCAATTGGCACAATTTAGCGTAGAAGCGAAGAAGGAAGAAAGATACCACAACGCTATCGACGAATACTACGGATTCGTAACGGAATATCCCGAATCGAAGTATATGAAGGAAGCTAAAAGCCTGTTTGCAAAAGCACAGAAATATGTGACTACAACAGACGAAGATACTACTCTCCCCGCCGAAAGCGAGACCTCTAAATAAAGACGGTCGAAGAAATCACTCAATAAAAAAATAATCAAACATTATATACAATGGATTACAAGAAGAGCAAAGCACCTACCAACACAGTTACCCACAACTTGATGGACTTTTGTGAAGGAACAAACAACATCTACGAAAGCGTGGTAATTATGTCGAAGCGTGCCAACCAAATTGCCGTACAGATGAAGGAAGACCTTTCAAAGAAACTAAAGGAATTTGCTTCGACCAACGACAACTTGGAAGAGACTTTCGAAAACCGCGAACAGATAGAAATCTCACGTTACTACGAAAAGCTCCCCAAGCCTACGCTCATCGCTGCAGACGAGTTTCTGCATCACAACATCTATTTCCGTAATCCTGCCAAGAGCAAGGACAATCTGAACACTGAAGCATGATACAGCGCATTCAAAGCATCTATCTTGCTCTCGCAGCAGCCTTTTCTGCATTTCCATTCTTCGTACCATTGGTCCTCTTTACATGCGGTAACAAATGGTTCTCGATGAACAATGTAGGCTATGATGGCGCGCAGCTTGCAGAGATGACTGGAAGACATCCTTACGGCTTAGCCGTGTGGGGAATCGCGGTCATCGTGCTTGCTCTTGTGAGCATCTTTACCTTTAAGAACCGCAAGAAGCAAGTGAGACTCACCAATTGGGCCATATTTGCCAACATCCTTTGGTACGTGGCTCTTGTCTGCTATGCATTCTCTGTGAAATCACGCACTAACACAGATTTGCACTTTGAGATTGGATGCTTATTCCCTCTCGTATCATTAATCGTCTTATTCTTGGCCCGAAAAGCCATCAAGCACGATGATGCTTTGGTAAGAGCAGCCGACCGCATTAGATAACTCTATACAAAGTTAGAAGTATGTCGCTAAACAAAGTAATGCTTATTGGCAACGTAGGCAAAGATCCAGATATTCGCTACATTGATAGCGGAGTATGTACAGCACAAATTGCTTTGGCTACAAGTACTCCTGGATACACACTACCCAATGGGACAAACGTTCCCGAAAGGACAGAGTGGCACAACATCTGCCTCTGGAGAAGATTGGCAGAAGTGGCAGAACGCTACGTACACAAAGGCGACAAACTCTACATTGAAGGAGAGTTGCGCTACAGAAGCTATACCGATAAAAAGGGATTAACTCACAAAGTAGCTGAGATATGGGCTACCAACATGGAGATGCTCACGCCACGCAGTCAGAGCACTACACCATCACAACAGTCCACTCCCGCGACACCATTCCCTCCAACAAGTAGCAATGCCGAAACTGGGAAATCATCCTCCGATGGTGCTCCTTCTAAATGTCCTTTTTAAGAGACTCAAAGACGTGTAAACACGAATGACTGAAAGAGTTCAGCGTGTTACACGTCTTTTTAATGAAAAGATATGCTTAAGCTGGCCTCCTATATAGGGAATGACATAAACGTTCCTCCCTACTCCATACAACCTGATATAAACATCTACATTTGGGAGCACCATTTAGAAGCGAAAGTACTCAATGAGCTTTACCAATCAGCCACCCTGCCCGACAAAGGCAATGATGATCTATGTCGCTTCCATGGCAAAAGATACATAGAACGCATTTCCATTAGAATCCTGCTCCAACAACTATTAGATGATCAAAGTGAAATCCATTATTTAGAGACAGGACGTCCGCTGCTTACTTCAGGATTGGCAGAACTAAGCATATCCCACACCAAAGACATCTACGCCATAAGCCTTTCTAAAGAGAAGCATGGCATGGACGTAGAGCAATGGGGCAACAAAGCGCTCAAATTGATCAACATGTTTCTAAACAAAGAAGAACAGTTGCTACTTAACGACTCTTCCGCCTTACTTTGTTCCCCCGAAAAGAATGCAACCTTATTATGGAGTGCCAAAGAGGCTATCTACAAATACGTAGATCAGCCAGGACTCTCGTTTAAAGAAGACATTGCCATCTCCTTCAACACAAAGCAGGAACTCAAAGCTAAAGTTCGCTCCATCAAAGAAGAACTATTCGTACACTTCGAAGCCCTGCCACATTGCGTACTTACTTGCTGCAAAAGCACTCCGTTTGCCTAAAAATGAGTAACTTTGCAGCGTTTCTTAATCAACAACAGACAACAAATACGAAAAAAGATATATGATTACCGTTTCAAACTTAGCCATTCAGTTTGGCAAGCGCATCCTTTACCAAGACGTCAACATGAAATTCACCAACGGCAACATCTATGGCATCATCGGTGCCAATGGTGCTGGTAAGTCAACCCTTCTCAAGGCCATCTCTGGTGAATTGGAGCCCAACAAGGGTAAGGTTGAAATGGGACCAGGCGAACGTCTCTCCGTCCTGAGCCAGGACCACTTCAAGTATGACGAATATACCGTACTTGATACGGTGCTTATGGGCCATACTACCATGTGGAAGGTCATGCAGGAGAGGAATGAACTGTATTCTAAACCCGACTTCTCTGACGAAGATGGCATCAAAGTGGCAGAACTTGAAGACAAGTTTGCACAGATGGGAGGTTATACTGCTGAAAACGATGCAGCCACCTTGCTGAGCGGATTAGGCATCAAAGAGAAGCTGCACGGAAAATTGATGGGTGAACTCAGCGGTAAAGAGAAGGTACGTGTCATGTTAGCACAGGCTCTCTTCGGTGAACCAGACAACTTGTTGCTCGATGAGCCTACCAATGACCTCGACCTCGAAACCGTAGAATGGCTCGAAGAATATCTCGGCAACTTCGAACACACTGTACTCGTAGTAAGCCACGACCGCCACTTCCTGGACCAAGTGTGTACACACACCGTAGATATCGACTTTGGCAAGGTAACCTTGTTCTCAGGTAACTACTCTTTCTGGTACGAATCTTCACAGCTCGCTTTGCGTCAAGCTCAGAACCAAAAGCAAAAGGCCGAAGAGAAGAAGAAAGAATTGGAAGAGTTTATTCGTCGATTCTCTGCCAATGTGGCAAAGAGCAAACAGACCACAAGCCGTAAGAAGATGCTTGAAAAGCTCAACGTGGAAGAAATTAAGCCTTCTACTCGTAAATACCCTGGCATTATCTTCCAGATGGACAGAGAGCCTGGCAATCAAATACTCGAAGTGAAGGACTTAAAGGCCACACTCGACGATGGTACAGTTCTCTTCGATCGCCTAAACTTCACCGTAGAGAAAGGCGAGAAGATCGTATTTCTCAGCCATGATCCTCGCGCCATGACAGCCTTATTTGAGATTATCAATGGCAACGCAAAGCCCGCTTCGGGTAGCTACAAATGGGGTGTTACCATTACGACCGCTTACTTGCCTCTCGACAACACTTCATTCTTCAACACCGACATGAACATGCTCGACTGGTTGAGTCAATACGGAGAGGGCAATGAAGTATACTTCAAGGCATTCCTCGGACGTATGCTTTTCAAGGATGAAGACATACTGAAGAAGGTAAACGTACTCTCTGGTGGTGAAAAGATGCGTTGCATGATTGCACGTATGCAATTGAAAAATGCCAACTGCTTAATCCTCGACACACCGACCAATCACCTCGATATGGAAAGTATTCAAGCATTCAACAACAACTTGAAACTTTACAAAGGCAACATCCTCTTCTCAAGCCACGACCATGAATTTATCAATACCATTGCCAACCGCATCATTGAGTTGACACCCAATGGAAGCATTGACAAACTCATGACCTACGAAGACTATATTCACGATGAACGCGTGAAGGAACTCAAGGAAAAGTTATACGGAAACGCACAATAATGCACCATGGCATAGTTTTTGCAATATTTAAAAGCAAAACATTACAATAGCATTATGACAAATAAGAAAGAAAAGGAAGAAGAAAAGTTGCATGCCGAAGCGCATGAAGCAGAACAAGATACAGCTACTGCCGAGCCTAAGCAAGAAGCAGAACTTTCTGATGCAGACAAATTAGCAGCCGCACAGGAAGAAATAGCCCAATTGAAGGACAAATATCTGCGCCAAGTGGCAGAATTTGACAACTACCGCAAGCGTACACTTAAAGAAAAGACCGAACTGATTCTTAATGGTGGCGAAAAAGTGCTCGGTGCGCTCTTACCCGTCTTAGATGACCTCGATCGTGCCGCACAAAATATTGAGAAAAGCGATGATGTCAAGACGCTGAAGGAAGGCGTCAACTTGATCATCGACAAACTCAGCAAGACTCTCGCTGCGCAAGGACTGCAGAAGATGGACGTCATCGGTAAGCCATTCGACACCGACTTCCATGAAGCCATTGCACTTATCCCCGCACAGGAAGAAGAGCAGAAGAACCACGTCATGGACTGCGTTCAACCTGGATACACCCTGAACGAGAAAGTGTTGCGACACGCTAAAGTCGTAGTTGGACAATAAACCACTATATAGAACTCTATCACATGGCTGACGAAAAAGATTATTACAAGATATTAGGTGTAGAGCGCAATGCCTCTGCCGATGAAATAAAAAGAGCTTACAAGAAGGTTGCCATCAAGTATCACCCCGATCGAAACCCTGGTAACAAAGAAGCTGAAGAGAAGTTTAAGCAAGCAGCTGAAGCTTACGATGTACTGCGTGATCCAGATAAGAGAGCACGCTATGACCAGTTTGGAGCTGACGGCGTAAATGGCGCTTCTGGATTTGGAGGATTCGGCGGACAAGGCATGGATATCAATGATATATTCAGCGCTTTCGGTGATATCTTCGGCGGTCATGGTTTCGGTGGATTCGGTAGTGGATTCGGTGGCGGACAAGCTCAACCACGCCAATACAAGGGCGCAGACATGCGAATGAAGGTAAAACTCACCTTGGAAGAAATTGCCACAGGCGTGACAAAGAAGTTCAAGATGAAGAAAGACATCACATGTCCCGAATGCGGTGGCTCTGGCTGCGAGAAAGGCAGCAAGCCTGAGACTTGCTCCACTTGTCACGGACAAGGCTATGTGATACGTACGCGCCAAAGCATCTTGGGCATGATGCAATCACAAGAAGTCTGCCCCACTTGTCATGGCGAAGGCACTGTCATCAAGAACAAATGTTCACATTGCCATGGTGATGGCATCGTCAAGGGTGAAGAGATTGTAGAAATCAACATCCCTGCTGGTGTAGGCGAAGGCATGGTTGTCAACATACCGAGAAAGGGCAATGCTGGAATGCACAATGGCGTGCCTGGTGATATACAGGTGATTATCGAAGAGCTTCCTCATCCCGACTTCATTCGTGATGAGACGGACTTAATCTATAATTTGCTCCTCACTGTTTCGCAAGCCACATTGGGCGACACCGTAGAAGTGCCTACACTTACAGGAAAGGCACGTATCAAAATAGAACCAGGCACACAGCCCGGTACTGCACTTCGCCTGCGAGGCAAAGGCCTTCCCGCCGTACAAGGATACGGAAGCGGTCACGGTGATATCGTAGTAAATATCAGCGTCTACATTCCAGAGAAGCTTGATTCAAAAGAAAAAGACCTATTTAAGGGCATTAAAGATAGCAAGAACTTGCAGCCAAACGATGGTGTAAAGAATAAAATCTTTAGAGCCTTTAGAAACTACTTCAACAAATAATTTTGTTTAAAAGACGAGTTAGCATACCATTTAGGTATGCCGACCCGTCTTTTTTTTATACCTTTGTTGATACGTTATACAAAGAAGTACTATCACGCACCTATGACTTATTCTGAAACGATAGAATATCTGTTCAATTCAGCCCCTCTTTTCCAAAATGTAGGAGGAGATGCATACAAAGAAGGCTTGTCTAACACGCATCTTTTAGATAAGCACTTCGGTCATCCTCACACTTGCTACAAGACCATACACGTGGCAGGGACTAATGGAAAAGGAAGCTGTGCTCACACCATTGCAGCAGCGTTGCAACGCAAAGGCCTGCGTGTGGGCTTATATACGTCGCCTCACTTAGTAGATTTCAGAGAGCGGATTCGCATCAACGGCAAGATGATGCCGAAGCAATATGTCGTAGACTTTGTAGAAAACGAACGTGCATTCTTCGAACCACTCCATCCCTCGTTCTTCGAACTTACCACAGCTTTAGCCTTTAAATATTTCAAGGACGAGAAGGTCGATGTTGCAGTCATTGAAGTAGGCCTTGGCGGGCGATTAGATTGTACCAATATTATCAATCCCGTACTTTCCATCATTACGAATATTAGTTTTGACCATACACAATTTCTGGGTAATACCTTAACAAGCATTGCTTCAGAGAAAGCAGGAATCATTAAGTCCGATGTGCCCGTAGTGATAGGAGAATATACAGCAGAGACCCGTCCCGTATTCGAGAATAAAGCTAAAGATGTCCATGCGCCGATCGTCTTTGCTGAAGATTCTCAAGAAGTTTTGTTCTCAAGCGTCTTGCCCGATGGACTAAGGCTTTATCAGACTCGCAGTATAGGTGAATTTGAGGGAGAACTTGCAGGAGATTGCCAAGTAAAGAATACGAATACGCTGATTCATGCCTTTAGCATACTGGCCCCTACCTTCAATTTATCTCATGACGATATACGATATGCGTTCTTGCACGTATGTGAAGAGACCGGACTCCAAGGGCGATGGCAAACAATCGGGCACAATCCGACTATCATATGCGACACGGGTCACAATACAGGCGGATGGAAATATCTTTCCTCGCAACTTCAAGACATTTCGAAGCGTTATGCTCACACCCACATCGTGTTTGGAATGGCATCAGACAAGGACATAACTCACGTACTTGCCATGCTTCCCACCACCGCACATTATTATTGGACACGAGCTTCCGTAAAGCGCGCAATGAGCGAGGTGGAAATAGCACGTCAAGCTTCTACCTACCATCTCAAGGGTGAATGCTACGCTTCAGTAGCAGAAGCCTACGAGGCTGCCATAGCCAATGCAGCTCAAGAAGACTTTGTATATATAGGAGGAAGTTGCTTTGTTGTAGCTGACCTGCTGAAGCATCTTGAAGAATCAGATACGCGGCATAGGCCTCAGCGTTCATGACGATTTACATCATGTTCCATGCAAAATTAGCAAACACATTCTCCACAATATCATATCTGATTATAAAAGCATTTCCATAACTCTCACACAATAAAGATCATGAGCGAAAATCGTAGTTTAGTAACCATCGCCAATCTGTCAAAGGAAAAGATTATGTACCTCATCCAGATGGCACAAGAGTTTGAAAAGCAGCCCAACCGCAAGATTCTCGACGGGAAAGTCGTTGCAACGCTCTTCTTTGAACCCTCCACCCGTACACGCCTCTCATTTGAAACAGCAGCCAACCGATTGGGTGCACGAGTGATCGGCTTCACCGACCCCAAGGTTACAAGTTCAAGCAAGGGGGAGACGCTCAAAGATACCATCATGATGGTAAGCAACTATGCCGATGTCATCGTCATGCGTCACTATTTAGAAGGAGCTGCACGCTACGCAAGTGAAGTTGCTCCCGTACCTATTGTTAATGCTGGCGATGGTGCAAATCAGCACCCCTCACAGACTATGCTCGACCTCTACAGCATATACAAGACACAGGGAACGCTCGACAATCTAAACATCTATCTTGTAGGTGATCTCAAATATGGTCGCACCGTCCACTCGCTAATCATGGCTATGCGCCACTTCAATCCTACCTTCCATTTCATTGCGCCCAAGGAGTTGGCAATGCCCGAAGAATATAAAATCTATTGTAAAGCCAACGGAATCAAATTTGAGGAACACGAAGACTTTAATGCCGACGTCATTAGCCAAGCCGACATACTCTATATGACACGCGTACAGCGTGAGCGCTTTACTGACCTCATGGAGTATGAACGCGTAAAGGATGTATACATTCTCCGTGCCGACATGCTCAAGGACGCTCGTCCCAACATGAAGATTCTTCACCCTCTGCCACGTGTCAATGAGATTGCTTACGACGTAGACAACGATCCTCACGCATACTACTTCGAACAAGCACATAATGGTCTCTTTGCCCGTCAAGCCATCATTTGCGACGTACTCGGCATCACACTCGACGAAGTTAAACTCTAATCTCATTTTCGCAAAAGTCTTAATTATATAAGAGAGTCTCCCCACCCTTCATAAGAGCCCCTCATATACCCCACACTTATTTAGTCATATTCCATCAATGAAACGACAAGAACTGATGGTAGCCGCCATACAAAACGGCACCGTTATCGACCATATCCCCTCAAACAAGCTATTTCAAGTAGTACGCCTTCTCCATTTGGAAGATCAAAACATTCAGTCGCAAGTCATGATTGGCTACAATCTTCCCAGCGAGAAGATGGGCAACAAGAGCATCATCAAGATTGCTGACAAGTTCTTTACCGATGCAGAGCTCAACATACTCAGTGTCGTAGCTCCCAACGTAACGCTCTGCATTATCCGCGACTACGAGGTAGTAGAAAAGCGTTGCGTCACCCTTCCGCAAGAGATTGTCGGCATTGTCAAGTGTGCCAATCCTAAGTGCATCACCAACAATGAGCCCATGCCCACTCACTTCCACGTAGTCAACCCCGAGACAGGCGTCATCCAGTGTAAATATTGTGAGAAAGAGCAGAAGCTCGACTCTATCAAACTCGTCTAAAAGAAGCTATGAGTCAGAAATTGGACTGGAAGCCTGGCACCATGATTTACCCACTTCCAGCACTACTCATATCATGTGGTACAAGTCCTGAAGAATACAATCTCTTCACCGTAGCATGGTCGGGCACCATTTGTACGAATCCTGCCATGTGCTACATCTCCGTGCGCCCCGAACGCTACTCCTACGACATCATCAAGCGCAATATGGAGTTCGTCATCAATCTCACTACAGAGGACTTAGCCCAAGCCACCGATTGGTGTGGCGTACGCTCCGGACGCGACTACCGCAAGTTTGATGAAATGCACCTCACCCCTGCCCCATCGCATGCCATACGCACACCGATTGTAGCAGAATCGCCCCTAAGCATTGAGTGCAGAGTAAAAGAGATTGTCCACCTTGGCTCACACGACATGTTTATTGCAGAAGTAGTCAACGTACAAGCTGATGAACGTTTTCTTGACGAGCAAGGCAAATGGCATCTCGATCGCAGCCGCCCACTCGTCTATCTGCATGGAGCTTACTATGCCTTAGGCGACTTTATCGGCCGCTTCGGTTTCTCCGTAAAGAAGAAATAACTCGATCTTACCCTGCGCCGACTTGATACCTTAATCTGTGCATCCAGTCGGCGCAAGGTTTCTTCCTAATAATAACCCTATCCACACAAACCATTTTACTTATGAAAGACCAAGCAGTTTTTTCACTTATTGAGCAGGAGCACCAACGTCAGCTCCGCGGTATCGAACTCATTGCTTCTGAAAACTTTGTCAGCGACGAAGTAATGCAAGCCATGGGTTCATGCCTAACCAACAAGTATGCCGAAGGCTATCCTGGCCACCGCTACTATGGTGGTTGCGAAATCGTCGATCAAACTGAGACGTTGGCTATCGAACGTGCCAAGAAACTTTTCGGTGCAGACTATGCCAACGTGCAGCCTCACTCAGGAGCTCAAGCCAATGCTGCAGTACTGCTCACCTGCCTCAATCCAGGCGATACCTTTATGGGACTCAACCTTGATCACGGAGGTCACCTCTCTCATGGTTCTAAGGTCAACACTTCCGGCATTCTCTATCATCCCATCGGCTATGATCTCGACCCCAAGACAGGCCGTGTAGACTATGACGAGATGGAACGTCTTGCCCTTGAGCATCATCCCAAGCTCATCATCGGCGGTGGATCAGCCTACAGTCGCGAGTGGGACTATGCTCGTATGCGCGCCATTGCCGACAAAGTAGGAGCACTCTTTATGGTCGATATGGCACACCCCGCAGGACTCATTGCAGCAGGACTGCTTGACAATCCAGTAGACTACGCTCACATCGTGACGACTACTACGCACAAGACACTTCGCGGTCCACGCGGCGGCATGATCTTGATGAAGCACGACTTCGAGAATCCCTGGGGAAAGAAGACTCCCAAGGGCGCAACGAAGATGATGAGTCAATTGCTCAATAGCGCCGTATTTCCTGGCATCCAAGGCGGACCGCTTGAACATGTCATTGCAGCCAAGGCCGTAGCTTTCGGCGAAGCCCTGCAACCAGAGTTTAAGACCTACGCCATGCAAGTGAAGAAAAATGCAGCCCGACTCGCCGACCAACTCATGAAGCGCGGTTTCACTATCGTAAGTAATGGCACAGACAATCATTCCATGCTCGTCGACCTGCGCGGCAAATATCCCGATCTTACGGGCAAAGTAGCAGAGAGCGCCCTTGTAGCAGCCGACATTACGGTCAATAAGAATATGGTGCCATTCGACACACGTTCCGCATTCCAGACATCAGGCATTCGCCTCGGCACCTCTGCCATCACCACACGCGGTGCAAAAGAAGCGTTTATGGACGAGATTGCCGAGATGATAGAGGAAGTGCTCAATGCACCCACCGACGAGCAAGTAATCGCCAACGTACGTCAGCGAGTCAACGAACGTATGAAAGATTACCCCCTCTTTGCTTGGTAAAGACGCTTCTTTCAGCACATACAACCCTAAAACATTGCAAAAGCCACGCCCCATGCATGCACTTTTGTGGGCAAATACTTGCATTTAAAGGCAAGTTGTTGTACTTTTGCACATGGAAATACAATCCATATAGTTATATAAATTTACTCATCAATTATGGTAAACTACAAAGAACTTGGCTTGGTGAACACTCGCGAGATGTTCAAGCGTGCCATCAACGGTGGTTATGCAATCCCCGCTTTCAACTTCAATAACCTTGAACAGCTTCAGGCTATCATCAAGGCATCTTCAGAACTCAAGTCTCCGGTAATCCTCCAGGTTTCAAAGGGTGCCCGCAACTATGCTAACGAGACTTTGCTCCGTTACATGGCTGAAGGCGCTGTAGAATACGCTAAGGAACTCGGTTGCCATCATCCTGAAATCGTGCTCCACCTCGACCACGGTGATAGCTTCGAACTCTGCAAGAGCTGCGTTGACCTCGGCTTCTCTTCAGTAATGATCGATGGTTCTTCACTTCCCTACGAAGAGAACATCGCCCTCACTAAGAAGGTTGTAGAGTACGCTCACCAGTACGACGTAACAGTAGAAGGTGAGCTCGGTGTATTGGCAGGTGTTGAAGACGAAGTTTCTTCAGACGTATGCCACTATACTAAGCCCGAAGAAGTAATCGACTTTACTTCTAAGACTGGTGTTGACTCACTCGCTATCTCTATCGGTACTTCTCATGGTGCTTACAAGTTCACTCCCGAACAGTGCACTCGTGACCCGAAGACTGGCAAGCTCGTTCCTCCTCCCTTGGCATTCGACATCCTCGACGCCATCATGGAGAAGCTCCCCGGTTTCCCCATCGTACTCCACGGTTCTTCTTCAGTACCCCAGGAATATGTTGACATGATCAACCAGTATGGTGGTAAGCTCCCCGATGCTGTTGGTATTCCCGAAGAACAGCTCCGCAAGGCTGCTAAGAGCGCTGTTTGCAAGATCAACATCGACTCTGACTCACGTCTCGCCTTCACTGCTGCCGTACGTAAGGTATTCCACGACAAACCGGGTGAATTCGATCCCCGTAAGTACTGCGGTCCTGCACGTGACCTCATGGAGCAGATGTACAAGCACAAGATCACTGACGTGCTCGGTTCTGACAACAAGCTCGCTAACTGCGACTAATCTCAGAGCTGCTGCATAGCAGATCTTAAATTCTAAAAGCCGCCTCAACTTCCGTGTTGAGGCGGCTTTATTTAGTACGCTCGGCATGAGCATTATCTAACGGGTGCAAGTCCCGAGTAAGCCCT
>ERZ808270.404-NODE-404-length-25704-cov-3.928418_pt1 | contig 25704 bp, 17 predicted proteins | sample MGYA00521082_ERZ808270 | MGnify/ENA primary metagenome ERZ808270 (study PRJEB31516, sample SAMN03275594) | gut metagenome | biome: mammalia-associated habitat; material: feces | host: Papio cynocephalus | place: Kenya | collected 2012-07-27 ... | reverse complement strand
TTGAACAAGGCATTACAACATCCGCCCGTCGTATGCTTTCCTCTGGCAGATATTCGGATTCTGAAATTTCTGAAATCACCGGGCTTTCTCCAGAACAGATTCGGGCTATAAAGAAATCAATATAACTATTAATCAAAAACAATCATAAAAAATCTTCCATATGGAAGATTCGCAGACTAAAAAAGGCGGGATCCCCATCGGGTTTCCCGCCTTTTCTGCTACTGCCATCCAAACGATTAGCAGCCTTCTGTATTCACTTCAATCTTATCAAGTTTCCAGATATCATCCACATATTCCTGAATGGTTCTGTCAGAAGAGAATTTACCACTATGCGCAATATTTAAAATTGCAGATTTTGCCCACGCGCTCTTGTTGGTGTAATAAGCACCAATCTTCTTCTGTGCATTTGCATATGCACGGAAATCTGCAAGGATAAAGTAACGGTCTGCCACCTGTCCCTGCTGTGGATTTAAGAGCGAGTTGTATAATTCACGGAACAGCTCACGGTCATTGTGGGAGTAAGTTCCGTCTACCAGCTGGTTGACAACTTTCTTGATATCCTCATCGTTGTTGTAGATATCATATGGGTTGTAATCATGATGCTGCTCATGTGCGATAACCTCATCTGCGCTCATACCAAAGATAAAGATATTGTCTGCGCCGACTTCCTCGTACATCTCAACGTTTGCTCCGTCCATGGTTCCAAGTGTGATCGCACCATTTAACATAAACTTCATGTTTCCGGTTCCGGATGCCTCTTTACTTGCCGTAGAAATCTGCTCACTGATATCAGCCGCTGCAAAAATCCACTCCGCAATAGATACCCGGTAATCTTCGATAAATACAACCTTGATCTTACCATTGATTGACGGATCATTGTTGATCACATCCGCTACAGAATTGATCAATTTGATTGTATTCTTCGCGTTACGGTATCCGGCTGCAGCCTTTGCTCCAAAAATAAACGTACGTGGATAGAAATCCATGTTTGGATTAGCCTTCAGCTGGTTGTACAGATACATGACATGTAAAATATTCATGAGCTGTCTCTTGTACTCATGCAGTCTCTTTACCTGCACATCAAAGATCGAATCCGGATCGACCTCAATGCCGTTGTGCTCCTTGATGTATTTTGCCAGACGAATCTTATTCTTTTTCTTGATCTCTAAGAACTCCTGCTGTACTTTCGGGTCTGTGGCATACTTTGTCAGTCCCTCAACTTTTGCAAGACTTGTGATCCAGTCTTTTCCCACATATTTGGTTACCCATTCTGCCAGCAGTGGATCTCCGTGTGCAAGGAAACGTCTCTGTGTAATACCATTAGTCTTGTTGTTGAATTTTTCAGGAAACAGCTCATAGAAATCACGAAGTTCCTGCTTCTCCAGGATCTCTGTATGCAGTCTTGCCACACCGTTGACAGAATATCCGGCAACAATTGCAAGATTTGCCATCTTCACCTGTCCGTCGTAGAGAATTGCCATCTTGCGCACCTTATCCTCATTATCCGGATATTTTGCACGGATCTCTTCTACAAAACGACGGTTGATCTCATCTACGATCTGATATACACGCGGAAGCAGTCTCTGGAAGATGTCAATCGGCCATTTTTCAAGCGCCTCTGCCATGATGGTATGATTCGTATAAGCCACGCTGTGTGTGGTGATCTCCCATGCCTCATCCCATGACATGCCTTCCTCATCCAGAAGGATTCGCATCAGCTCTGCAACAGCAACCGTCGGATGGGTGTCATTCATCTGGAATGTTACCTTCTTCGGCAGATCATGCAGATCGCTGTGATGTTTCTTAAAACGCTCCAGTGCACGCTGGATACTTGCTGAAACAAAGAAATACTGCTGCTTTAAACGCAGTTCCTTTCCTTTTACGTGATTGTCGTTCGGATACAGCACCTCTACCAGGTTGCGGGCAAGATTTTCCTGCTCCACTGCCTGATCGTAATCTCCACGATCAAAGGAATCCAGTGAAAACTCTTCCTTCGGCTGTGCATCCCAGATCATCAGGGAATCTACCACATGGTTGCCGTAACCAACGATCGGCATATCGTAAGGAATTGCAAGAACAGACTGGTATCCAACCTGCTCAAAATGCAGATTTCCGTCCTCCCCTGTGGTTTCTTCCACATGACCACCAAACTTAATTTCGTAGCAGTATTCCGGTCTGCGAAGTTCAAACGGATATCCGTCCTTCAGCCAGTTGTCCGGTACTTCTACCTGGAATCCATCGATAATCTGCTGCTTAAACATACCATAACGATAACGGATTCCACATCCATATGCGGCGTAGCCTAAGGTAGCAAGTGAATCCATAAAACATGCTGCCAACCGGCCAAGTCCACCATTACCAAGAGCCGGATCCGGCTCTTGGTCTTCAATAACACTCAAATCCAGTCCAATCTCTTCGAGTGCTTCTTTTATTTCCCCATAAGCGCCCAAATTGATCAGATTATTCCCCAGTGCTCTGCCCATCAGAAATTCCATGGACATATAGTACAATGTCTTAGGGTCATCTTTTTCGATGACCTGCTGTGTTGCCATCCATTCATCCATGACAACATCCTTGACAGCCAGTGAAACAGCCTGATAAATCTCCTGCTGTGTCGCTTCTTTCAATGTCTTACGATACATCGTTTTGACATTTTCTGTCACGGAAGCAATAAACTCCTTTTTACTAAACACTTTGTCTCGCATCAAAAGTCCTCCTCTGTGCTTGGTTTGCGTGACACTATTGTTTTTCCACTGCCAGTGTAACCTTCTCACCGTTAATGCTCCATTCTTTCTGGTATCCGGCAAGTGTGCCTGCAGTGATAGAATTTGCAAGTACCTCTGACTGGATCTTCTCTCCATATTTATTGAAAATACCAGTTACCTTCTCATCCGCTGTATAAGAAACAGCAATATGATCCATAACTTCAAAACCTGCCTCTTTACGCATCGTCTGAATCTTGCTGATCAGCTCACGTACAAAACCTTCCTCGATGAGTTCCGGAGTCAGTCTTGTATCCATAACAACTGTCACATTGTTATCCCCCTCGGTCACAAAGCCTTCCGCCTGTGTCATGGTAATCAACAGATCCTCTTCCAATAATACAACCTCGGAACTTACACTGTCAAGTTTCAGACATCCGTTCTCCTTTAATTCTTTCATTGCAGCATTTCCGTCAAGTTCTGACAGGGCAGCCTGAATCTGCTTTAAGTATTTACCATACTTCGGTCCAACGGTACGAAGCTGTGGTTTAAACTGATAATCCGTATAAGAAGAAACATCATCCGTAAATGTCACATGCTTCACGTTCAGCTCATCGGCAATAATATCTTTATAAAAATCACTCAGTGCTTCCGGCGCTTTGACATACATTTGTCCGATCGGCTGACGATTCTTGATATTGGCACTGTTACGGCACGCACGTCCCATAACAACGATCTTTAATACTTCATCCATTGCCTTTTCAAGATCTTTATCAATCATCTTCTCATCTACCGTCGGAAAGTCGCACAGATGAACACTTTCCGGTGCAGACGGATCAATGGAGCATACCAGATTGCGATAAATATCCTCTGTCATAAATGGAATCATCGGGGCTGCTGCTTTACAGATAGTAACCAGAGCGGTATACAATGTCATATAGGCATTGATCTTATCCTGCTCCATGCCCTTTGCCCAGAAACGCTCACGGGAACGACGGACATACCAGTTACTCATATCATCCACGAATTCCTGCAGATATTTGGCAGCTTCCGGAATCTTGTAATTGGACAGACAGTCATCTACACCAGCTACTGCGGAATTGAGCTTAGAAAGCAACCATTTATCCATAACAGATAATTTATCGTATTCCAGTTTATATTTTGTAGCGTCAAACTGATCAATATTCGCATAAAGTACAAAGAATGCATAGGTATTCCACAGGGTTCCCATGAATTTACGCTGGCCTTCAAGCACAAGCTTACCGGAGAATCTCTTTGGAATCCATGGTGCGGATGCCGTATAGAAATACCAGCGGATCGCATCTGCGCCGTATGTCTGCAGCGCATCAAACGGATCAACTGCATTTCCCTTGGACTTGGACATCTTCTGTCCATTCTCATCCTGTACATGTCCGAGTACGATAACATTCTCATATGGTGCTTTGTTGAAAAGCAGTGTAGACTCTGCCATGAGGGAATGGAACCATCCTCTGGTCTGATCCACAGCCTCGGAGATAAACTTTGCAGGGAACTGCTGCTCAAACACTTCTTTATTTTCAAATGGATAGTGATGCTGTGCAAACGGCATTGCTCCGGAGTCAAACCAGCAGTCCAATACTTCCGGTACACGATGCATGTCCTTACCACACTCCGGACACTTGATCGTAACGGCATCAATGTATGGTCTGTGAAGTTCTACCTCTGCCGCCTTTGGATCTCCGGCCTTTTCTGCCAGTTCTGCACGGCTTCCGATACATTCTCTGTGTCCGCACTCACATTCCCAGATATTAAGAGGAGTACCCCAGTAACGGTTACGGGAAATCGCCCAGTCCTGAATGTTCTCCAGCCAGTTTCCAAAACGGCCGGAACCGATAGAAGCTGGAATCCAGTTGACTGTGTTGTTATTTCGGATCAGGTCATCTTTGACTGCGGTTTCCTTGATATACCAGGACTCTCTTGCATAATAGATCAGAGGCTTGTCACATCTCCAGCAGTGTGGATACTCATGTTCAAACTTTGGTGCATCAAAAAGCTGCTTTCTTGCACTTAAATCCTTTAATACTTCCGGATCGGCATCTTTTACCCACATACCGGCAAACGGAGTCTCTTTGGTCAGCTCTCCTTTTTCGTTTACGAACTGTACAAATGGAAGATCATAGTGTTTTCCTACGTTGGCATCATCCTCACCAAATGCAGGTGCAATATGGACGATTCCGGTACCATCGGACATGGTGACATAAGTATCACAGGTGACAAAGAAACCTTTCTTTCCCTGTTTATCTGCCAGTTCTTTTGCACACGCATAAAGCGGCTCATACTCCTTATACTCAAGGTCTTTTCCTTTGTAAGTCTCCAATACTTCGTATGCCTTTTTGCCAGCTTCTTTGTCTTCTTTGGAAAGAAGTGGGGAAAGGACTTTATCTGCCAGAGCCTCTGCCAGATAATAGGTGTATCCGTCCACAGCTTTTACCTTAATATAGGTATCCTCCGGGTTTACACAAAGAGCCACGTTACTTGGAAGTGTCCATGGAGTTGTGGTCCATGCCAGGAAATAGGCATCTTCCCCAACAACCTTAAAACGAACGACTGCGGATTTTTCTTTTACCAGTTTATAACCCTGTGCAACTTCCTGTGCAGAAAGCGGAGTACCACATCGCGGACAGTAAGGCACAATCTTAAATCCCTTGTAAAGAAGTCCCTTTTTCCAGATCTCTTTTAAAGCCCACCACTCAGACTCAATAAAATTGTTATCATAGGTAACGTATGGATTGTCCATATCTGCCCAGAAACCTACGGTATTTGAGAAATCTTCCCACATACCTTTGTATTTCCAGACGGATTCTTTACATTTCTTGATAAATGGCTCAAGACCGTATGCTTCAATCTGATCTTTTCCATCCAGTCCAAGAAGCTTCTCCACTTCAATTTCTACCGGAAGGCCGTGTGTATCCCATCCGGCTTTGCGTGGAACGTACTTTCCTTTCATTGTCTGGAATCTCGGGATCATATCCTTGATGGTACGTGTCTCTACATGTCCGATATGTGGTTTTCCGTTTGCCGTAGGCGGTCCGTCATAAAATGTGTAAGTCTCGCCTTCCTTACGGTTCTCCATGGATTTTTTGAAGATATCATTTTCGCGCCAGAATTTTTCTATTTCTTTTTCGCGATCGACAAAGTTCATATTCGTGTCTACTTTGTTGTACATAATTTCCTCCTGCATTTATGATTCTAAAATAAAAAATCCCCACGTCCAGTAATTAGGACGCGGGGTCACGTTATACCACCTGATTACCATGTACTTAAATCCTGTATTCCAAAAGGATTTGCATACGTCGTTCCCATAACGCAGGAAATACGTCGAACTCTACTCTCCTCGGATTTCGGTCCGCAACTCGGAAGTGATTTTCGCTGTCATATTACTCGTATTGGTTCCCACCTGTTCCAACTCTCTTTGACTTTCCTATCACAGTTACTGTCTTCGTCTTCGTTTTTTATCTTTGGTTTTAAGTATAGTAATGATTCTTTCAGATGTCAAGTAAAATCCTTGTCCATCCAGGCTTTCCACGTGCAGTAATTTTCCAGTTCCCCGGATACCTGTTTCCGATAGGCAAAACCAAGTATCGCATAATAACGGTCATTCTCGTAAATCGGATATTCCAATTCCCAGTCATTATCCGGATTCGTACCGTCCATATAAACAAGTCCATCTTCCGTAAAAAGCACAATTCCGTGTTTACTGCGGATGCACTGTCCGGCAGCTTCTTCTTTCGCCAGCCGCCGTGCCAGTTCATCCGAATCGACCAGTTGTGGATAATCCATGCTGTAAATAGTCGCAAGCATCCGCAGTTTTTTCACCTGGCTTTCGCTCTGTAAAAGCAGCCATGTACCTGCGCATCCATTGTCACGCAGTTTTAATCCGTCTATGCCGGTTACTGTCCCTGTCCATATGTAATAATCCGGATTGACCTGGCGGAAATAAAGTTCTTCCACCCCGGTAAACTTACGCAGACTCTCCAGCAACACAGCTCCAGCCTCAATCACATCAATTAATCCGTGGTTTTCATCTTCACATACCACAAGCACCCGGTTGCCTGTCTCATCTTTCTGTAACGTCGTAATTGCCGGATCAAACGCAAAAAAAGAGTTCAGTTTCTTATCGTAAATTGCCCAGGCATCATTCAACTCTTCAATTTCTTCTATCCGGTAATTGTCGTTATCCACAGGGGAGAGCATCCCCCTTGCCATTTTAAGCAGACTGTGTTCTTTTGCATGCCGAACTATATGTTTTTCTTTCCAGTAGTACCATGAAAGCAGTGCATTTTTCGGCTTTATTTCTCTGCGGATCCCCTGATTGATTCGTGACATGAGCTGTTGTCCCCGGTCCACATCCATGCATGGTTTTTCCCGGTTCACCAGCGGCGCCAGATGAATCGTTGTATGACATCGAAATGAAATAATCGGCATATACTCACTCCTTTAATCCTGATGTTTCCAGTTATACAGAAAATTTCCAAGCGAAGCCAGTATGATCAGTCCATATCCAACCAGACTGTATCGATCCGGAATCTCCGCAAACAAAAGGAATCCCAGTAATGTTGCAAAAATAATCTGGGAATAATCAAAAATAGAGATTTTTCCGGCCGGCGCACAGGTATATGCAGCCGTGATCGTAAACTGTCCCCCTGCTGCAAAAAGACCTGCCAAAAGCAATGTCAGCAGCTGTCGTAAAGTCATTGGCTGATAATGAAACACTATCCACGGAATCACCACCAGACAGGAAAAACAGGAAAAATAAAACACAATGACCGGGCCCTTTACCCCGTGTGTTCCCATTTTCCGCACCATTGTATAGGCAATTCCAGCTCCCAGTCCTCCACATACACCAATGAGGGCCGGAATCAGATGTGCATTTTCAAATCCCGGTTTTACCACAAACAGACAACCGACAAATGCCAGCATAACGCACATTGCCTGGGTTGGTTTTATCTTTTCTTTTAATAATAGGAAGGAAAAAATAATTGCAAAAAAAGGAGATAACTTATTTAAAATAGAAGCATCTGCCACCAGCAGGTGATCAATCGCATAGAAATTACAGAGAATTCCAAGTGTTCCAAATGCGCATCGCAGAAAAAGCGCACTCCACTGTGATTTTTCTACCTTGGGTGCTACATGATTTTTGATTAGAATGATTGCTGCAAAAACCGCAGCTACCAGATTCCGGAAAAAACTTTTCTGTACCGATGGCAGATCTCCTGCCAGCCGCACACTCACATTCATACATGCAAAAAAGAATGCCGATAAAATGATCATAATCATTCCACGTATATAATTTTCCTGTTTCATTGTACAGTCACCTCAGACTTTCATTAATAAATAGAACCGGCATCCGTGATGCCGGTTCTATGATAACATATTTTCCTGTATTTTGTAAAAAATTCCGAGGCTGCTTTACGCGAATGGATTTTCGGTCGGGTATGGCAGTGATGCCGGCTGGTTATAATTGATATCTTCCATCGGCACTCCAATATACTTAAACACCTCAAACAATGCCTTTCCGTAGTGACCAAATGCAACTGCTCCGTGATGCGGATAGTTCTTTTCGATCAGCACGTGACGGTAGAAACGCCCCATCTCATGAATAGCAAATACTCCGATGCTTCCGAAAGAATGTGTTGCCACCGGAAGGATTTCTCCCTGTGCCACATACGCGCGAAGCTTGCTGTCTGCGGTAGACTGCAGGCGGTAGAATGTAATATCACCAGGTGCAATATCGCCCTCAAGTGTTCCGTTTGTCACCTCAACTGGAAGACTTCTTGCCATGATCATCTGGTTTTTCATCTCGCAGAATGCAAGTTTCTTGGAACAGGTATTGCCACAATGGAATCCCATGAAAGTATCCTTATGTGTGTAATCATATTTTCCTTCAATAGACTCTTTGTACATATCCTTTGGAACAGAGTTATTGATATCAAGCAGTGTAACTGCATCCTGGCTGACACAGGTTCCGATAAATTCACTCAGTGCTCCATAAATATCAACCTCGCAGGATACCGGAATTCCTCTTCCTGTCAGACGGCTGTTGACATAACATGGTACAAAGCCAAACTGTGTCTGGAAAGCTGGCCAGCACTTTCCTGCAACTGCGACATACTTTCTGGATCCCTTGTGTGCTTCGATCCAGTCAAGAAGTGTCAGTTCATACTGTGCAAGCTTGGAAAGAATCTCCGGTTTCTTATTTCCCTTGCCAAGTTCTTTTTCCATATCTGCTACAACTTCCGGAATACGAGCATCTCCTGCATGGTTATTAAATGCCTCAAAAAGATCCAGCTCAGAATTTTCTTCAATCTCTACGCCAAGATTGTAAAGCTGCTTGATTGGTGCATTGCAGGCAAGGAAATTGGTTGGTCTTGGTCCAAAAGAAATAATCTTTAAGTCAGACAGTCCTGCAACCGCTCTGGCAACTGGTAAAAAGTCATGGATCATGTCTGCACAATCCTCTGCATCGCCGACCGGATACTCAGGAATATATGCACCCACATTGCGAAGCTTTAAATTGTAACTTGCGTTTAACATACCGCAATATGCATCGCCACGTCCCTGAACCAGATCATTCTGGGACTCTTCTGCTGCTGCAACAAACATCTTTGGTCCATCAAAATATTTTGCAAGCATGGTCTCGGAAATTTCCGGTCCGAAGTTTCCAAGATATACGCACAATGCATTACATCCTGCTGCCTTGATATCTGCCAGTGCCTGCTCCATATGAATTTCACTCTCTACGATACAGACTGGACACTCATAAATATCCTTTTCATCATACTTATCTGTGTATGCCTTAACAAGAGCCTTTCTTCTGTTGACAGAAAGAGACTCCGGGAAACAGTCACGGCTGACTGCAACAATACCTACTTTCACTTCTGGAATATTAATCATGATTTTGCCTCCTTGTTGTATGTAATCATTTAAAATTATTTGTTAGATACTCTTTTATTTTGCAAGTTCCTGAAACAGATCTCTGCATGCCGGATAAATCTTACGGAACTTCTGATAACGCTCCTCATATTTTGCTGCAAGTTCCGGTTCCGGTTCTACGGTGTCTGTCAGTTTTACGATTGCCGCTGCTGCATCCCTTACTGTCGGGTATTCTCCGCAAGCTACTGCTGCAAGCATTGCGCCACCCATAGATGGTCCCTGTTCATTTTCCGGAATATCTACCGGAATATTGAGTACATTAGCCACAATCTTTTTCCACAGCGGGCTCTTTGCACCACCACCGCAAATACGGGTACGGGCAATATTAATGCCGAGGGAACGTGCCACCTCAAAAGAATCTCTTAAGGCAAACGCCACGCCTTCAAGAACTGCCTGTGTCATATCTGCCCTGGTAGTGTCCATGGTCAGGCCGATAAAAGTACCTCTGGCATTCGGATCATTGTGCGGAGAACGCTCTCCCATCAGATACGGCAGGAAAAATACATGATTTTCTCCAAGCTTTGTAATACTTTTCTGTTCTGCAGCATAATCCTTCGTACCGATAATGTCATCCATCCACCATTTATTGCAGGATGCTGCAGAAAGCATGCAGCCCATCAGGTGGTAACTTCCATCTGCATGGTCAAACGAATGCAGCGCATTGTGCTCATCTACACCAAATTTATCGGAAGAGATAAATACGGTTCCACTGGTTCCCAGGGAAATGTTGCAAGCGCCATCTCCAACGGTTCCGGTTCCCACTGCTGCCGCCGCATTGTCTCCGGCCCCGGCTACAATTTTTACCTGTTCGGAAATGCCAAGTTCCTTTGCCAGTTCCGGAAGCAGTGTTCCCACTTCCTCATAACTTTCATATACTTTCGGAAGCCAGCTTGTTTTGATGCCGCAGATCTCACACATTTCTTTTGACCAGCAGCGATTCTTTACATCAAAGAACAACGTACCGGAGGCATCAGAAACATCCGTGCTGTAATTACCACTCAGACGAAATGCCAGGTAATCCTTTGGCAGCATAATTTTATGAATTCTTGCAAAGTTTTCCGGCTCATTTTTTTTCATCCAGAGTACTTTTGGTGCTGTAAATCCGGTAAATGAAATATTTGCCGTATAAGAAGAAAGACGTTCCTTTCCAATTACCTGATTTAAGTAATCACATTCTTTTGTCGTTCTTCCATCATTCCAGAGAATTGCCGGACGAATCACTTCGTTATTTTCATCCAATGCCACAAGTCCGTGCATCTGACCGCCAAAGCTGATGCCGGCTACCTGGCTCTTGTCTGTGCCGTCTAATAATTCCTTCAGTCCATCCATCGACTGTGTAAACCAGTCATACGGGTTCTGCTCCGACCATCCCGGCTTTGGAAAACAGATTGGATATTCACGGCTGACAATTTTTAAAATTTTTCCACTGCCTTCCATCAATAGAAGCTTAACCGCAGAGGTTCCCAAATCAATTCCTATGTAATTCATGATAACCCTCTATTCTAAAAAATGATTTTCTCGTGCTCGTGCACGTTTTCTACTCTTATCCTACAACGTCACGCAAAGATTTTCAACTGTTTTCCATAATTTTTCTCTTTTTCGTGATTTTTTCCAAACCGGTTGCGCTTATTTTGTGAAAAGCGTACAGTAACGTCCCTCAGGCGTGCCGTGCTCGAACACCTTTTGCGTATTTCAATTGACTTTTTTCCTTTTCAATGCTACCCTTGTAAGAGTTATCAGGAATAATCAACAAGGGGGAACGACATGGCCACAATCAAACAAATTGCTGAACTGGCAGGCGTTTCGCGCGGTACCGTTGACCGTGTACTGAACAACCGCGGTTCCGTCAATGCCAATACTGCAGCCCGTGTACGTGAAATTGCAGAAAAGTTAAATTATAAACCAAACAAAGCAGGACTGATGCTTGCTGCCCAGAAAAAGAATTTAAAAATCGGTGTTATTTTATTTCCCGATTCCAATCCTTTTTTCAGCGAAGTACTCGAAGGCGTAAATGCCAAGGCAAAAGAATTATCCGCCTATAACTTCACGGTCCTCATCCGTCAGGTTCCATTTGACGAGACCGAACAGTTTAATACCATGGAAGCACTGCTTGCGGAAGGTATCAACGGATTGGTCATCGCACCGTTTAATTCTTTATATATTGCTGCGGAAATCGACCGTCTCACCGAAATGAACATTCCGGTTATCACCGTAAACACAGATATTCTTTCCCGCAGGATCGCATACGTCGGAAGTAATTACCATCTGTCCGGACAAACCGCTGCCGGACTGGTTTCTCTGATGACATTCGGGGAAATTCATATTGGTATTGTTACCGGTTCGTCACATGTACTCTGTCACTCCGATCGTATCGAGGGTTTCACTTCAACGCTTTCCGAAAAGGGCGAACGTATTCATATTGTGGAAACAATCGAAAATCATGATGATGATAATGAAAGTTATGAAAAAGTAAAGGAAATGCTGGCTTCACACCCTGAAATCAATGTGCTGTATTTTGCGGCCGGTGGTGTTGCAGGCGGATGTCGTGCCGCAGTTGAAAGCGGACGGATCGATGCCATGCATATCTTTACTTACGACTGTGTTCCTTCCACGAAAAAACTGCTCGATGACGGCATTATCACTGCTACCATCTGCCAGCAGCCATACAAACAGGGATATCTTCCGGTAGAATTACTCTCCCGTTATCTGATTGAAGGTGTTTCCTGTGAAGAATTCCATTACACAGACATCGATATACGAATAAAGGAGAACCTGTAAAACAGGTTCTCCTTTTCTCTGTAAGCTGCTAGAAAGAATCAGCTCCTTCTTCCATTTTTTGCTCATACTCTTCTAAATACTGATAAAACGGACTATCCGGATCCTTCATATTCTCTGTAATGTTTACAGCAAAAAACATAGTAAACAAAATTCCAACAATAATTGAGATCACGGCAGTAACAATTCCACCGATTGCCAGTCCCTTTTTCTCATTCTTCACAATCTGCACAATACCGAAAATAATCGCAAGCACTGCCAGAATGTAATTGATGCAGCACGCAAATGTAAAAATAGATAAGATTCCAAGAACCAGAGATGCAATACCAAATCCAGTTCCTGTTCCCTTCGCCTTTGTCTGTCCGTAATATGCCTGCTGATATGCATTCGGCTGTGACTGTTCATTCTGATATGCCTGCTGGTATGCGGTCTGTCCATACGAATAAGCCGTATGATCCGGCTGCGGATTTTCTTCCGGTGTTCCATAAGCAGCCCCCGGCTGTTCCTGCGTCATCTGTGATGTTTCACTCTGCACAGCCTCATTTTCCGGTGCTGTATAATCCTGGAAGTTTTTCTCTTCCGGTGTTTCAGAGCTATTTCCGTTTGTTGTAAACTCGTCACTCATTCCATTCTTCTCCTTTTCTTCTTTCCCTGACTATTTATCCATATTCATAATATCAGTCATTTACTCATTATAATTATTCTGTCCCCAAAAATCAACAGGTTCATAGTCCTGTAATTTTGCAAGAAACCCCTTCTTCTGCAATTCCTGCTGTATCATATCCAGAATTTCCACACGCTCCGCCCGGACCGTATGATAATGATATCCGGAAGTAACATTTTTCAGCAGACTTGATTTTCCGGTGCGGATTTCCTCCATATAATTCCGGATATCCATGCGGGATTTGATGTTCATCTCCGCCCGAAGTACTCCGTATACCTTATGATATACAAATACATCCTCGACGGTTCCTCCGAGATCCACGATTGTTGTCAATTCCTTTTCAACCTCATCGTCCTCATGCTGTACCTTAAATACACGGGTAGTCTCCTCATCTTCCTGCATCAGATATCCCCGGTTGGTCGAAAATATATTTTTCCCGTTTGCCCGAAGAAGCGCAACATCCTGTACAATGACCTGTCTGCTCACATCAAATTCTTTTGCCAGTGTTGTGGCAGAAATCGCTTTATCACTGTTTTTTAGTGTCTGTATAATTTTTCCTCGCCTTTCTTCTCCGCTCATCTCTGGAATCCCACCTTCTTTAATTTTCTACCGGGTGCAGATTTTTCAAAGAAATATCCAGAATCGGAGCCGAATGTGTCAGTGCTCCACTGGAAACATAATCCACTCCAAGCCCGGTCAGTCTCGCAATATTTTCTTTTGTCACATTTCCGGAAACTTCTATTTCTGCCCTTCCGTCAATATAGGCAATGGCTTCTTTGAGTGCATCGGTATCCATATTATCCAGCATAATAATGTCAGCACCAGCCTCCACTGCTTCCTTTACCATATCCAGATTTTCTACTTCTACCTCAATCTTACGGACAAACGGTGCATACTCTTTTGCAGCAGCAATTGCTTCTTTGACACCGCCTGCAGCTCCAATATGATTATCTTTCAACAACACTCCATCGGATAGATTGTATCTGTGGTTATTTCCACCACCGATTCTTACCGCATATTTCTCAAAAATACGATTGTTTGGTGTTGTCTTTCTTGTATCCAGAAGTTTGATTCCGGTTCCTTTTAATAATTCTGCCACGGAATGTGTATAAGTTGCAATTCCACTCATACGCTGCAAATAATTCAGTGCCGTACGCTCTCCGCATAAAAGTGTCCGGATATCGCCATGGACCTTTGCCATAAGTTGTCCCTTTTGAACCTCTTCTCCATCCTGCACAAAAAATTCAACCGTTGTCTTTTCATCAAGAAGTGTAAACACTCTCTCAAATACCTGCAGTCCACATATAATGCCATCTTCTTTGCAGATAAGATCCACTTCTCCTGCCTGTGGATGAGGCATCACACTGTTTGTGGAGACATCCTCACTTGTGATATCTTCTTTTAAAGCGCTGAGAATCCATGGGTCTACATTTAATTTTAAAGTTACCTGATCGTACATCTCTCTCTCCTGATTTTCGTTTTTATTTATCCAACCTGTGCACACTGCTTGCGAAATGCAACTGTTGCTTTTGTCCTTGCATCCTGTACCTGCTGCATTTTTGCATCTGCCGCGATAATCGCTTCCCGTACATATTCATGATACCGGCTTGCTAAGGCTGCAGCATCCGCATAGATGCTCCGGTCAATTGCAGCAAACAGTTCCGGTGCTGCGGAAATCGTTTCCTTCTGCTCACTCATCTGCTTTGCCGCCCGTTTTGCAAATACCAGGCTTTCCAGCAGGGAATTACTTGCCAGACGGTTTTTTCCGTGCACTCCGTTACATGCCGTCTCTCCCACAGCATACAGACGTTCCATGGATGTATGACTTTCGTGATCTACCCATACGCCTCCCATAAAATAATGCTGTGCCGGTACTACCGGAATGCATTCTTTGGTTACATCATACCCCATTTTGCGGCAATGTTCCACAATATTCGGGAAATGTTCCATCAATTCATCTCTTGGAATGGTACGCAGATCTTCCCATACATGATCCGTTCCATCTTTTGCCATCTGCTTATAAATTTCTTCTGCCAGCAGATCTCGTGGCAGCAGTTCATTGACAAATCGCTTCATATTCTTGTCATAAAGCTTTGCACCTTCTCCACGGACAGATTCCGAAATCAGAAAACTGCGTTCCTCTTCATCCGGCGAATAAAACGTCGTCGGATGAATCTGTACGTAATTGACATCTTTCAAACGGATTCCATGCTTGATGGAAAGTGCAAGGGCATCTCCGGTCAGATGACGGAAATTGGTCGAATGACGATATAATCCTCCGATTCCTCCACATGCCCAGACGGTATGCTCCGCTTCCACCGTTTCAATTGTACCATCCTCCCTGCGGATTACAGCTCCGTAACAACAGTTATCCTTTGTCACAATATCTACCATCCGGGTATTTTCCAATATGGTAATATTCGGACACTTGCGGGCAGCTGCAAGCAGCTTGCTTGTAATTTCTTCTCCTGTAATATCCTCATGAAAAAGGATACGCTTGTCCGAATGTGCTCCTTCTCTGGTAAATGCGAGGTTTCCATTCTCATCATGGGCAAAATCCACGCCAAATCCAATCAGATCATGAATCACATCCTGTGACGAACGGATCATAATCGATACGGATTCCCGGTCGTTTTCATAATGTCCCGCTTTCATCGTATCCTCAAAATAGCTGTCATAATCACTGTCATCTTTAAGCATACAGATTCCTCCCTGTGCGAGGTAAGAATCGCTGCTCTCAACATCTGACTTTGTAATAATTGTAATCTGTTTCTCCCGCGGAAGATTTAATGCACAGTATAAACCGGAACATCCACTTCCCACGATCAGAATATCTGTTTTCATTTTCTGCCACCTTCTATATGTAAATTTCAATAGTGTTTGACATGCAGTATAGCACATATCTTTACAGGTGACAAGACAGTAAACTTTTTAATTGAATCCAACCACTTTTTGCGACAGACGGTATGCTGCAACCGAAATTTTTCTTCCACTTCTTCCCGGCAGATTCATGGTCTGTCCCATAATACCATTGCGCAGGCGGTGAAACAAGGCGATATCCTTGTTTTTGATATACCGCCACAGCTCCCGCTTCTTCTCAAGATTTTCTTCTGTGCCGGAACGCAGCAACATAACCGTAGTGACAACCGTGATAATTTCAAGGTAATTTGTCATATAACGCCGACATTTATAATTGGACACTTTATTCAGATCCACATCATCAATCATGATCTTATTCACACGGATCTGCTGGTCAATCCGGCTGATCATCACCTTCTCATTGACGGACTGATCCGCTCTTCCGATAAAATAACGGTAAAAATCTACATCCATATAATACATTGTCCGCACATACGGCAATGGCTTGTATACATAGATGTTATCCACATAAAAGGTGTGTTTTGGCAGTTCAAGTCCACATTCCCGAAGAAGTTTTGTACGGTAGATCACGGAATGCATCAATATGTAATGTCCCTTATAAAAATGTCGCACATCACTCCAGGTAAAGATCTGATCTTTCGGAAAACCAGTCTGACGCATGACCCGCTTGTGCTTTGCCCCTTCCTTCTCATATACATAGTTTGCCAGAAGCATATCCAGTGCCACACTTCCCCCTGCAATCTCCCGGAGTTTTGCAAGAATTTCCTGATAAGCATCCCAGTCTACCCAGTCATCACTGTCCACCACCTTAAAATATAATCCGGTTGCATTGCGGATTCCTGTATTTACAGCTTCTCCATGACCCCCGTTCTCCTGATGAATTGCTTTCACAATCGTTGGATATTTTTCGGCATACTCATCTGCAATCGCAGCGGTATCATCCTTCGATCCGTCGTCCACAATCAGTATTTCCACATCTTCCCCTCCCGGAAGAATCGATTCAATGCAGTGGCGCATATAATCCTGTGAATTGTAACACGGTATTGTAAATGTTAATAATTTCATATGTTTCCCCTTCGTACAAATCTGCTGAAAAATAATTGATAGTCCTATTATAAATGAGAATTTATAAACAGTCGAGGGATATTATCTTAACTTTGCATTAATCTTTTTCCATTGTTATTTTTGTTCATAATTTATTTACAAATCTCTCATAAACTCCACACACCGGCGTCATAATTGCAACCTATACTTTAACCATACCTAAGAAATAAACTTTTTCTTTTTCATAATCCTCGCACCGCAAGGCGCGAGGTCCTCCCTTTTTTAGAGATTAATTTTTTCTCATAACATGCAAAAAGAGCTGTCCCTTCCGGACAGCTCTTTTGCTTATTCTTTGATTTCCATCTTAATGGCATTCCAGTATGCGGAAAAAGCACTAGGAACCGCATAGTTTTCCACTGCTTTCTGTGCCTCGGTAAATAAAATATTTTCTATCGGGGCTGTCGTTTCTTCTACGAGAACCACATAGGCATGCATATGCCACTCCACATGGGAAAAAATGTGTTTTGCCGGTGCGAGTGCCTGTATCCGTATCGGTGAAAACCCCTGGTTTTTCACATACTCCAGAGCTTCCTGCTGCTCTAAGATGCCCAAAACATTTGGAAGTTCATATAGGCCTGCTAACAATCCCTTCGCCGGCCGCTTGCGCAATGCCACATGTTCTCCGTCCCGGATAACAAACACCGTATGCTCCTCGATTCTGCGTGCTTTTGCCTTGGTTTTCACCGGAATTGTGTCAATTTTATCCTGCAGACGTGCCTCACAGAATTCATACCATGGACATTCCTGACAATGCGGTGCCCCATTCGGCACACACACCATTGCCCCTAACTCCATCAGTGCCTGGTTAAATTTGCGTGGAATCAGACCATGGGTTACTTCCGTTTCCATCATCGCCTGCAGACTGCGCTCCATTGCACTGCGGACTGACTGCTTCATGATATCCGACTCATCTGCGCACACGCGGGAAATCACACGAAGCACATTCCCGTCCACCGCCGGAACCGGCCGGTTATAAGCGATCGAGGCGATTGCGCCTGCCGTATAACTGCCGATCCCTTTCAGGCGAAGCAGTTCTTCCACCGTATCCGGAATTGTTCCATCATACTGCTCCATGATCTGTTCCGCTGCGGCATGCAGATTCCGGACACGGTTGTAATAGCCAAGTCCTTCCCACAATTTCAGATAACGGTCCTCTGGACATGCAGCAAGCGCTTCCACATCAGGAAGCGCCTCCATAAACCGTGCAAAATAAGGCTTGACAGCTTCCACCCTTGTCTGCTGTAACATGATCTCCGAAATCCATACTTTATATGCCTTCGGATCATCTCTCCAGGGGAGTACGCGGGCATGGCCATCAAACCAGTCCTGCAGCGGCTTTACCAGCTTCTTTAATTCAAAATCTGCTACCATATTACACCCGCAGGAAAAACGCACGATATCCCGGAATCTCAAATCCACCGTTCAATGCGATCTTCTCTCCGGTGATCAGGTCGGTAGCTTCCGAAGCCCCGGCATCAAATCCCGCATAAAACGGACTGTCTGCTGCATTAACCGCCACGTAAACACGTTCCCCTTCCCATTCTCTTTCAAACACGCACTGGCCATTGGTCAGGACTTTGGATGTAAAGTTTCCATACTGCAGTGCTTTGGACTGTTTCTTTGCCTCTGCCAGTTTGGAAATCCACTCTGTCAGATCATTCCACTCCGGTTTTTCAAACGATGGACGAAGTGCCGGATCTCCATCTTCTTTGCGCCCTTCTGCTCCCCACTCACTTCCGTAATATACGCACGGGATTCCCGGCATGCCAAACGCAAGCGCATAGATCAGCGGCAGATGATTTTTGTTGGTCAGAATGGAAGCCACACGGGTCACATCGTGATTATCTACAAAGGACAACAGGTGTTTTCCTTTGTATAACGTCCAGTTTTCCGGTCCGAACTGACGAAGCAGTGAATGATTGATCTCAAACATGTTCATACAGTTAAAGCTGGAATACAATCCCTTGTAACACTCATAGTTTGTCACCGAATGCAGCATTTCATCATTCATCAGCTGGTTATAATCTCCGTGCAGTGTCTCTCCGACAAGGAAAAAGTCCGGTTTTAATTCATTACAGAAACTGCGCAGTCTCCGCACAAAATCGTGATCCAGACAGTATGCTACATCCAGACGAAGTCCGTCAATATCAAATTCCTCTACCCATCCTTTGATGGCAGAAAAAATATGCTGGATCACATCTTCATTGCGCAGATTCAGTTTGACCAGATCATAGTTACCTTCCCAGCCCTCATACCATAGGCCGTCATTGTAGTTGGAATTTCCATCAAATGCAATGCGTCCGAACCAGTTCACATAAGGGGACTGCTCCCGGTTTTTCAAGACATCCTGAAATGCCCAGAATCCTCTTCCCACATGGTTGAATACACCGTCAAGTACCACACGGATTCCTTCTTTGTGCAGATTGCTGCATACATTTGCGAAATCCTCATTTGTACCCAAGCGGGTATCAATCTTTGTATAGTCTCTGGTATTGTATCCATGTGTGTCCGATTCAAATACCGGAGAAAAATAAATGGCATTGGCCCCTAATTTTTTGATATGAGGAATCCAGTCATTTACTTTTTCAATTCTATGTTCCAGCACGCCGTCATTTTCAAATGGTGCTCCACAAAATCCCAATGGATAAATCTGATAAAAAACACTTTCGTAAGCCCACATATATAAAATCTCCTTTCGGCTTCCCTGTTATTTTATGTTACATTTCATCCGGCATGATAATGGCCGCAATGATGTATGCAATCAGTCCACTGCCGCCCGCAAGTGTAAAGATCACCCAGATCAGGCGGATCACGGTCGGATCTACATCAAAATAGTTTGCAATTCCACCACATACCCCACAAATCTTTTTATCGGTACTGCTCTTGTATAATCTTTTCTTCATCGTATTTCCCTCTTTTCTGAACATCTGCAATTTTCAGGATAATTTCAGTATACACAATCCCAAATAAAATTTCCACTATCCCTTCAACTGTTCATGCATGATTAAGGAAACTTTAAGGAATTTTCCAAAAACAAAAGATTGCATAACAATTTGCAAGATAGATAGATGTTGTATGACAGGTTCTATGATAAAATCAAGAAAATAATGAAAAGATTACCAAGAGGGGAGATATACCATGCAAACCTATACTTTAAACGGAACCTGGCAGCTTTCTTCCAGAAACCGTTCTTTAGAATCTGTGGACATGCAGGTTCCGGGCACTGTACTTTCCGGACTTCTTGCCGCCGGAAAAATAAAAGATCCATTTTACCGAACCAATGAGGACGCTACACGCGCATTGTTCTGGAAAGATTATGTCTTCACACGAACCTTTGCTCTCGATGAAGAGTTCTTTTCGCAACAGCATATTGTTCTGGTATGTGAAGGTCTTGACACACTTGCAGAAATCAGCATCAACGGCACATTCCTTGCAAAAACAGACAACATGCACCGTACGTGGAAATTCCAGGCAAAGGAACTTCTGCACACCGGAAAAAACGAAATTCAGATTGTCTTTCGCTCTGTGCTGCGTTTTATCGAAGATTATCCTTATGAAGCCCATAAAAAAATAAATTATATTCCGTGCGGCTCCATGAAAGGAAACCAGCTTTTGCGCAAAGCACATTCCATGTTTGGCTGGGACTGGGGTCCACAGACCATCGATGCCGGAATTTTCCGGGACATTTATTTACAAGGATATTCCCATGCCAGAATCGAAGACATCCGCATCCATCAGCAGCATGCCCAAAATGTTTCTATCCAGACATCCATAACACTTTCCGAATCCGTTCCGGGACAGAAACTTTGCGTGGAACTCCTAGAAGACGGTGCAGATAAACCGCTGCAGACGAAACTGTGTAAAACAAATACAGACGGTGTGGCAGCGGTGGATTTTTTGATCGAAAATCCAAAACTCTGGTGGCCGAATGACTATGGCGATCAGCCTCTTTATATCGTCAGGACCACTTTACTCGACGAAAACGGAACGAACCTGGAATGTATCACTAAACGGATCGGTCTGCGCACTCTGACCATCAGTCAGGAAAAAGACGAATGGGGAAATGAATTTGCCTTCTGTGTCAATGGCGTCAAAATTTTTACCCGCGGAGGTAACTATATTCCAGATGACTGTCTGTACACAAGGATTACCGAAAAGAAGCTCGATTATATTCTGGAAAGCTGCCGCAGGGCACACTTTAACTGCGTCCGTGTATGGGGTGGCGGTTACTATCCTTCCGATGCTTTTTATGATCTCTGTGATGAAAAAGGGCTGATCGTATGGCAGGATCTGATGTATGCCTGCAATGTCTATGATGTAACGGACGCGTTTGCCGAAAACTGCAGGCAGGAAACCTATGATAATGTGCGCCGTCTGCGCCACCACGCCAGCCTTGGTTTATGGTGTGGCAACAACGAAATTGAATCTGCCTGGAATCACTGGGATGATTTCCAGAAAGAAACCCCTTATCTTCGTGCCGATTATATCAAATTATTTGAAGAAGTTCTCCCGAAAGCCGTACAGGAAGCAGACGGTGAAACCTTTTACTGGCATTCCTCCCCGTCATCCGGCGGCTGTTTTGACAATCCGGATGATGAAAATCGCGGAGATACCCATTACTGGGATGTCTGGCATGGACAGAAACCATTTACCGACTACCGCAAATATTTTTTCCGTTTTTGCTCCGAATTCGGTTTTCAGTCTTTCCCATGTGCAAAGACCGTCAACAGTTTTACTTTGGAAGATGACCGCAATATTTTCTCCCGTGTCATGGAAAGCCATCAGAAAAATGATGCGGCAAACGGTAAGATGCTCTATTATCTGTCCGAAAATCTGCGCTATCCAAAAGATCTGACACATCTTCTGTATGCCAGTCAGGTATTACAGGGTATGGCCATCAAATACGGTGTGGATCACTGGCGCCGAAACCGCGGCCGCTGTATGGGAACCCTCTACTGGCAGATCAATGATGACTGGCCGGCACCTTCCTGGTCCAGCATCGATTATTTTGGCAGATGGAAAGCCCTGCATTACATGGCTCAGAAATTTTATACTCCACGCGCGGTCAGTATGACGCTGGAAGATCATAGATGCCACGTATATTTTTCCAATGAATCTTTCGAAGCCACAGCATATTCCCTCACCTTGTCCATTCGTGACCTGTCCGGGAATGTGTTGGAAACATATGAAACCAAAGGAAACTCCCCGGCCTTTTCCGCTATCGAAACAGCAGTTGTCGATATCCGTTCCTGGGAAGATCGAAAAGATGACGTATTTTTGGAAGCAGTGCTGCATACGAAAGATCAAAAAGTGTTAAAAGATGTGGAAACACTTGTGCCATACAAATATTTAAATCTAAAAAAGCCAATTATATCCACGGAAGCAGAAGAAACAAATGATGCATTTATCCTGCACATTTCCAGTGACTGCTTTGCTCCGTTTGTTGCTTTGGATTTTGACGATGCAGATGTTATTTTTTCTGATAACTTTTTCCACCTGACGGATAAAACGGTACAGGACATCATTGTGAAAAAAGAAGACATCTTACAGGGACATTTTGAAAATGCCGAAGATTTCAGGAAACGCCTTCAGATTCTGTCTCTGGGCACTTCCTACGCCCGTTCCTGAAAAAATGTATTATCCACGTATCACAAAAAATAAAATGTGCGCTTGTCGCACACTTTCGCGCGCGAGCGGTATGTTCAATATAAACTTCAGCGCCGGATCCACTTTCTCGGATTCCGACGCTGTTTTTGGGTTTACAGATGTTCTTCCAGTAAAAGGACATCCCATTTTTTCAATTTCATTCCGTGTTCTGTCATCTTTCCGCTGATCATGTCTTTCTTTCCGGTCAGACTCTCCGGCAGAATCTGCTCCTCATCCGTAAAGTTCATGACAAAATAGAATCGCGTGGTATCACTGACACGTGTGACAACTTCAAGTCCTGTTTCTTCCGGGATAACGGATAAAACTCCGGCCTCTTGGACTGCCTGATCCAAAATCTTTGCAAGCCCTTCTTCCTCAAACTGGGTTGCAATATAATATGTGGTGCCTTTTCCGTATGTATTCTTTGATGCTGCCGGCATTCCTGCATAGAAATCTTCCTCATAAGAGGCAAGTGCTTTCGCACCCTCTAAATGCATCAGATCGCACAAAAGACCACATGCTGCTGTACTGCCATCTGCAAACTTTGCCTTATTTTTCTGTTCCGGTGCAAGGGCATCAATCTCCTCAACCCATACCCCCGCCATCTCGCGGAGTGGTCCCGGATAACCACCTAGATATACATTATCCGACTGTCCGACAATTCCGCTCATAAACGTAGTGATCAGAATACCGCCATTTTTCACGAAATTCTCCAGCGCTTCTTTCATGCCATCCTTTACCATATAAAGCACTGGTGCCACAACAACCTTGTATTTTGAAAAATCCGCATCCACAGGAATCATATCCACACCGATATTTTTCTTGTAAAAATACTGATAATACTGCTGAATCTGATCGACATATTTTAAATCCTCGGACGGGCCGCTGGTGTACTCCAGTGCCCAGTAATTATCCCAGTCAAAAATCAGGCCGACTTCCGCTTCATTGCGTGATCCTAAAGTACGGTCTCCAAAGCTTTCCAGCTCTGCACCAAGCTGGGCCACCTCACGGAATACACGGGTATTTTCATTTCCCACATGCGCAATCACAGCACCATGGAATTTCTCACATCCACCCACACTTCTGCGAAGCTGGAAAAACTGGATCGTATCTGCTCCGTGTGCCAGTGTCTGATAACTCTGTGCCCGCATCTGCCCTGGACGTTTCAAGGAATTGTATTTCTGCCAGTTCTGCTGGCTTGGTGTCTGCTCCATCAGCATAAACGGCTCATCTTTTAAACCGCGCATCAGATCGTGTGTCATGGCAATGCTGCTCCACGGCGTATCATAGGAAGGATAATTATCCCAGGATACAACATCCATTTCTTTTGCCCATTTGAAATAATCAAGTCCTTTAAACGTTCCCATCAGATTTGTGGTAACAAATGCATCCGGTTTCACACTCTTTATGGCGTCGCGTTCCATCTTGAAGCACGCTAACTGGCTGTCCGAATAAAATCTGCGATAATCAATGGAAATACCTGCAAAAGCGGTCTTTTCGCTTCCGATTCCATCGCTTAATGCATTCGGAGGTACCACATCATCCCAGTCGTAAACGGTATGTCCCCAGAACTCCATATTCCAGGCTCTGTTTAATGCATCGATTGTCTTATACTTATCTTTCAGCCATACACGGAATGCCCTCTGGCAATTCTCGCAGAAGCACTCATTTCCATATTCATTGCTGACATGCCAGCAGGTCACATGCGGATTGTCTGCATAGCGCTCTGCCAGTTTATATGCCAGTTCACGCGCATAATGTTTAAACACAAAAGAATTCGGGCAGGCATTGTGGCGACCGCCAAATTTGTGCTGTCTTCCTTCATAATCGGTAAACATCACTTCCGGATATTTGCGCACCATCCATCCTGGAAGGGCTGCCGTGGAAGTGGCAAATACGATATCGTAATTTTCTTTTGAAAGCATATCCACGATCTCGTCAAGTTCATCAAAATAATATTCATGCTCCGACGGCTGGATCTTTGCCCACGAAAATACATTGATTGTCGCGGTATTGATGTGTGCATCTTTAAAAATGCGCATATCTTCCTGCCAGATATCCTTCGGCCACTGATTTGGGTTGTAATCTCCTCCGTAGAGAATTCTCTTAAAATGTGTACTCATATTTTTCTCCTTTTCTTTTCGATTCTGAATTTATGTCTCACTTTTTTGTTTTCGTTGATTTTCCCTATTATACGATACAATCTTTTATATTTGTATAACAGGATAAACCAATTTATATAACATTTTGAAACCATTTCTTTTTCTGTTGAAATATGCTATGATGCCATAGGAAAAAAGAAGCGGAGGTATCTCATGGCAATCTATTTCAGCAACACGCTCAGCAAAGAACCGTTCCAGTTTGATTCCGTTGGAAACCACTGGCTGCAGGAAGCGCTCAGCCGTCCACAAGGTTACCCAATCTATCACTATTTGCAGACAGAAGAAGGTTGTGGCATTTTCACAATTGACGGAAAAGAATATTTTTTGCCCGAAGGTCACGGCATTCTGATCACACCGCATGTCCCACATGCTTACCGTGCAGCAGACACCTCTGCATGGATTACGTGTTTTGCAACATTTGGGGGTACAATGGAAGCACATCTGCCGCAGATTCTTGGCAACAACCGCATAATTTTTACAGAAAAGGAAAATGCTCTGGAAATCAAAGCTGTGATCGACCGTGCTGTAGCACGTTTTAAAACAGCACCCGTCAATACACACCAGCTTTCCTGCGACTGTTATGCACTGCTGCTGCAGTTTTCCAATGGATTTTTCCACGCCAACACCAGCGATCCTGCGTGGGAAAAATACGTCCAGCCCGTGCTTCGGCTGATGGAAACACACTACATGGAGGATCTGACCGCCGAACAGCTCTGCCGCAACGTCTATGTATCCCCCCAGTATTTGTCTCGCCTGTTTGTGCGCTATCTTGGGTGCTCGGTCTATGAATATCTGACCA
>ERZ808270.403-NODE-403-length-25743-cov-10.127803_pt1 | contig 25743 bp, 21 predicted proteins | sample MGYA00521082_ERZ808270 | MGnify/ENA primary metagenome ERZ808270 (study PRJEB31516, sample SAMN03275594) | gut metagenome | biome: mammalia-associated habitat; material: feces | host: Papio cynocephalus | place: Kenya | collected 2012-07-27 ... | reverse complement strand
ATAAAATAAAAAGTTATTTTATTCGTCGAAATTTAGCACTGGAGCTTTTTCCGAGCCAGCAGCAGCCTCAAATTTCTCCATGCGATTGAAACCTAACATCCCAGAGAATATGACATTTGGGAAACGACGCACAAACTGGTTATAGTCCTGTACGGCTGAATTGTATTGCTGGCGAGCCTCATTGATGCGGTTCTCAGTACCCTCCAACTGTATTTGAAGACTATGAAAGTTCTCATTGGCCTTCAGCTCAGGATATCTCTCAGCCACCACCATCAGCTTGCCAAGGGCCGTAGACAACTCACCTTGTGCCGATTCAAACTGGCGCATTTTCTCAGGAGTGAGGTTGCTTGCATCAAGTTTGATTTGTCCGACTGAGGCACGTGCTTTGGTAACCGCCTCAAAAGTTTCTTTCTCATGTTTGGCATAGGCTTGTACTGTTTTTGCCAAATTAGGAATCAGGTCTGCTCTGCGCTGGTAAGTGGCTTGCACGTCTGCCAAAGCCGTGGTGGCTGTTTCCTGCTTGTCCACCATTCCATTGTAAGCGTTGCATCCGCCAAAACAAATCATCACGACAACCACCGCTATCACCAAAAGTATGACATTACTTTTCTTCATAATCATTATTATTGTTTATTGATTTAATTAATACATTATCATTGTCACCAGTCGCCACCGGCACCACCGCCGCCAAAACTGCCACCACCAAAGCTTCCTCCAGAATTCCAGCCACTGCCACCAGAACTCCAGCCTCCACCTCCACCAAGGAAGAAAGGTGGAATCCAATTGTCATTGTCGTGCCTATTATGCGTTTTTCTACCAGGCTTGCAGATGCCAAGCCTCACTAGAAGCATCTTGATCATATAGGCAAACGGCACCCCAAAGCAAATAGCAAGCACAAGAACAAGTGTCAAGAGTGAATCGCCCCCTTCGTCATCCATATTTTCACCATCAACCACGACCTTGCCAGTCTTAAACTTGCCATATAATGTTTTGGAGGTTGACAAAACGGCATTGTCTATGTCGTTCACTTTCATTTTACTCACTATGCAAGCGCGCGCAATGTCATCGCACTCCACATCAGTCAAGTCACCCTCAAGCCCTTTGCCTGGGGCAATGAAATACTTGCGGTCGTTGACTGCTATTACGACCACCAGCCCCCTACGCGCTCTCTTGTCTCCCACTCCATACTTGTTGCCAACATCCTCCGCCATTCGAAAGCAGTCGGCATTTTTAACATTGTCCACCACAATGAAAACCGTTTGTATTCCACATTCGGTTTGCAATCGCCTAAGATAGAAATCTGCTGAATCTCGTGCTGCCACACCCATCAAGTCATCTGGGTCACAGACATAACGGCTGCGGTCTTGCAGATGTACCATCTGAATGTTATCAGCCGACCATGTAGTGGCATTCATCTTGGATGAGAAAACAAACGCCACAAGGAGTATAACAAATCGGATTGTAATGGTGCAATGCCTTAACATAAATATTTCATTTTATAACTATGGCTTTCACTATACGCACGTCCTTTAAAGGTCTGTCACGCTCATCGGTTGCCACGGCATCAATGTCGCCAACCACCGACAAGCCCTTCACCACCTCTCCAAAAACGGTATACTGGCCATCGAGCCACGGCGTGCCACCGTGCGACCAATAGTAGTCGCACATTTCTGGAGGAAATTTGACGGTCCCATGAGTCATAGAGTCGAGCCTTGCCTGAAACTTTGCCATGCCTTTTGGGCCATATGGAAATCCCCACACTATATAAAACTGTGATGCCGACGACTCTCGTTTGGGATTCTCCGCGTCGCCTTCACGAGCCGCACCAAGTGCGCCACGCTTGTGGAAATATTTTGGAAAATCTATTTCAGCCGGCAAAGTCCAGTTTGGCGAGTAATCACCTACCTCAGCACCAGGAGCGGCATGGCGCGTAGTGGAATCACCAGTCTGGATCATGAAGTCGGAGATGACACGGTGCCACAAGTTGCCGTCATAATAACCATCTTTGGCCAAGCGAAGGAAATTGTCGCGATGCCGCGGAGTTTCATTGTAAAGTTCAACGGTGATGTCACCCATTGTGGTCTTTATAAGCACCTGGTGGCGAACAGCCGAAGAATCAGTCTTTACCACGAGCGAATCAATGGACGAGGCAAAAGAAAATTGGCAAAACATTGCCAGTAAACACACTATATATTTTTTCATCATACTTTCTGTTAATTTTCATACATGGTCAAAATTACAAATTAATATTAACAACATTGCTCTTTTTATTCCCAAAAGTAGTTAAATTATAAAATAATAAGAATTTGGTAGCTACATTGCTTTGCCATTAACCTATTATTCACTACTTTTGCATCTTAGAACAATACTAATATTAAAGATAGATAAAACAAGACATAAGATGAACAAGAAGGTTCTTATCCCATTGGTAATTGTCATCATCCTCCTTTTGGGTGGTATCGGAGCACTTTATTACAACCTGCATAAACAGCGTGCTGAGAATGCTGAGATGGAGCAGCTTGCCGCACTCGACAAGAAAGAGATGGAAAACGAGTATCAGCAGTTTGCCAACCAATACAGCGAGATGAAGACGCAAATCAACAACGACTCCATCGTAAAACAACTCACCGCGGAGCAAGAGAAGACGCAGAGATTGCTTGCCGAATTGCGCAACACGAAAAGCACCGACGCTCGCGAGATTGCCCGCTTGAAAAGGGAGCTTGCTACCGTTAGGGCGGTGCTCAGGAGCTACGTCATACAAATCGACTCACTGAACCGCGCCAATCAGCATCTCACGGCTGAGAACAGTCGCATACGTGGACAATATGCTGAGGCTAACAGGCAAATTGAAGGTTTGAGCACTGAAAAAGCCTCTCTGTCCGAAAAGGTGGCAATAGCGGCCCAGCTTGATGCCACTGGCATACAGATGACAGCCCTAAACAAGCGTGGTAAGGGTACAAGCAAGCTGAAGAAAGCCAAGAGGTTCTTGGTGAGTTTCACAATAGCGCGTAACGTAACAGCACAAAGTGGCATGAAGACAGTATATGTCAGGGTAACGACACCGACAGGAGCGTTGCTCGGAGGCGCGGGAAACTTCAATTATGAGAACCGCTCGCTTTCATGCTCAGCCAAACGCTCAGTGGAATATAATGGCAAGGAAACCCCTATGAGTATCTACCTCGACATTGACCAGACGCTTGAGGGTGGCACGTTCAACGTTAGCATCTTTGCCGATGGCAACATGATTGGCAGTCGCAGCTTCTCGTTTGAGTAACATTGGATCACTTGCCAATTTGTCTATTGCGCTATAATCAATAGCCATAGATAGTATTGCACTAATTCATGGTCTAATAGTCATAGAATTACAGAAAAAACATGAACAAGCCAAAGATAGCCTTTATCCTCTTTTGTTGTTCAGGCTGTTTCTCCACTGCCATGGCGCAAAATGCACTTACGCTCGACAGTTGCCGTGCCCTTGCGCTAAAAAACAACAAGCAGTTGCAAGTGGCCAGGGTCAACAAGGAAATGACAGGATATGCCAAGAAATCCGCGCGCACGCAATACCTTCCCAAGGTGGACGCCGTGGCTGGATACACTTATTTCAGTCGCGAGATAAATCTGCTGAGCAAGAGCCAAAAAAAAGAGCTCAATAGTATTGGCACCACTGGCGTAGGCAAGCTCAATGGGGACTTGACCGCGGGGATTGGCAATCAATTGCAAGACTTGGTTGGCAAGGGCACCATCACGCCCGAACAGGCTCAACAAGTGGGCAATATCGTACAGCAGTTCGCCAATGGTCCCATGGCGCAGTATGCCGCAGGACTGGGAAACACGATTGGCCAAAAACTTGTTGATGCTCTTCATACGGACACCCACAACATTTTCGCCGGATCCATATTCGTGCGCCAACCTATATATATGGGCGGCGCGATTGTGGCTGCTAATCGCATGGCTGACATAGCCGAAGAAATGGCCGACGACAATATAAGTCTGAAAAACCAGTCTACGCTGTACAGCATAGATCAGGCGTACTGGCTTGTCGTTTCACTTCGACAGAAGCAAAAGTTGGCGTATAGTTTTCGCGACCTTGTAAAGAAACTCGACAACGACGTGAGCAAGATGATAAAACAAGGTGTTGCTACAAGAGCAGACGGACTGAAAGTGAAAGTTCGTGTCAACGAGGCCGACATGCAGATTACGCAAGTAGAAGACGGTCTTGCATTGTCGAAGATGCTGCTTTGCCAACTTTGCGGATTGCCCATGAACGATGGCATCACCCTTGCCGATGAGGACAAGGATCACATCGATACCAATGTTGCCTTTGCATCCGAGAACAATGACGCAAACAATAACTTGAGCAGCCGACCAGAGGTAAGGCTTTTGCAGAAGTCTATTGACCTTAGCGAGGAGAGCACTAAACTTGTGCGTGCCGCACGATTGCCACACATTGCTTTCACAGGTGGCTATTCGATAAGCAATCCAAATGTGTTCAACGGCTTTCAGAAGAATTTTTCTGGCGTTTGGAATGTCGGCATAATGGTGCAGATGAACGTTTGGGACTGGAATGACGCGAGTTATAAGGTTCGTGCGGCTAAGGCAGCCACAAGCATGGCACGCCTTGAACTCGCTGACACCAAAGAAAAGATAAACCTTCAAGTCACGCAAAATAGATTCAAGGTGAAAGAAGCTCGCAAGAGACTTGCCATGGCGGAGAGAAATATTGCCAGTGCCGAGGAAAACCTGCGCTGCGCGCAGGTAGGCTTCAGGGAAGGTGTCATGGGATCTACCGAAGTGCTCGCGGCGCAAACCGCATGGCAACAGGCGCAATCCCAGAAAATAGACGCGCAGGTCGAGGTCAAACTCGCACAAGTAGGACTGGAGAAAGCGTTGGGAACTTTACAATAAGACAGTATATAAACATCAGCATAAATATCAATAGGAATGAGCGCAAAAAGCCAACACCATAACATATTGCTCGCAGTTTTAGGCTTTTCCATAGCCGTATTAATAGTAGCCATAATTGGCTTCTTCACATTGGGAAAGACCGACGAGACCATCCAAGGAGAGGTTGAAGTAGGCGAATACAGGGTAAGTTGCAAACTGCCAGCCCGCGTTGTGGAGATTCGTGTCAAAGAGGGCGATTTCGTACACAAGGGCGATACCCTTGCCATACTTGAGATACCTGAAATGAACGCGCAAGAGAAAGTGGCACAGTCTACAGAGGCTGCCACGCAAGCACTCAGCGACCTCACAGAGGAGGGAACTCGACGCGAAGCCATACAAAGCGCACAACAACTCGTCATACAGGCGAAAGCCGCAACCGACGTGGCAAAGAAGACCTACGACCGCATGCAAAACCTATTCATCGAGGGTGTGATGAGCCAGCAAAAGAGAGATGAGGCAAAGGCCGCATGGGAAATGGCCCTCGCACATGAAAACGCCATGAAGAACCAGTTGCAAATGGCTAAGAACGGTGCCAGGGCTGACGAGAAGAAGGCCGCGCAAAGCCAAGCCAACGCTGCCAAGCACGCTGTGGACGTGGTGCGCTCCGTGCTTAAGGAGACTGTGCAAGTGGCGGCAGTAGACGGTGAGGTGAGCGATATCTACCCAAAGGAAGGAGAACTCGTTGGAATGGGCTCACCCATCATGAGCATATCCCTGATGCAAGACATGTGGGGAACGTTCAACGTGCGCGAAGACCAACTCAACGGGCTGAAAGTGGGCGACACTTTCACAGCATTCTCGCCAGCATTCAATAAGAGCCTTAAACTCAAGGTATTTGAGATAAAGGACGAAGGGTCATACGCTGTATGGAAAGCCACAAAAACCAATGGCCAGTACGACTTGAAGACCTTTGAGGTGAAAGCGCGACCAATAAACCCATTCGACGGCTTGAGGCCTGGCATGTCATTGATATTGAAGAAGTGAGCCTGAGTGAGACCATAAAAAGATTGTACCGCATATTTGTCCGCGAACTGGTCATTATGTGGCGGCATCCTATCTACGCTTTCTGCACCATCATATTTCCATTGATAGTTGTAGCTTTCTTCACCACACTAATGAATGGTGGTGAACCCGTGGAGATGCCTGTTGGTGTCGTCGACCAAGACAACACACACGTAAGCCGCTCCATGATTCGACAACTTGACGGTTTCCAGACAACGCATGTCGTGGGTCACTATGCCAACATGAACGACGCGCGAGAGGCGATTCAGCAAAACAAGATCTATGCTTTTTTGCTGATTCCAAAAGGCACGACAGACAAGCTGCTCAACTCGGAACAGCCAAAAATCTCGTTTTATTACAGCAACGTGACACTCGTTGCAGGATCTTTGCTATACAAAGACCTCAAGACGGTGTCGACATTAGGCTCCGCGGCCGTAGGCTCAACCAAGTTGTCAGCGCTGGGAAAGACATCGCGCGAAATCAGGACATTTCTCCAGCCAATAACCATAGACCTGCACATGATTGGCAACCCATGGGGCAACTACAACGTCTACCTAAGCACGGCCATGGTGCCGGGCGTAATAATGGTATTCGTGTTCTTACTCACCCCTTATTCCATAGGCACCGAGCTTAAATTCCACAGGTCTAAACAATGGATTAAAATGGCAAACGATAACATCCACTTGGCCGTGGCTGGAAAGATGCTGCCCTTGACCATCCTGTTCACACTCGTAATGTGGTGCTTTGAGTTCTACATATTCTATGGGCTTGGCTTTCCGCATCCTGGCGGTGTCATCCCGATATTGCTTGTGGGATTCCTTTCCGTATTGGCATGCCAATGCTTCGGCATATTCATTTTCGGGCTGCTGCCATCCCTTCGAATGTCAATGTCGATTTGCTCCCTGTGGTCAGTACTCAGCTTCTCAGTATGTGGCGCCACATATCCAGTATTCGCCATGGACTCCATGCTCCAGTCGTTGGCCCAAATCTTCCCATTGCGCCATTACTACATGATATACCAAATGTGCATTTTCAACGGTTATCCGCTTAGCTACGCCTGGTTCCACATCATGTCCTTGGCCATTTTCGCATGCCTTCCAATATTCACGATTAGGAATATTAAGAAAGCCATGCTGGTTTACGTATATATTCCATAGAAGATGAAGAGAGACAGTCTGCTATTCAGAATACGCCAAGGCATACACGATACGTGTTACATCATGGTGGAGGAAATCAAAAATGAGTTTCGCGATGAAGGTGTACTCATGTTTTGCGTGCTCGTGCCCCTTTTTTATCCCCTTCTCTATTCTTGGATATACAACAACGAGGTCGTGCGCGACGTGCCAGTTGCCATAGTCGACCAAAGCCACAGCAATGCTTCAAGGGAATTCATACGCATGGTTGACGGTAGCCCAGACACTAAGGTGGCATATTATTGCAACTCGCTTGACGAAGCCAAGGAACTTACAGGAAAACAGAAAGTTCATGGCACTATCTATTTTCCAAGCGATTTCGAAACAAGGCTCGGACGTGGAGACCAGGCCACTGTTGGCGTTTATTGCGACATGAGCCTGATGCTCACCTACAAGGCCATATATCAAACAGCGCAAGCCGTGGCTTCAGACATAAACTCAAGCATACAGATAAAAAACAGCACTGGCTTTACAAACCGTGACGACCAAATAACAACCAAGCCACTCGACTTTGACGAAGTGCCTATCTTCAACACTACCTCGGGTTATGGCAACGCCATATTGCCTGGCGTGTTGGCTCTCATCCTGCAACAGACATTGCTGCTTGGCATAGGCCTATCAGCAGGAACTGCAAGAGAGAAAAACAGGTTTCAGAACCTTGTGCCAATAGAAAAGCACTACAATGGCATTTTTCGAATCGTTTTAGGCAAAAGCGCAGCATATTTTGCCCTCTACATGGTCATGGCGGCATACATAACGCTTTGCGTGCCGAGGATGTTCCACTTTGTGTCGCTTGTCACCGCGCAAACGCTTATCGGGCTTATGGTGCCATACCTGCTTGCTGTGATCTTTTTCGGACTCACTATGTCGTGCCTCGTGCGCTACCGTGAGAACGTGATGCTGCTTGCCGTATTCACGTCCGTACCCTTATTGTTCATGACCGGCATTAGTTGGCCTCAATCCAACATTCCATGGTTCTGGGAAGCATTCTCATGGCTATTCCCTTCCACATTTGGCGTGCGCGGTTTCTTGCGCATATCATCAATGGGGGCCACATTGCCTGACATTAGATTGGAATACCAAGCACTCTGGATTCAAACCCTCGTCTATTTCTTCACAGCCTGTATTGTATATCGTTACCAGATAATGCTCTCGCACAAACGTGCGAGAGCAAGGCTCAAGCAAATAAAGAAGAACAAGGTCGTCAGAGAATTACATGGCAATGGCCTTGGCCAAGGCGCCGCCAGCCCACACGAAGATAAGACCGAGAGCGAAACTGCCAACAAGGTATAAGAACAAGCAAAGATAATCCTGGTTGTTTGCCAACGACAGACTCTCGTTCATGAATGTGGAAAACGTGGTTAGACCACCACAGAAACCTGTGGTCAAGAGCAAGCGTGCCTGGGGCGAGAGCCACGACAATGTTGATGGAAGGCTTGAGAAAAAGCCTATCAGCAAGCAACCAAACAGATTAACCATGAAAGTGCCCAAAGGAAACGAGGATTCCAAAAGTCCGCTTACGAGTTTTGACACAAGGAAACGACTACCTCCACCAAGGAAGCTGCCGAAACCCACAATAAAAAAGTCTCTTAATATGTTCATATTACATTAATAATATATGTTATCCTAATGGAGCGCGGAAATCGCATCCTTCTTTCCATCGAGAGCAACCGTAAGCGGATTTTCCTTTAATTATATGTCCTTGCTTACACTTTGGGCACATATCACCTTCTTTTACGGTTATTTTCGTTTTTTTGGTTGACTTCTTGACAGCCTTTTCAATCGACTTAGTGGTTGCTTTCCCAGTAGACTTCACCTTATTTGCCTTAGGCTTTTTGTCCTCACTATATTCAATCAACTGTCCAGAATTATCGTGCATCACGTCATTGACGATTCTTGCCACTTGATCTTTCAGCTCGCTGATAAAGGTAGCTGCATCGTATTTGTCATGCTCTATCTCTCGCAGTTTCTTCTCCCAAATGCCAGTCAATTCCACGCTTGTAAGCAACTTCTCGTGAATAGTGTCTATTAGTTGGATGCCAGTGGTGGTGGCGACGAGGTTCTTCTTGTCCCTGCGAATGTAATGACGCTTAAATAGAGTTTCTATTATGCCAGCACGCGATGACGGGCGACCAATGCCATTTTCCTTCATGGCAGCTGACAGTTCATCGTCATCAACAAGTTTACCAGCGGTTTCCATGGCTCGCAGCAGCGAAGCCTCGGTATAGTGTTTCGGCGGCACTGTCATCTTCTCAGTGAGAGTTGGCTTATGTGGGCCCGACTCACCCTTTACAAAAGACGGAAGGGTCTTGTCTGCCGTCGCGTTTTTCGTTGCGGAATCGCTTATCTCGTCCTTGGCGTAGATAGCGCGCCAACCTTGTGACAATATCTCCTTGCCAGAGGTCTTAAATTCCACCTTGTCCACCTTTCCTACAACCGACGTGGTTGAGAATTTACAATCGGGATAGAACACGGCTATGAAGCGCCTTGCTATCAGGTCGTAGACCTTTTTCTCCACGTCGGTCAACCCAACAGGCACTTGGCCAGTAGGAATGATGGCATGGTGGTCGGTCACCTTTGACGTGTCGAATACGCGTTTAGATTTTGGCAAGGTCTTGCTTATGGCGGCCAGATTTCTTATCATGTCAAGATAAGGTTTCTTGCCAGCCTCCGCATATTGGCTCACGCCATTCAATATGCCTGGACACTTAGGGTATATGTCGTCAGAAAGATACTGAGTGTCGACACGTGGATAAGTGGTGAGTTTTTTCTCGTAAAGCCCTTGAATGAGGTTTAGCGACATTTCGGCCGAGAAGCCGTACTTGCGATTTAGGTCTACCTGCAACGAGGTGAGGTCATAGAGCTGTCTTGCTGGCTCCTTGCCTTGCTTCTTCTGCACAGATACTATCTCAAAAGGCTTACCTTCAATCAATGAGAAAGCGCTTTGCCCTTCTTCTTTGGTCGTAAACTTGCCCGACGTGGCGGTGAATAGCGTGTCGCGGTAAACGGTAGAAAGCACCCAGTATGGCTCTGGCTTAAAATCATCAATTTCTTTTTGTCGTCTCACTATCAGCGCGAGAGTGGGCGTTTGCACCCTGCCGATGGACAACACTTGCCCTGCCTGCTGCCTGTACATTAACGTGTACAACCGCGTGCAGTTCATGCCCAAGAGCCAGTCTCCAATCGCGCGGCTAAGGCCGGCGAGGTAAAGCCTCTCATACTGCTTCTCCTCTTTCAGGTTGGCAAAGCCCTCGCGAATAGCCTCGTCGGTCATGGATGATATCCATAATCGCTTCACCGGACACGCAACGTGAGCCATCTGCATCACCCAACGCTGAATCAGTTCGCCCTCTTGCCCGGCATCGCCACAGTTCACTATCTCGTCGGCGTTGGCATATAGTTTCGCGATAGTCTGAAACTGCTTTTCTATACCACGGTCAGGTATGAGTTTCAGTCCGAACCTTCGCGGAATCATCGGCAGTGCCGCCAACGTCCAATAGCGCCAGTTGCCCTCATAGTCGTTGGGTTCTTTCAGTTCACAAAGGTGACCGAAAGTCCACGTCACCTGATAGCCATTACCTTCCATGTATCCATCACGCGAGGTTGTGGCCCCAAGGATGCGCGCGATGTCACGAGCCACGCTCGGTTTCTCTGCTATACAAACTATCATTCGCCAGCGATGTTAATCTTTGATTATCATCCTCTACTTTCCGATGCAGAAGTGCTTGAAGATGTTGTTCAGGGTTTCTTGAGGAGTGATACGCTCCTGCCCTGTTATGTCAGCAAGATCATCAATGACAAGGCGCAAGTCCTCGGCGAGGAGGTCTGAGGAGAGGCTGGCGTCTATGCCATCCTGAACCCTCATGAGGTCATGATAAGCCTTCATCAAATCAGAATAATGCCGCGCGTTGGTCACGACCACGTCGGCAGACGACAACTCAGGTATGTCAAGGTCGTTGACGATCACCGATTCAAGTTCGGCAATTCCTCTGCCCTCCTTGGCGCTAATCTCTATGGTTCGTATGCTCGATGGCAACGACACGTGAGAATGAGGCAGGTCAACCTTATTGACGATCACATAAAGCCGCTTGTCGCTTGCAAACTTCTCCATTCGCCCGATTTCCTCCGCCGAAGGCTGACCGTCTACGACCCACAACACTACAAACGCCTTTGCGAGAGCCTCCATGGCGCGAGCTATCCCTATGTTCTCCACCTTGTCTTCGGTTTTTCTCAATCCAGCGGTATCAATGAAACGGAAGAGCACGCCTCCAATGGTCGTGGTGTCTTCGATAGTGTCGCGAGTGGTGCCATCTATATCCGACACTATGGCACGCTCTTCGCCAACTATAGCATTGAGAAGTGTAGACTTGCCAACGTTTGTCTTGCCGACAATGGCAACTGGAACGCCTGTTTTCAGCACCTTGCCTGTCTCAAAGCTTTTTGCCAAGTTTAAAATGCGAGTGCCTATCTCTTTGGCAAGGTTTTCAAGTTCTGACCGGTCTGCGAACTCCAAGTCCTCGTGATCGGAGAAGTCGAGCTCAAGTTCCATTAGGGAAGTCATCTTGAGCAGCTTTTCCCTCAACGATGAAAGTTCGTTGCTGAATCCACCTTTTAGTTGACTCATTGCCAACTGGTGCTGCACCTTGTTGGTCGATGCGATCAAGTCGGCCACGGCCTCAGCCTGTGAGAGATCCATCTTGCCGTTGAGGTAAGCGCGGCGAGTATACTCCCCGGGCTCAGCCTGACGTGCGCCATGCCTCTGCAACAAAGCCAATATGCGCTGTATGATGAAACGCGAGCCATGGCAGGAAATCTCCACGCCGTCCTCACCCGTATAGCTATGTGGAGCCCTGAAAACTGATACAATGACATCGTCTATCGTCTCACCGTCCTCGCCTTTTATCTCGCCATAATGAAACGTGCCACCCTTGGCATTGGCTATGTCACGCGAGAACACGCCTTGGGCTATTTCGATGGCCTTTGAGCCACTCATGCGTATCACGGCTATTGCCCCTCCTGCCGGCGTGGCGAGAGCGGATATAGTGTCATCAAACAAATGTGTATTTTGACCAATCATGGTTATTTCTTGAATTGCACTGTAAAATTACAAACAAATCGCCATGATGCCAAGTTTTTTCGTTACAATCTCACACTGTCATATATTGTGCGTGAAATGGCAAACACACTGCCACAAGAATTTATTTGGTAATTTTAATCAACAAAACCGTTTTTGTGAATCGATTATTTACGCTCACACTCCCAACTGTTTGAAAAAAACGCGATAGTGGCACAATTTAGTATATCGCTAATAATAAACATGTTATACAAAAAGGCAGCTATTGAGCGCACCAAATTTGCACATTTCGCGTGGGTTTAAGCTGAAAACGCGGCTTCTTTAAGCTTAAATCGTGTCGCCATTGCACCACAACGAGCTCGCCGTTACGGTGTAACGGCGAGCTCGTTGTGATGTAAAGACAAAAAAAAATGCTTAAAAGCCGCAATCCTCATGGCTTTTAGCCTATTTCCATATCTAAAACAAGGTCTTCGCAGGTAGCTTTTTTTGATATTTTATTTTTACAAAGGCAAATGTCATTTCAAAAATGTAATGACACGGAGGATAGGTATGCCAAAGTTGAAATTGTCGCTGCCATTGGAACCTGCGAAATTTACCGCCACAAGATTGCCGTCCTCGTCTACGACAGGCGAGCCACTCGATCCTTGCATGGCCGGAATGCTGTAAACTATTCGGTTGCCATCGGGAGCCTGGGATATTGTGCCCATTGTGAATTGAGCGTTGATGCCATGGTTTGTCTTGGCCAGGGAAACACCTTGATTGAAACCTATCATGTAGAGTTGCTGCGTTATTTTCACGTTTTCCTTGTCGGGGTCAAACTTGGTATAATCGAATATATACTTGCCTTCTGGAGTCTGCTTGCTTTTGAGCTGCAAAAGCGCAAGGTCTGAGTTTGCGTCTTGCGAACTCTTTAGCAAAACGCATGGATTCTTCATGAAATCGTCCCAACTGTTCACATTGCTTCCATCGTAGGCAATGCCAAATTGCGAATGGAGCCGTATGGAGAAATTGTAGCCAAGAATATTGCTGCGAACCCTTTCCTTGATATTCTCAGCCTGAGCATATTGCTGTCTCAGGTTATTTAGTTCAGAGTTGAGCTGTTCCACCTCGTCTTGGCTCATATATAGCTGACTTTCGCCATACTCATCCTCGTACACTCGCGATTGCGCATATTGCTGTATGGCTTGGTAGCGCTGATCCATCGAGTCTTGAAGGGCTTGTATATATTGTGCATAGCCCTCTATGATGGAGTTCATGTTTTTCCTGACCTGGTCCTTGTCAATCTCAGGCGCCACCACATGCCTGTTGGTAAGGATGCGCCCCGTTCCATCAACAAAGAAGCCAGTGCCATTGAGTATGGCGGGCGATTTTTTAATATCAGAAAGAGTTGATGTAAGCCCTTGTAGGGTGCCGTCCGAAGCAATGCCTGTGAAATAGAAATGCTCTCCATCGGCCAAGGTCACATCATAATAATACTCGTTGCAAATGAGAACCACACCAGACTTCTGTTCGTTGAAGATTTCCTGTGGATCTTTCTTGCAACCGACCAACAAAATGAACAAGAAGTAAAACAAGACAATACGACTCAGTTTCATAAACACAATTCTATAAATAATGGGTCAAATTATAGGTCACTCAAACAAGGCTTTCCACTCGAGGAAGCGCTGAAGTCCATCGTCACCAAAACGAGCGATACTCTTCTTTGCTTGCTCAAACGACTTCTCTCGGTCTGGATGCGACTTAGAATAGAACTTGTCTGCATAGCACACAAGTTTCTCCTCCAAAGTCTCCGGAAGAAAGTCTTGGTGAGGCAACGGCAAGTCTTGTTTGATAATCTCTTCCCTTGTCAATCCTGCTCCTGTGTGCCGCTCGCAAACCCGCGCATGGCGTGGGAATCCTTCATTTCTCATTATCTCTCCACCTATCAAGCCATGACGCAAATACGGCTCCGTGCCATGACAGCAAATGCCTGGTGCGTCGCACCTGAATATGCCAATGTCATGTAGCATGGCCGCCTCCTCCACAAAGCGGCGATCGAGATGAAGCTCCGGGTGGGCATCACAAATGGCAAGTGCCCTCTTGGTCACGAGTTTAGAATGAGTCAATAAAATATCCCGAAGCTGGTTGGCCTCGGGATAATACTTGTCAATGATCTTATTGTAGTCCATAAATAAAAATGGAGTGTACGCCACCATCATTGATGGCGCACACGCTATGTTTACTTTTCGTCTCTCTTGATGTAGGCAATCACGCTGCCCTTTTGCACCTTGGAACCTTGCTTTGCATTGATTTCCACGAGCTTGCCACCAAGGTCGGCCTTGACCTCGACAAACTCGCCCCAAGGAGCTTGAATCCAGCAGAAGGCATCGCCTTCGTTGTATTCCTTTCCGATAAACGGCTCCAAGGCAGGCTCTGCCTCTCCATCGCCCTGGAAATCCCAGAATATCTGGCCACGCACAGGAGCCACGATTGCATCAGCCTGAGCGTGCTTATAGGCGGCAGCCTCCTCTGGCGACACCTTTGCGCCCACCTTGGCATCCTTGGCCTTTTGCAGGTCCGCAAGGAAGTTTTTCTTTGCCTGTCCGCTCTTGTAGTTGCGATACTGCTCCGGGTGCATGGCAAGCTCGAAGAGCTCTTCATCGTCTTCTCCGTAATCCCATCCGTTCTCGTCCATCTCCTTGCGGAAATCGTCGAGAGCTGGCTTCAGGAGCGTATGAGGGTCAACATCGGTGAACTCACGTCCCTGCTTCTTGGCAAGCGCCACGAGTTCCGGGTCAATCTTTCCTGGCACTTTACCACTCTTGCCAAGGATCATGCCCCACATGTTGTCGTCCATCATCACGAAGCGACCCTTGCCCTGCTCCATGGTGAGAAGATTCATCAAGGCTATGTTCTTAGTGTATTGAGAGAATGGCGTCACAAGTGGTGGATAGCCCACACGAGGCCACACATAAGCCACCTCGTCGAAAAGCTTGATGAGCAGGTCGTCCATTGACAGTTCTGGCTCACCCTTCTTCTTGCGCAGATTGTTTATTGTGGTGCGCATGCCGCCAAGGTCTGCCATCATGGATCCCATCATGCCGCCAGGAAGGCCACAGGTCAGAAGTAGCGAAGACATGAGCTTGTTGCCGGGATTGATGAAATAGCCAAGCCACTCATCGATAAACTCTTGTGTCATGGCGCGCGCTTGCATGTATGCGCCCATGTTGATTTCCGGCACGTCGAAACCCGCGTGCTTCAGCATGCTCTGCACAGAGATAACGTCCGGATGCACCTTGCCCCAAGACAGTGGCTCAATGGCCGTGTCGATAATGTCAGCGCCATTCTCGCAAACCTCAAGTATGGATGCCATAGACAAGCCTGGGCCTGAGTGACCATGATATTCGATAATGATGTCTGGATGCTTTGTCTTGATGCGCTTTGTGAGTTGACCGAGGAATGCAGGCTGGCCAATACCAGCCATGTCCTTGAGGCAAATCTCCTCTGCTCCAGCGGCTATTTCCTCATCGGCGAGCTTCTCATAATAGTCGAGAGTATGCACAGGCGATGTGGTTATGCACAGTGTGCCTTGAGGTGTCATACCACCTTCCTTGGCAAACTTTATTGACGGAGCTATGTTGCGAATGTCGTTCAAGCCATCGAAGATGCGTGTAATGTCTGTGCCCTGAGCGTGCTTCACACGATACATCATGGCGCGCACATCGTCGGGCACAGGATACATGCGAAGGGCATTGAGACCACGGTCAAGCATGTGCGTCTTGATGCCAGCCTTGTGGAGAGGCGCCGTGAAGGCGCGAACAGCCTTGTTTGGGTTCTCACCGGCAAGTAGCTGCACCTGCTCAAAGGCACCGCCATTGGTCTCGACACGCGAGAAACAACCCATCTCTACAAACACTGGGGCAATCTTGGCAAGTTGGTCGGCACGCGGCTGAAACTTGCCGCTGCTCTGCCACATGTCACGATAGACCAGACTGAACTGAATCTTTTTCTTCATCCTATTTCTTATACTTTTATGTAAAATCAAAAAACGGTTTCTTTTTCTTTTATCATGCAAAATTAGATAAAAATCATCAAAATGGAGATTTGCTATCGCTTTTTTTATAATTAATAACTAACTTTGTAGACTGAAATAAGAATTGAAATAAGAGGCAAAGCTAATAATACAGTAATTCACCCGAATATGTCACATAAACTTGTTTTTATCTTTACCATCGTTTTCAGCGTCGCCATTGCCTTTGCGTCTTGCAACACGAAAGAAGAGAAAGACGCTGAGAAGCCTGTTTACACACAGCGACTTCAAGGCGACAATGCTGTCTACGGCCTGGCTTGCGATGGGTGCAACGACACGGTTATCGTGGTATTGCCCGAGGACAACAGCGACCCCGTGACATACAACATCATGGAGGCCAAGCGGCGAAATCGCATCATGGGCAAGATACAAATTGGAGACAGACTTTGCATCGTGTTAAACAAAAAGAACAAAAGGAAGGTGGATGTCGTGGTTGATATCGACAAACTTGCTGGCATTTGGTGCTACATAGTGATGCCAAAGATGCGGGCTGCCGAGCAGCTGAGCGCCAAGGCCCAGGCACGCATGATGAACAACATGAGCGACTCGCTTAAAGAGACATACCTCATACCGCGAGAATATGGTTTCTATCTCAAACACGACTGGATTGCGACAAGTGTCGGATATGTTGACGATAACAACGCCTTGGCTCAGGAAAGTCCTGTCGAATATCCGCCTTTGGGCTATTTCACGGCTTGGCATTTGTGGAATGGCATGCTCGTGATAACGCGAGGGACGCCATCGTCAAAAAGCAATGGGCAAACAAACGTGAAAAGCCTCCAAAATGACACTTGCTCTATAGACTATCTCAATGGAGACTCGCTGGTGTTGTCAAGTGACGGAATCTCAAGAAGCTATTACAGAAAGGACAATATCAACGACGTAAACCGCAGGGCACAGGCCGTGGCAAACGAGTTAAAGAAAAAGGCTCTCAAGGAAACCATGAACTAAACAAGAATATATGGAGAAGAAAACGAAAATAGCAGTCGCCGGTACAGGTTACGTAGGGTTAAGCATTGCGACCTTGCTCGCCCAGCACCAACACGTAATCGCCGTGGACGTGGTAGCGGAAAAGGTTGAGATGCTTAAAAAACACATGTCGCCAATCAAGGATGAGTATGTGGAGCGTTACCTTAAGGAAAAGCCTCTCGACATTGACTTCACGACAGATGGCGAGGCGGCATACCGTGAAGCCGACTTCGTTGTCATTGCCACGCCAACCAATTACGACAGCGTAAAGAACTTCTTCGACACAAGCCATGTGGAGGAAGTGATTGAACTTGTCTGCAAGGTCAACCCTAATGCCATAATGGTGATTAAGTCTACCATACCAGTGGGCTACACATCCATGGTAAGGGAAAAGTTCCATTCAGACAATATCATATTCGCGCCAGAGTTTCTCCGTGAGTCCAAAGCCCTTTACGACAATCTATACCCTTCCCGAATCATAGTTGGAAGGCCGGAAGGCGACGCACGCCTTGACGAAGCCGCCCACGTTTTCGCCTCGCTCCTCCAGCAAGGAGCCATAAAGAAAGACATACCCACACTATTCATGGGCACCACCGAGGCCGAGGCGGTAAAGCTCTTCGCCAATACTTACCTCGCCCTCAGGGTGAGCTATTTCAATGAGCTTGATACATACGCTGAGGTAAAAGGGCTGTCGAGCAAGAATATCATAAACGGCGTGTGCCTTGATCCACGCATAGGCTCATTCTACAACAATCCATCGTTTGGCTATGGCGGATATTGTTTGCCAAAAGACACGAAGCAGCTCCTTGCCAACTACAAGGATGTACCAGAGAACCTCATCCAGGCAATAGTGGAAAGCAACCGCACGCGCAAGGACTTCGTTGCCGACCAGGTGCTTCGCAAGGCAGGCTATTACAGCTACAACGATCAAAACGCATACAACGCCGCCGGCGAGCACAAGTGCGTGATAGGTGTCTACAGGCTAACCATGAAGTCAAACTCCGACAACTTCCGCCAATCCAGCATTCAAGGTGTCATGAAGCGAGTGAAAGCCAAGGGCGCAACGGTAATCATCTATGAGCCCACGCTTAAAGACGGCTCCACGTTTTTCGGCTCAAGGGTCGTCAACGACCTCGACGCGTTCAAGGCACAAGCTCAGGCTATCATAGCCAATCGCTATGATAATATCCTCGACGACGTAAAGCGGAAAGTTTATACCCGCGACCTATTCTTCAGAGACTGATTCTGCTTTAACCAACTAAGATTATATCACCAAACAAATGAAAACAGACATAGAAATAGCACAAGAAACCACCTTGCGCCGCATTGACAGCATCGCAAAAGAACTGGGTATCGACGAGAACCACATAGAACCTTACGGCCGATACATAGCCAAGGTATCGCTTGATGCCATCGATGAAGAGCGCATGAAGCGACACAACCTCATCTTGGTGACGGCAATATCACCAACCAAAGCCGGCATTGGAAAGACAACTGTTTCTGTTGGTCTCGCGCTTGGTTTAAACAAAATCGGGAAAAAGGCGATAGTAGCATTGCGTGAGCCTTCGCTCGGCCCATGTTTCGGCATGAAAGGTGGCGCTTGCGGTGGCGGTTACGCTCAGGTGTTGCCGATGGACAAGATAAACCTACACTTCACTGGAGACTTTCATGCCATAACAACGGCCAACAACATGATTGCCGCCTTGCTTGACAACTATCTTTATCAGCACGCAAAGGACGGCTTCCGCCTAAAGACCATTCTGTGGAAAAGAGTGCTTGACGTCAACGACAGGTCGCTTAGGCAAATCATAACCGGACTCGGCCCTCTCACCAACGGCATACCGACACAAACTGGCTTTGACATTACCCCGGCGTCTGAAATCATGGGAATAATGTGCTTTGCCAAGGACATGGAAGACCTGAAGCAACGCATAGGAAACATATTGCTGGGCTTCGATTACCAAGACAAACCATTCTACGTGCGCGACATGGGCATTGAGGGTTCCATCGCCGTGCTGCTCAAGGATGCCTTGAAGCCTAACCTCGTGCAAACCACCGAAGGTACGCCCGCCCTCGTTCATTGTGGTCCTTTCGCAAATATAGCACATGGCTGCAACTCCGTGGTGGCAACGAAGATGGCCCTCTCGCTTGGCGACTACGCCATAACAGAGGCAGGCTTCGGTGCTGACCTTGGCGCGGAAAAGTTTTACGACATCAAGTGCCGCGTGTCTGGCTTGCGACCAGCCTTGACAGTGCTTGTAGTTACCTTGCAGGCATTGAAAATGCATGGTGGAGTAGACTATAAAGATATTAAAGAGCCTAATATCGAGGCAGTCAAGCAAGGTTTCTGGAACCTTGACAAGCACGTGGAAAACATTCAGCGTTTCGGGCAAAAAATCGTCGTGGCATTCAACCGCTACAACAACGACACCGAAGAAGAAATAGAAGCCGTGAGGACGCACTGTCACGAATTGGGTGTGGGGTTCGCCGTGAACAACGCATTCGCCGAGGGAGGAAAAGGTGCTGAGGAACTTGCCAACGCCGTGGTTCAGGCAATAGAGGCCGAGCCTTCACCCAAGCTGCGGTATCTTTACGAGGATGACGACAGTGTAAAAGACAAGATTGTGGCTGTGGCCAAGAAAATATATGGCGCAGGCAGCGTGAGTTTCTCGCACAAGGCTGAGACACAGATAAAGCACGTCTACGACTTGGGGCTCTCCCAGTTGCCTGTGTGCGTGGCTAAGACACAATACAGCTTTTCCGTAGACCCAAAGGCTTATGGACAGACCGACGGTTTCCATCTCGATGTCGCTGACATAGTAATCAACTCAGGGTCGGGAATGATAGTGGCAATAGCTGGCAACATACTCCGTATGCCAGGACTCCCGGCTTCGCCGCAAGCAAACAACATCGACATTGTTGATGGCAGAATCATAGGATTGAGTTGATGAGATTGCGACAATTCCTTTTTATCGTTGCCGTCATCTTGACACAGACGCTATCGTCATGCTACGAGCACCGCACAGGGCAGCGCTTCGCGCGCAATAAGGCCATCTCTGAGCGCACGATAGACTCCCTGTCGTTTTTCCAAAAGCACCACTACACAAACAACTACAACTTTGTGGTGCGCACCGACTCGCTTACCCTTCTGAGGCAACTGCCAGAAGAGGAAGTCGCTGGTATGGAGACAGACTCGTTCAGTGTGCATAAAGGTGACCATTTGGCTGTGGCTGACATCAAGACAGTGCCAGCCGACTCAATCGACTCTGTTTGGGTGCAATTGGCAAACGACACATCTGCATTCGGATGGACACGAGAGAAGGATATGTTGCCTCGGGTGATGCCAGACGATCCCATATCGCAATTCATTTCAGCGTTTTCCGATTCTCACTTAATAGTATTTCTCATTGTAGTAGTGGCTTTTGGCACGAGCTACACGCTATGGAAATTATTCAAGAAAAAGGCATATATAGTTCATTTCCACGACATTGACTCTGTTTATCCCACGATGCTTTGCCTTATCGTGGCAAGCGCGGCGACCTTTTATGCCACAATCCAGCTCTACGCGCCACAACTGTGGCAGCACTTCTATTTTCACCCAACGCTAAACCCATTCTCGGTGCCACCCGTGCTGATGTTGTTCTTGCTTTCAGTGTGGGCCATGTTAATCGTGGGAATAGCTTGCGCTGATGATGTATGCCATAAGCTTTCCGGCTCACAGGCCGTGCTATATCTTGGTGGCTTGGCAGCGGTATGCGCCATAGACTATATCGTGTTCAGTGTCACCACATTATATTTTGTAGGTTATCCATTGCTCATGGCCTATATAGTATTTGCGTTGTATCGCCATTGGCGAAACCGAACGATTTATATATGCGGCAACTGTGGGAAGCCGATCAAGCATAAGGGGAGATGCCCATATTGTGGTGCGATAAACGACTAAACATAATTCAAATATTTACACAGAGGATGAGCAAGACCGACTTGATGAGGCAACTCGTGACAAAGCTCAACGCGGCTTCAGATGCCTACTATAATGGGCGTGGCGAGTTGATGACAGACCATGAATGGGATACTCTTTTTGATGAGCTTCGACAACTTGAGCAAGAAACGGGCATGGTGTTGGCCGATTCGCCCACTCACAAGGTGTCTGCCGATTCTACAGCAGGACAGAAAGAGCCACACGAATATCCAGCGCTCTCGCTTGCCAAGACAAAGAAGATAGAAGATCTCGTGAAATGGGCAGAGAATAAGCCCATATGGTTGTCGTGGAAACTTGACGGGCTGACGCTTGTGGTGACTTACGACAACGGTCGTTTAACCAAAGTGGTAACGCGTGGAGATGGGCACATTGGCACTAACATAACAAATTTGGCACCTGCCATTAATGGCATAAAGCCAATAATCAAAGCACAGGGGCACGTTGTCGTGAGAGGAGAAGCGGTAATATCATACAGCGACTTCGAACAATTCAACCTTGAGAGTGATGAGGAATATGCCAATCCAAGAAACCTCGCATCAGGTTCAATGACACTGAAAGATCCCAATGAGGTAGCACAAAGGCACATTCGTTGGATTCCGTTCACGCTTGTGCACACCGATGAACACATAAAATCATGGGGAAAGCGTATGGATTGGCTCAACGAGATTGGGCTTGGATGCGTAGACCATGAGTTGATTGAGAATCCAACGTTTGATAAAATAAACGAGGCGGTAGACCGATGGTCACGAAAAGTGACCCACAAGGAGAATCCGTATCCCGTGGACGGCCTTGTAATTGCGTATGATGATACCGAATATGCCGCTACTGGGTCTGTGACAGGGCATCACGCCACACGAGCCGGATTTGCTTTTAAGTGGGCCGATGAAAGCGCAATCACGGAACTTGACCACATTGAATGGAGTTGTGCGGCTTCTACAATATCACCTGTTGCCGTATTCAAGCCTGTTGAGCTCGAAGGCACAACCGTAAGACGTGCGTCGCTGTGCAACATAAGTGAGTGTGAACGGCTTGGAATAGGAGGGAAAGGAACCAAGTTAGAGGTAATCAAGGCAAACAAAATAATACCGAAAGTCATAAGCATACGCCAAGCCCACGGACAGCTTGACATACCTAAAAATTGCCCCGTATGCGGCTCGCCGACAGAGGTGATAGAAAGCGAGGCAAGCGGAACCAAGACATTACATTGCACAAACCACGAATGCCCTGCCAAACAATTGAAAAAGTTCGCAAGATTCGTTTCCAAGTCTGGCGTGAATATCGATGGCATATCAGAACAGACGCTTCAACGGTTCATAAACCTCGGTTGGATAAAAGACTTTGCCGACATATATAAGGTGCCTGACCATGCAGCCGAGATAGCTCGCCTTGACGGTTTTGGCAACAAATCGGCAAACAATATCATCAAATCTGTGTCAAAGGCTCGTGATGTAGAGGCTCAGCACTTGCTTTACGCCCTCTGCATCCCGCTTTGTGGGCAAGATGTATGCAAACGGCTGTTATCTTCCTACAAACTCACCGAACTCGTAAAAATAGCGAGAGGTGAGACAGGCAACGGCTCATTGTTCGCGCCAGACAGCGAAACTATTCTGTCGGCAACACCTGGCATCGGCCCGGAGAAAGCGAGACAGTTCGTGGCTTGGTTTGCGAACGACACAAACATGAGCGTCTACGATAAATTATTGAGCGAGATTAACATTAAAGAAGCTCAACCAGCATCGATTGGCGAATTATGCAAAGGTCTTACATTCGTCATAACAGGTGACGTAAACCATTACAAGAACCGTAATGAGTTGAAAGCTTATATTGAGAGTGAAGGGGGTAAGGTAACTGGCTCTGTGAGTAAGTCGACTTCTTTCCTTATCAACAACGACATAAACTCTACAAGCACGAAAAACAAGAAAGCCAACCAGCTGGGCATACCTATCATATCAGAGGATGACTTTATAAGTAAGTTCACACAAAGGGAATAAACAATAATTTAGACAATGATGAGAATAGATATTATCACAGTACTGCCAGAAATGTTAGAAGGCTTCGTAAACGAGAGCATTCTGGCGCGTGCGCAAGAGAAAGGGCTTGCGGAAATCCACTTGCATAATTTGCGCGACTATACAAATGATAAATGGCGACGCGTGGACGACTATCCCTATGGAGGTTTCGCCGGAATGGTAATGCAATGCGAACCTATTGACAATGCCATTTCAACATTAAAAAAAGAGCGAGACTATGACGATGTGATCTACGTATCGCCAGATGGTGAGCGTTTCGACCAAAAGATCGCAAACGATATGAGCCTTCAAGAGAACTTGATCATACTTTGTGGGCACTATAAAGGCATTGATCAGCGAGTGCGTGACCATCTCATCACAAGGGAAATCAGCGTTGGCGACTTTGTGCTCACTGGTGGAGAATTGGCAGCAGCCGTGATTGCCGACGCCGTAGTGAGACTTGTGCCTGGCGTGATAAGCGATGACCAAAGTGCCCTTTCGGATTGTTTTCAAGACGATTTGCTTGCAGCTCCTATTTACACTCGGCCTTCCGATTACAAAGGATGGAAAGTGCCAGAAATTCTACTATCTGGCAACGAGGCAAAAATAAAGCAGTGGGAAATGGACCAAGCGCTCGAGCGCACTAAGAGGTTGAGACCAGACCTTCTGAAGTAACACGTCGATAAATTCACGGTCATTCCAGGAGTGTGCCGTGTGTTTAATCATTGTTAATTAATGCGATCTCATGCTCCATTTACATTTTTTGTGATTAACTTTGCGAATGCAAAAGGAAGGTTGGCAGAGTGACCGAATGCGCTAGACTCGAAATCTGGTATACCCATTACGTGGTATCGGGGGTTTGAATCCCTCACCTTCCGCTTTTTGTTAAAAGGGAAGCATTACTATCATATAAAAGGCATCATACATGATTGTATGGTGCCTTTTTGCCATATAGAGGTTCATTACACTATACTTGTATTATAAATGTATTATGTACATTAGCCTAAAATCATAAGCTATAATACAAATATCACCAATCACACATCACAACACAAATTTAGGAATGATTAACCATCCGCAAGTAACGCTTATCTATGACAGGTATAAAAAAGCGTCAGCATCAAAAAAGGCTACAATTGAGATAAGAATATCCCATGAAAGAAAGCAAAAGTACATAAGCACAGGAATAAGGTTGTTTCCCAATCAATGGATAAATGGCAAGATTGTCAAATGCCCATCAGCCATGAAATTAAATATGCAGCTAAACAAACAACTTGATGACGTGATGCAAGCTATATATAATATGTACAAAGAAGGGCACATAGACATATTTGATATACCTAACAGGATAAAAAAGACAAAACAGATAGGATTGCTTGATTTCTTCCAACGGAGATTCAAAGTCAGGAAATACGGAAAGACAAAAGATACCCAAAAAAGATATGACAGGTTTATTAGACTCTTCACTGAATGGGGCAAGATTAAGGACTTTTCAGACATCTCCGATGATAGTATCATATCCTATGACCAGTACCTTTCCTCCAAGGGAATGAAAGACTGCTCCAAATGGCATAATTACCACAGGTTCCTGAATAGCCTCATCATAGACGCAATTGATGAGGGGTATCTACACAGGAATCCCTATAAATGGGTAAACATAAGCAAAGGAAAAAATAGTGACAGCTTGTCAAAGTTCCTTACTTCTGAGGAGTTCCAGAAAATAAAAACAGTAAGACTGGCAACAGAAAGCCTTGATAAAGTAAGGGACGTCTTTGTGTTCCAAACATACACTTGTCTTAGTTATACTGACCTGAGGGATTTCAACATGAATATGATTAGAAGCATTAAAGGCATGAAGGTATATGCAGGTAAAAGGGATAAGACAGGCAAGGAGTTTACCATACCCTTATTAAAACCTGCCCTTGCCATTCTTGACAAGTATAACGGCAAGCTACCTATTATAAGCAACGTGAAATACAATGCTTATCTAAAAGTCGTAGCCCAGTCTGCTGGAATAGACAAGCCTATCACTACCCACTGGGCAAGGCACACGGGGGCTACACTGCTTCTCAATGAGGGGATACCCATGAGGATTGTCTCAAGGATTTGCGGTCATAGCAGTACTAAAATAACTGAGGCAATATATGCCAAACTGCTTGATGAAACAGTGGTTAATGCCATTAAGAAAGTCAAGGATAGAGTATTATGATTACTTGATTATCTCCACATATCTTGATTCCTGATTCTCCATGTAAGGATTCTTTTCTATGACATCAACATGAAGCACTTTATGCTTTTTTTGAAAGAGACGTAATATCCAGAACTTCCTTGGTGGATTTACAGTCTCTTTCTTAGTTGAAACCACAATATGCTTCTCACTTTTGAATGAAGGCTTTACTATGGTTGTTGAAGGATATTTCAATTTAAGGTTTATACTGTACCACTTGTCGTGTAATGTGGTATCCATGCATAATGATTTATCCTTAAAGATGGTGTCTTTC
>ERZ808270.402-NODE-402-length-25781-cov-6.651870_pt1 | contig 25781 bp, 17 predicted proteins | sample MGYA00521082_ERZ808270 | MGnify/ENA primary metagenome ERZ808270 (study PRJEB31516, sample SAMN03275594) | gut metagenome | biome: mammalia-associated habitat; material: feces | host: Papio cynocephalus | place: Kenya | collected 2012-07-27 ... | reverse complement strand
CTTCTCTCGCCTTGCACTATCTTTCATGCTATGCAAGATAGGCTGCGGCTCGGAAGAGCGAGTAAAAAACAAGTTTTTTCCTTTGCTCTTCTCTCGCCTTGCACTATCTTTCATGCTATGCAAGATAGGCTGCGGCTCGGAAATAAAAACAAAAGCAAGCTTTTATTTTGTATTTCTCTCGCCTTGCACTATCTTTGCATTAAGATAGCTAATAGTAGAGTAATACATAAGAGGAATCCTTGTTTGCTCGCTTTGTACTACCTTTATATATAAGAAACTTTGTTATGCAAAATAATGAGAATGTAAAGCAAATCAATGCCTTTGCTATGCGTAATGGTATAGTATTGGGACTATTTGGCATCCTTTCGCTTGTGGTGTTTAAGTGGTCGTTCTCTGTACCTTTCTGTTCAACGCTCTTTGGCGTGATGCTATTGTGCAGTCCCATCTTAGCAACGTATCAGACCATTCGCTTCCGTCAATCGATCGCTGGTGAAGTGTCAGAATTTGGCTTTATGCGCGGATTCTTGCATGCTCTCTTTACGGGATTCTATGCTTCGGTGTGGGTGGCATTGTTTACTTTTGTCTATCTACAGTACTTCGACCATGGAAGTATATTTGCAGCTTATGGTCATTCGCTCGACACGCCTGAAATGAAGACTTATCTTCAGCAATCGGGCATGAATGCACAATTGTCGCAACTGACAGGGCGGAGCGGAGTACAAGGTCTGGTGGAAGCTATGCAAAGCCTTGGAGCTACAACCTACGCGTCGCTCTCGCTCTATTCGTCTATGATATTCGGTCCTGTGATAGCTGCGGTAATAGGCTTAATCACAAGGAAGTGAAGCATGAAGCAAGGTTGATGCCTTTATAAGTAAGAAGAAAATATCATCTCATGGATTATAAATACGATATATCAGTAGTAGTGCCTCTCTTCAATGAGGCAGAAAGTCTTCCAGAACTCTATGCTTGGATAAAGCGCGTAATGGAAGCACATAAGTTTACGTTTGAAATTATCTTTGTCAACGATGGCAGTACAGACAATTCTTGGCAAGTAATCGAAGGTTTTGCCGAGGAAGATGCTCATGTGCATGGTATCAAGTTTCGTAGGAACTATGGCAAGAGTCCTGCGCTTTTCTGCGGCTTCCGTGCTGCAAAGGGTAGGGTAGTCATTACGATGGATGCCGACTTGCAGGATTCGCCTGATGAGATACCAGAGCTGTATCGCATGATTACGGAAGATGGATACGACTTGGTATCGGGCTACAAGCAGAAACGCTATGATCCACTGTCGAAGACCATTCCTACTAAACTCTTCAATGCTACCGCTCGCAAGGTGAGCGGCATTCATAATCTACACGATTTCAACTGCGGACTCAAAGCCTACCGCAATGAGGTGGTGAAGAACATCGAAGTATATGGCGAGATGCACCGCTACATACCTTACTTAGCAAAAAATGCCGGATTCGATAAGATAGGCGAGAAAGTGGTGCACCATCAAGCTCGTAAGTTTGGTAAGACCAAGTTTGGTGGCCTCAATCGTTTCGTTAATGGCTACTTAGACTTGCTCTCTCTATGGTTCCTCAATAGTTTCGGCTTGAAGCCTATGCACGTGTTTGGCTTCTTAGGCTCATTGATGTTCTTCCTCGGATTTGTGTCATGTCTCATTGTTGGTGGTGTAAAGTTAGCACATATCTTGACTTCTACGCCTGCTCCCTTGGTGGCTCATTCTCCCTACTTCTTCATCGCTCTGACCATGATGATATTGGGCACACAACTCTTCGTAGCAGGATTCCTTGGTGAACTTATCAGCCGCAATGCTGCAGGAAGAAACGATTATCAGATAGAAAAAGAAATTTAGCATACAGAGAAATGCAGCCTTTCGATAAGAATACAAATGGACTCCTTCAGAGGAAATCCAGAATGGGGCGCACTTCGTTGAGGGCGAGTCGCTATGTGGTGACCGCCCTTGTTGTGGTAGGGGCTTTAGGCGCTTTACTGCCCTCATGCTCCAATATAGACTGTCCACTCGATAATGTGGTGAGAATGCAGTGCAATCTCTACTTGAAGTCGCCTCAGAGTGCCTATACGCTAAGCGAAGAACTCACCGTGACACCCGCAGGGCGTGATACGGTGTTGCTCAACAAGGCTACGGGTATCAAGAGTTTTCTCCTGCCTCTCAAGGAAGGCGATGTGAAGGATACCTTGCTTCTTCATTGGGCAAACGCTGAAGGGCAGACTGCCACGGACACACTCTTCGTGGACCACACGCTTCAGCCCCATTTTGAGTCGCTCGATTGCCCATCGTCTGTATTCCACACCATAACCTCAGTGCGGACCACTTCGCATTCGCTGTCGGAAATGCCTCTTACTATCGACAGTGTATCCTTGGTGCGCGCGTTAGTCAATTACGATGATGTTGAAAACATTCGCATTTTCCTTCGTACTGCTGATAGCAAGTAGTATCTGCTCCGCAGTCAAGGCACAGACGCCCATACTCTATGCTGACAGCGTGCGCACAGAGAAACCACGGAAGAAGGCACCAAAGCAAACTCAAAAGGTGCAACAGACGCAGGCGGACAAGCAACAGGTGCGAGGCGTGCAATATTCCTCACCCGAGGAAGCGGCTGCTGCACTTGAGGCGCAAAAGAGGCTACCTCTTTTGGCTGGTGTAAGCGTTTCGGCAGATGTATGTGGCGCAGTGATGGCGGCTTGTACGCCTTACGGACAATATGAAGCTGCCGCCCGACTCAACCTCTACGGACGCTACTTCCCTATATTTGAAATAGGTATGGGAGTGAGCAATCATACCAATGAGACGACCGACCTGCATTACAAGGTACACTCGCCTTACTATCGCATTGGTATGGATTACAATGTGGCAAAGAATGTGCGGGGTGCAGGTCGCATCTTCGTGGGTCTTCGTTATGCATTCTCTACTTATAAATACGATGTAGATGGCCCCGATCGACAAGATCCCATCTATGGTACAACCATTCCTTTCCGTTTTGAGGGCGTGCGTGGCACCAATCATTGGGGAGAAGCTGTGTTCGGACTTGAAGCGCGCGTATGGGGAATGCTTCATTTAGGATGGAGCATTCGCTATCGTATGCGTATCTATAATAAGAAGAATGCGTTGGGCAATTCTTGGTATGTACCAGGCTATGGCAAGAATGATACGCATGCTATTGGTGGAACTTTTAACGTGATATTTGATATATGAACAAGAAAAGAATCATAGGAGGCATATTCCTCCTATTCCTTATATTTGCCACAATTTGGATCGTGCGCTTTCGTGGCACGGCTACGCTTCGTACGGCAGAGGGGACCATCTTTGGAACAACCTACCATATCAAGTATGAAGCTTCCCAAGCGCTCGATAAGGAAATCCTTGATGAACTCAATCGCGTGGATGTTAGTCTCTCTGTCTTCAATCAGCAGAGTGCAATCTCCCTTGTCAATCAAGGAAAGCCTCAGACTGATGCTATGCTCTATGAGGTATTGGTGAAGGCTCATGCCATCAGTGAGGCCACAGGTGGAGCGTTCGACGTGACAGTTATGCCCTTGGTCAACGCTTGGGGCTTTGGTTTTAAGAAAGGACAATTCCCGTCAGATAATCAGGTAGATTCACTCCGCACCTTAGTGGGATATAATAAAGTGGTGCTCAATGAGAAGACACAGCAAGTCTCTACTTCAGCAAAAGGTGTGATGATCGACTGTGGCGCTATTGCTAAAGGTTATGGTGTAGACAGAGTGGCCAAGGTGTTGCGCGATCATGGCGTGCTGAACTATATGGTCGAGATTGGCGGAGAGGTAGTGACCAAAGGTCGCAATCCTGAGGGACATGATTGGCAGATCGGTGTGAGTAAGCCCATTGATGGCGCTGATCCGAGCAAGGGTGACCTTCAGACCGTGTTGAGCTTAAACAATGCTGCACTTGCCACAAGCGGTAATTATCGCAACTTTTATGAGCACAATGGTCGCAAGTATGCACATACGATAGATCCTCGTACAGGCCGTCCGGTGCAGCATTCCTTGCTCTCTGCAACGGTGATGGCGCCCGATTGTGCCACAGCCGATGCTTATGCCACAGCCTTTATGGTACTTGGACTCGATGGCGCAAAGAAGGTGCTTGCTACTCATAAGGAATTGCGTGCCTATCTGATCTATGCCAACGAAAAAGGACAACTCTGCACATACGTTGACCGCATGCCTGTAGAGAAATAGAATGGCTATTCTTTATTGTGCAGAACCTCTTTAGTTCTGTGGCCGAAGCGTCTCGCGTCGGCATCTTGTGCAATCCAACATGCAAATCATATGTTAATTACATATTATGCCTACGCGAGACGCGTCGCCCACAGAACTATTTAGGCCTTTAAAATCTCAATTGGTAGAAGCCTTGCTATTGTATATAAGTAATATCTCGCCTTGTAGTTGTTTATTATCAACGTTCTATGGACCATTCATTCTCAAATCGATTGCTCTTGGTGCCTTTATTCCAAGGTTTCAGCCGATTGGACTTTCTTGATATCGTAGAGAAGACTCCTTTCGACTTCCGCACGCTGAAGCCGAAAGAGATTGTTGTGCGCCAAGGTGAAGAGAGTCACCGACTCTGCATTTTGCTTGGCGGGGAATTAGAATGTGAATCAGAAAGTCCAGAGCATACTTATCGAATCAAGGAAAGCATGCATGCCCCGTGGGTGATGCAACTCGATTGTCTGTTTGGCTTGCACAATACATATCGTTATACAGTGCGTTCGCTGGTGGAATCGCAACTCGTCATGCTCGACAAGCAAAGTGTGCGCCGCCTATTAATGCAATATCCAGCTTTTCAAATCAACTTCTACAACATGTTGAGCACAGCGGCTCAGCATGCTACCACTATGTTATGGCTGAAGCGCGCAGAAAACGAGAGAGAGCGTTTTGTCATGTTTCTTCACCGCCGCTGTTTGCGTCCTATAGGACCCAAGAAACTCTACATCCGCATGGAAGAACTGGCACAAGAATTAGGAACTACTCGTCTGCGAGTATCTCGTATGCTTCTCTCCATGTCTGAAGACGGATTGTTAGACTATTCGCGTGGTGTCATTACTATTCCCGCTTTGGAAAAGTTGTAAGGAGGGGATAGCTTACTTGAGAATAATCTCACATGTATCAGATGAACAAATCACAAAGTAATCTTAATTTCCGTATTCTGTTGGATTCACGCCAAGGTTGTGCAAATCGTAACGACTGAAATAAGCTGGTGACGAGAAGTTGAACATATCTGAAATTTTCACGAACGACAACGTCTTATCGCGCAAAAGTTGGGAAATCTCAAGCGCGGTGTAGCGGTCTATCCAGAAGTTGGCTGCATAACCCTCACTGCATTCGAAGTAAATCAGCAGATTATTCTCGCTGGTCTCTACAATGGTGGCTTCTTCGACGTGGCAGCCTTCTATGGTGGAACTTGTCTCCGCATTTTCCACGGCTTGCAGCGATTCTCTGAGGATATGGATTTCTCTCTTCTATCTCCAAGCGACAAATTTGATTTTACGCAGTACTTTCAGCCTATTGTTGACCAATTCGCGATGGTGGGACGTGATGTAGAAATCAAAAAGAAGGACAAGCAAAATTTTGGTAAGGTTGAATCTGCATTTCTGAAAGACAATACCGATGTGTATGATATTACGTTTCAAACAGAGAAATCGGTAAAGATAAAAATAGAGGTAGACACTCACCCGCTTCTTAAGTTCAACACTGAACAGAATTTACTCTTGCTTCCACAGTCGTTCATGACTCGTTGCTTCACGCTACCTAACCTATTTGCCGGCAAAATGCATGCTCTTGTTTATCGGGCATGGAAAAAGCGTGTCAAGGGGCGTGACTGGTACGACTTCGAATGGTATGTTCGCCATAATATAATGTTGGACTTCACACATCTGCAGGAACGAACTTTGCAATTCAACCAGGAGAGAATTACCAAGGAGTCTTTCCTTGAGAAGCTGAACTACCGTCTATCTACTGCCGATATTAATCAGGTAAAGGCTGACGTATTGCCATTCATTCGTAACCCCAAGGAACTTGATATCTGGTCGAACGACTATTTCCTTCAACTCGCAAGGATGATTCGATTTGAGTGAGTCATCAGCCGCATGAGCATCATTTACTCATCGACTACAAGCTATGCGACATCTCAAACAAAGCCCAAGAAATAGCGATAACCTGTAGACTGTTTCATTCGAAAAGCACAACAACGTCGAGGCGATAATCTTTCAGTACTGCTTTCATACGAGGAACAACAAAACCAGATACCGCGGACTTATCAAGCACAAGATGCAGGCTCTTGCACGTTGTGCATGGATTAATGTGCGCCGACTTCTGCTATTTGACCTTGAAATGGCTCTCCAGAGAGCATAAAATGTTTCAAAGACCGCATTTTCCCCATAAAAGGGGTATATATCAGTCAGTATGCGTCTATATCGACCATAAAAAGTCTATTCCTGCCACATGGCTGATTTGAGAGTTAACGGCCAATGCTGGAATTTAATATCACACAGAGGTCAATGTTCAATCAAATTAGACCACTTTCCCAAGTGGATTCAAATATAAAAATATTTTAGATCACTTTTTATAACCTCAGACCTTGAAACTCGAAACTAAGAGACCTTAGCTGCGGCTAACAGCTTTCACGCCCTTGACCGTACGAAGCTTCTTGATAAGCCCGGTAAGCCGTTGCGTATCGTCTACGAGAATGGTGAGTATACCAGAGAAGAGTCCATCGTTGGAGTCGATATTGATGCTACGAAGCATGATGTGCTCTTCTTTTGAGATGATAGAAGTAATGTTGTTGACGATGCCTAAGTCGTCTTGTCCCACTACATGGAGCGTGATAGGGTATGAGCCTTGGCCTTTTCCTGCCCAACGTGCTTTCACGATGCGATAGCCAAATCGCTGGCGAAGGGCAGGAGCGTTGGGGCAACTCGTGCGGTGAATCTTGATGCCACCGCTTACAGGTACAAAGCCAAAGATATCGTCGCCATAGACGGGATTGCAGCAACGCGCGAGTTGATAGTCAAGACCTTTTAGATCGCGGCCGATGACCAGCTCATCTTGCTCGCCCTTGGCTTTCATGCCAATCTCGCTCTCCATGCTAAACTCTTCAGCAGAACGAGTAGCCGCACGTTCGGCAAGTCCTTGTTCGCGTTTGCCGAGTTCGAGATACGTATCAAGCGCCTTGTTGATATCCACCTTCTCATTGCCGAGATCGCGGAAGAAGTCGAAACTCTCTTTGTATCCCAACTTCTTGATAAGCTGATTGATGAGGCCTTCGTCCCAATCAATCTTGCGGTTCTTCATCTTACGTTCCAGAATTTCCTTGCCCAAGGCAATCTCGCCAGCTGTGAGTTCGCGTACAGCAGAGCGTATCTTAGAGCGTGCGTGGTTTGACTGAGCGATATTGATCCATTCGGGCTTAGGCTTCTGTGTGCTCGATGTGAGGATTTCTACGGTCTGTCCGCTTTCCAGCGGTTGACGGATGGAGAAGTTTTTGCCATCGATACGTCCGCCTACGCAACGGTTTCCCACTCCAGTATGGATGGTATAAGCAAAGTCGAGCACCGTAGAGTGGGGTGGTAGATGATAGAGGTCGCCCTTGGGAGAGAATACGTAGACATCGCGCTCCTTGAGATCGCTGGATAGACTTTGCGTGAGGAGTCCTTCATTGCCAGTCTCAAGGGCAGAACGTATGTCGGCCAACCATGAGTCGACTCCTCCGCCGCTACTCTTTACGCCTTTGTAACGCCAGTGCGCAGCCAGTCCGTGTTCAGCTATCTCGTCCATACGCTCGGTACGGATTTGCACTTCTACCCACTTGTCTTCAGGCCCCTTTACGGTGATATGTAGACTTTCGTAACCATTGCTTTTGGGCACGGTGAGCCAGTCACGCAGACGCTTTAGATTGCTTTCATACTTGTTGGTGATGAGAGAGAATACTTTCCAGCATTGCTCTTTTTCCTTGTCGAGTGGTGAATCCAGAATGATACGGATGGCAAAAAGGTCGTATACGCCGTTGAAGCCACATTGTTGCTTCTTCATCTTTTGCCAGATAGAGTGGATGCTTTTCGTGCGTCCTTTCATGTGGTATTTCAATCCCTCATGATCGAGCATTTGTCGTATAGGCGCAATGAATCGTTCGATATAAGCATCACGCGCACGCTTTGTAGCATTAAGGTTCTCCTTAATCATATAGTAAGCGTCGTGCTCAAGATACTTCAAGCTCAAGTCCTCAAGTTCGCTTTTAAGCTTGTAAAGTCCCAGTTTGTGAGCTAAAGGAGCATACAAGTAGGCAGCTTCGGTAGAAACGCGACGTTGAGCCATTACATTCTCTACATCTTTAATATGGCGCATCAAGTTCACACTGTCTGCAATCAGCATAAGAATAATGCGCATGTCGCCGGCTTGTGATACCAACAGATTTCTAAAATTGTCGGTGCGCATAGCCTCGGTCTTCACTTCGATGGCTTCTACACGAAGGAATCCGCGCAGCGTTTCTGCTACATCCTTTCCAAAGAAACGCTCTACTAAAGCACATTGCTCTGGCTTACGAATAACGGATCGTAGCATATAAGCTGTCAAGGCATGACCTCTAAGCCCAATCTCATTGACGGCTAAGAGGATGCTTTGTACGGCCATGACCACACGGCTGAATCCAAATTCGTCACGTGCCAATTGCTCATCAGTAGCAACTGCGCTATCTATAAAGTCGGCAAGTTTACGTGCTTCGTCTGCTTGCGGACGGACGTGCTCTTTCTGATACAAGGCATGGAGTGAGGCGATAAAAGCGCTACGCTCGGCTTGATGCAATTGCTGATTGTTGTCCATAAGCGTTTAGTTGGTTGGATTTATTAGATACTATTATTATATAGGCTATTGCATGGTCTGCGCATAGAATGCTTGCTGTCAGATTGCTAAACTGCCTATCTCTTGTGCAAAAGTAAGCATTTTTCGTTTGTAGTGTATCTCTACATAGCATTATTTGCGAAATCGATACTCATAGCAGTCGTCCCAACTATCGGCTTCATAGTGCCCTACTAAACCTGGATTGCTGAGAAGTTCTTGGCAAGCGCGAGGTCCGTATACTCGTATGACTCCACTGTGATCAGCTCGACCAAAGGTCTCTATTTCAGAAGGAGCCGCAATGAGCACCTCTTCCTGCCCATCGGTGAGGAAAGGTATGGCATGCTTGGCATTGATGTTCTCCTCGTTGTTGGGCGCATAGCGTAGGATACGCGGATTGTTGCTGCAGTTCCAATGGAAGGAATCGGTGCGTTCAAGATTCTCGATAGGATAGCCCGACCATACATATATAATATAGGTGGCGAGCATAGCGATGGTCCATATTCTCTTAAGGGGTGCTTTCCCCAATTGCCATGCAACGATTATTAGCAAGGTGGGGAGACAAGCTGAGATGTAGCGTGTAAACTTCCATGGAGAAACGTAGAGCACTATGAGGAACCATACGACTGTACAAACGGCTATCCATCGGAAGTCGTGAGACATGATTGGGGAGTTTCGTTCCTTGCGATGTTTCCATCTATGATTGATTGCAAAGATTATCCCCAAAGCAATGAAAGGCGTAAGTATGTATTTCCCTGCGAAATAGAATAGAGCAAATAGCGAAACTTTAAGGTTGGTAACGAAATCCGTACCTCTCGTATTGCGAGATACATCAGCAAGACGGTCGTCGTGCAAGAAATTGAAGAATCCCTTATAAAATGCGAGACACAGCAGAATGCAGCCCATGGCAAGAATGACGAACTTCCACCATTCGTACTGCCTCCTTTCTTGCACGAAGCGTAGGGCGAGGAATGCTCCAGTAAATAGTAAACAGATAGCATTGAAGTAGCCTACAGATAAGAGAAGAGCACTGAGTAAGCAGCCGATGGCAAGGCGTTTAGCTGAAAGTGCATTCTCTTTACACATTAATCGCTGGCACACGTCAAGACACCATAGCGTCCACAAAGTGAAGAATGCTTCGGCCATAGCATATTCGCGGGCCAAAACACTATTGGATATAGATACGGGGCAGACACAATAGATTAGAAGCAGCAAACTGAGCGTGCGATTAAATCCTTTATGGGAAGAGGGGTAAACCTTTCGGAAAAGCATGCACAATGCAATGAACGTAAGCGCATAAAAGGCAAGGTTGAGCATACCCTCACGCTGAATAGCTGCCTTCATGGTAGGTGGCATTCCTATCGAAACGCATCGAAGTGCCATGTAGTAAAGACTGGCATGCGAGCCATCTCGATTGTTGTGCCAAAGTGCAGAGATGTCGTCGGCAAAGCCTTGCCATCCGCCTTTGTCGTCGTGAAAAAGAAGTGTGCGGAGATCCTTTCCTGTATAGATTTTGTGAAGTTGGTATACGTTGTTGCCCCATCCGGGCTGGTTGTAAGCCAGCGAATAGGAGGTAAGTTCGTCGCCATAGAGATTCTCTTTCTCATGAATAAACCATACACGGGTGAAAAGTCCCAAGAGAAAGATAAGAATGATATATCGTGAGGAAGAAAAGGAAAAGTGTCTTTGCATAAGTTGTTGAAGAGAATGAGATGAATAAGACAGGGATTAGTAAGTATTAAGTATAAAGTATTAAGTATTACATTCTTGCCAGAATGAGATGAATAATAAAGGGATTAGTAACCCAGCAAATGTCGGATAGCTGCTATCGGATGATGCCAAAGCATGCGCGGACCGCTAAATCGCATGACAGCAGCAATAGACTCTCGCATATCGGGACGATAGCAATGGATGGGGCATGATTGGCAAGTGCTCTTCTGATCGCCAAATTTACAGCGGCTTAGGCGTAGCAAAGCATAGTCTTGCAATGCTTGACATTGCTGGCACAAGCGTCCATCGTGGTAGCCATGGTGGTGCTTGCAGTAGATCTGTATCATGTGGCAGACGGTAGTCTTCTCTCTGTCAATTCTATTCATAGGGTCTTAAATGGTGCATATACATATAAGAGTGGGGATTCATTCGCGTCTCAAATGTAAAATATTTGCTTGAAAGGTCACCCGATTGGTCTTATAATGATTATAGCGCAAAGTTAAACAAATATGGCTGAAACACAATGAAATCGGGGCAAATACTCCCATATGGGGTATATGCTCCCGATTTCAAGAATCGCAGTCTTTCTAAAATAGAAGAATGTACCTTTATATAATAAGGAGTCAATCCTTATTTCGTAATTTTTATTACTTGTCCTTGAATATTGCGCAAAAGATAGATGCCTTTGTAGACTTTATTACTCATAAATTCGCTGAAAGAAGTCTTTCCTAAATGGATACCAGCTGTGGTGTATACATCTACTATGTCGTCAGCCTTCGGCATTTCAACAGATGTAATTCCAGAAGGAATTGATAGGTCAACTTTCTGCCAGGCGGTCCAATCAGATGAGGCTTTACCCTTTACGGCTTGTACGCGCCATAGGTAAGTGCCATTAGCGCTTAAGTCTGTAATTTCTTGATGATTAGTGGTAATTCCGCTGAATGACTTTACTGCATGACGCATTACCTTCTGCTGTGATGAGGCATCTGCTGAAGTTAATTCTTCTTCAGAGAAATCACCATTGTAGATGCTCACAGCATTGATATAAGCACGCTTGGTAGGTACAAATCGTACTTTGTATTTTCCTGGAGTAATGTCGTCGAAGCAAATTGCTTGTAATGCACCTGTGATGCTGATTGATTTAGAACTTACTTCAGAGCCAGATTCATTGAGCAACTTCACTGTGATAGTATTAGCATCATTGCCATATTGCTTGAAGCGTGCACCGATTGTGATAGAAGTATTTTCCGCTTCAAATGCGGGAGAAGTGAGGTTACCAGTAGCTTTTGAAGAACCTATCTTTGCTCCACCAACTCCTTCATAGACCTTTTGTCCTGTCCATCCAGCATTCTTAGTCTTGCTGTCAAGCTTGGAAGAGATGTCATTCGTCGCGTCACCTTCAAATCCAGCGCCCCAAGTGCTGAAGTCTTCTGCAAATGATAGAGCTTCAGAAGGATCTTTTAATCCTGTTGTCTCTTTTAGTTCAAGATTGTAGCTCTCGGCATTTTCTACTGCTGCCCAAGATGCAGTAAATGAATTGGAAGAGGCTATTGTGGATGTGAGTAGAGTCGGGACTTCCACAAGTTCTCCATTCATGAAAGTGAATGAAATGAGTCCGTTATTCTCTGCAATGTCGGTAATGGGCTTGCCCATATAATAACGACCATCCTTGTTGGCATTGAAAAGCTTGGCAGCGGGCGAGGACGTGTCTGTCAGAGATGTGTTCATCTTTGTGCCAGGATAGGTGTCGCCGCTATTAGTTGCATCAGAACATACTCCATCAGCGGGGATGATGGTGAATCGCTGATGATTCTTACTATTGTTGAGCGTATTGTTCTCCCATGCGCTCTTGTCGTAGTCAACATGGAGTACGAGCATGCCGTGTGCAGGAAGTTCTGAATCGGTGCTCTTCTGCTGTCTGTTTTCAAGTAGATAGTACTCTGTAGGAGTTTTCTCGTTGTAGATAACGTAGGCTTCAGGCGCATCAGAGAGTGCCTTCATGTCGGTAATGTATTGGGGCGACTTGAGTTCTGTCGGTTGTAACCAACCGCTGACCCACTTCTCGTACGAGTTGTAGCCAACGGGCTTATAGCCATCGTCTCCATAAGAGCCATTCGACATGATGTCCCAATCGCTCATGCCATATCCGCCACTATATTCGGTATCGTACATGTCGGGAAGTCCCATACAATGGCTAAATTCATGACAAGCTGCTCCGATGCCATCCATTTGCTTCAATGAAGAAGCACCATAAAGTTCTTGCGAACATCCGTAAGTGGAAATCTTAACACCATTAAGCGTAAGATTATATCCTGCTGATGCTAAATCCCATTCATGGGGCCATATGGTATCTTCGTCGTCGTAAGATGCTTCGCCGTATCCAGCATAGATTATGAAGACCTGGTCGACTTCTCCGTCGCCGTCCCAATCATAGTCGGCAAAGTTGACTTGCGATGCTGCTAATTTGCAAGCTTCGTATGCCATGCCCGCGGGGTCGGCATCGTTGCCGTCGCTATCATTTCCGCCGTAAGCAACCATATTCTTTGATAAGGTTACAGGACCTACTACGTCGAATTCAAGATCGAACTTGCCATAGGATTGCTTGTAGAAGTAGTCGTGAACAGAGCCTGAGTTGCCTAATTTATTGTATCCCTCTTGATTGAAGAAATTTGTCCATTCCGCGTTGTTGTGGGCTGCTTGCATCTTTACATCTTTGAAATTGACCAAGATGACAAGTCCCTTACGCTTTCCTGTAACACCAATGCCTTCGCCGCCAGTAGCACCAGCCATGTAGGTGGACATGCCATTGGTGGCAAGCCCAATCTTCTGCATGCGTGCTTTGAGCCTACTCTGACGAACGGCATTGCGCATTGCTGCACGCTTAGCACCCATCTGCTTGATGGTCAAAACATTTTGGCTATTCGTGCTAATGAATGTCATTTCTTGTTGAGAACGGTTCTCTGCGTTGTGGGCGAGTAGTGATGATGTAATGAGTTTGCCGTTGGCGTCGAGCGTGGCATAGCAATAAGTTCCGTCAATTGCTTTTACCAAGGGAATACCATCTGTGGTGGCATAAAAGTGAAAATTCTCGTCACCATTGATAGTGACGGTAAGCGCCCTACCATCAGGTTGATTCACTTGTAAGTACCGCCGTTTTGCGGGGATGGCAATGGAACTTGCCGCAAGCAAGGAGGCTGCTGCAAGGGTGAGTAAACGTTTCGCCATAGTATTTCTGTTTTTAATATAAATATGATTCTTGTGATAGTTGTCAGCAACGTGACCCTCTATACACTATCTAAGTAGAAAAATGTGACTTTTCTCCTTAGTGAGCGGGAGTGACGGTCTGTGTACGCTTCTTCCTGCGGAAAAGGTCGAGGAAGTTGGTAAAGTCTTTTTGCAAACTGATACCTACTCCTTGTGTGGTGAGCGATGACTTGGTGAAGTAACGATCGTTCGTTTCGCTATATGCTCTCAAGCTAATATTGCCGCGAGGGGTGAGCAGGTATCTGATATCGAAGTCGCCCACGAAGTTGGAAGTATAGGTGGGGTGGTCGCGATAGCCAAAGTTCCCGTTGATGAGCAGTCGATCGTTAAACAAGCGACCTTGTAGCAATCCATCTACTTCCATTTCGTCCCATCCAGTAGTGCCTGGCATAAAGTTTGTGCCGAAGGTCCATCTTGATTGACTTCCTAAAGCGGAGGCAATAGCAGAATTGAGTTGCCCCGTAAGTGTAGATGAAAGGAAAGAGCGCATGGCTGTACTTGATGAGCCCGCAGCCCCATTACTTTGATCACTTGTGGAAAGCGAGGAAGGATAGGTCGTAAGGAAACGCCCCATACCTAAGAGGCAAATTACCTGTCGGCTCATATCTTCTTCAGTCGAGATAAGTTGACGCACCATTTGCTTCTCATCAGAGGAAATGTTGTGAAGGTCTAAGTCGAAGTCAACTTGAGGCGCGCGTGCTTTACCGCCAATGTTGAGGATGCAATCCGCGCGAACCGTTTTCTGAGCAAATCCAGCACCATAGTTTAGATCGCTTAAAGGCACACCATTGACCGTATATAGTGCTTTGAGAGCAAGATTCGCTTCGAGCGGATCACCGCTGAATGTAATGCTACTTCCTTCTTGCAAGGTAAGGTCCTTTCGGATAACGTCTTGTAGACTAAGCTTGTAGTCACCACGCACAAGCCGGTAGGTCCCGTACATTTCGAAACCGCCTTTGTTGTGCCATGTAGCTCTGATAGGTCCTGTGCCATAAGCAGTGATTGCGTCGCCAGCTCGTGCATCGGTGATGATTTTTATTTGTGCAGAAGGATTGGTGTTGATGAAAAAGTTGAGGCGCATATCTGTACCTGTGTCTTGCGTGAAAGCGTCCGTTGGCACAGTGTCTTCTTCTAAAGTGTTGTTGGAGAATAGAAGAGTTGATCCTTTGTCTGCGGAACAGCGGTTATGGAAATGAATCATTTGGTCGTCCTTGGAGAATGCCGTCTGCGAGCTAAGGTCGTAGACAAAAGTCGTCGGTGCTTCGGGGGTTAATGCTATGTCGGCTGTGAAGAGGCCTGGCGCTCCCTTGAGCTGTACTGATCCTGATCCTGTGGTAGTACTATAGAAGGGCATGCTGGATTGCTTGGGCTGGTTGTAACAGAGTAAGTGGCTTGCTGAAAGCGTGAAGTCGTAGTTCAATTTCTTAAGATGTGTGTGGCGAAGTACACCATTGGCTGTACCACTTCCGCCACGCTTGTCGGAAACGCTAAAGTTGCTGAACTTGAAATATCCAGATCCCAACTCTACTTGACCATTGCTCACCTTATAACGAACTCCTGTTACAGGCACTGTAGCTTCTGCATTGGCTGTAAGTTTTCCCTCAAAGTCAAGTTTCTTGAATGGACCATAAAGACGAAGATCTCCAGAAGCATCTCCTGTAAAGTCATCGAATATACCATCAATGTATCGACGTAAGAAACGCAGATCTGTATGATGTGTGTTGATATGGAGATCTAATCCTTTTTCAGCCAAGGATACGTAGCCTTTTAGCTCTGTACCATGGTCGACGGTCCTCGGTAAGTGCATAGATGCATTCAGATTAATGCGATTCTCGGGCTTATTCCAATTGGCTGCAATATTGGCATGTCCCATTGGCCCATTATTGAAAGTAAAATTGGGTACATTCAGTAAGGCATGCACTTGAGGGTGACCGCCGTTTTGAGTAAACGAAGCTGTACCTGTAGCATTCCCTCCAAATGCCACAGCGTCGAAGTTGATAAGTCCCAAGATGTAGTCAATATCTACATTCTTGAGACGGGCTACGATAGAATCGTTACGTCCCGCTCCAACTTTTCCGCTTACAGTGAGCGCTTGCTCACGCCCCGATATGCTCACACCATTGATAGAGAGCTGTCGATTGATATAGGATAGTTGACCACTTGAGATATTCCAAGGCATGTTGTCCAAACTGAACTCCGTGGGGTGAATATTCATGTGGAAGCCGATATCGTGGTTTGTTCTCACAAATTCAGTTTCGCTCTCAAACTTTCCGGCATATGATTGATTCTCAGTGTCTGCCCAGCCTATCTGTGTAAGTAACTTTCCCGCATGCGTGCTGAGATTAGTTGCTACTTGATAGTTGTGGCCAGAGAATGATTTCAGAGTCTGTATCAAGCATCTATACTCTGTGCCTTCTCCAGAGAAGTAAATGCTGGGCTTGTCGAAGTGTTGGCCCGAAATGGTAAGAGAAGGAGCAGAGAAGGTAAGCCATGTGCGGCCATCACCCGTATTGAGCGTGCCTTGCATGCGAATTATATCATCCGCTTGAATGTCTATGCCCAACATCTGTTTTAAGAAATTTGTATCTTTCAGACGACTATCAATAGTCCATTGTTGGTTCGTATAGCTTGAACCTGCGGATGGCATGACTGTGGGGAGTGCGCGATGTAAGAGTGCAGTTACACCCTTTATGATAGATTGAGATTGAAGGTCGCCTTGAACATCTGCATCGAGAAAATCACTATAAATGTGAAGCGAAGACTGATGTGATGCATGTTTTTGTAACAGAGCAGCGAAATGACTAAGTTGATAATCACCGCGAGGTCCGTTTTGCATGTGGAAGTGATTGATATCGACTTTTCCCGTGGGTAGAGAGGTGGAAAGGTCAGAGAGCGAAGCTTTGATGTCTCCGCTGAAAGTTGCAGCTCCATAAGGTGTATGAATCCCCAATTGCGAAGGAGATAGGTGGTTAATCTGTGCCTCAAGGGATAGACTGGAAATGCTCTTATTTACAATGGAAATATCTCCTCTTGCAGTGAAGCGTGCACGAGCGTCTTGACTTTGAATATTAGCTGTAATTCTGTCTTTGTCGTATGTTCCTGTGAGATGAATGCCACCATAGTCGTTGCCTTTCCACTCTATGGAGTTGAGGTTTATATCTGCCCATAGAGCAGGAGTTGGCTTTTTATTGAAATCAGACTTAATAGTTGCGTGTAGAGATGTGTGAGTGGGAAGAGAAGGGTCGTTTAGAATAACGGAAGGTTGTAGGTCTGTAAGTTGTGACTTTATGCTTAGAATTGCTGATCTCCAAGTAGCGTCTGCAGCCACTTGTCCCACGTCAGTGTGAAGAATTAGTGCTCCTATGGCATTGTCTTTATTCTTCCAAAGTACATGGGCAGACCCTTGAATTTCTCCAATGCGAGAAATGAGTTGAGTCTCTTTGTCTTTCAGTCCAGCCCACTTAGCTATTTGAGAAGTCAAGGAGGATGCTAAGTAGATTTGCTTCACGTTAATGCTGGCAGAGAGTTTGTCACCTTTCTGTCTGTTCCATGTCAAGTCTGTCAAAATCTTGAATAGACCATCTGTGGTATGGGCAGAGAACTGATTGAATTGTAACTTCTGAGGCGTAAGCAATAGAGATGTAGAAAAACGAAGCGTTACGTCCATGCCTGAGGGTAGTTTGACAAAAGGACGAATGTCAGAGGCTGAAACCTGTAAATCATCCAAAGTCGCTCCTATACGAAGTGTGGATGCTAAGGTACTGAAATCCTTGCGTACATCGTATGAAGCCAAAAGGGAAGCTTGATGTAGGTGCGTGTGCGGCATTTCCAGACAGAAGTCTTCTATCTGGGCATTTTCTCGGTTAGCGTTAAGCTTAAAATGGAGTTGCTTGATAGTCAATCCTGAATTCTCGCGAAGCGACAAAGAACGCACTCGAAGATTGACAGCTTGTGGTGTGAGCGATTTCAAACTGACATTTGCATTAAGGTCACTAACGTTGAGATGAGCTAAGTCAAGTCTTCCAGGTTTAAAAGGCTTGTAAAGTTCATTGTATCGGAAGTCAACACGGCGCAGTATAATAGAGTTGATGCGTAAGTCAATAGTCGATTCTTTATGAGGCTCTTTAGAGGAGAAGGCGTCTATAATGAATTGGAAGTTCGCAGCGCTATCAGCCTTCTCTTTGTAAAGGTTGATGTGTGTGTCGAGCAGTGATACCGTACGGAGCGAAAGCTGGTGTTTGAAAAGGGAACGTAATTCAATCTTGCATGATATGAGCTTTGCCTGTAACAGATCTTTTTTCTGAAGATCCTTTATGTTGACATCCTTAAGCGTAATACGATTGAAAAGTCCCACTTCTATATCTCCGATATTTACCTGAGTTCCCAATCGATCACTAAGCGTTTGCGCAACTTTTTGAGTAAGGAATTGTTCCGTAGGCGAGAAGTTGAGAAAGCCCAATAGCAGGGTGTATGCGCCAATAATGGTGCATAGCAAGGTGCGAGATATGTTGCGTAATGTAGGCTTTTTCACTTTTCTGTAGTATAAGGGTATGTGGAATTTTGGATTGTACTTAATGTTTTGATGTAGCATGAAGCGCTTTTCCCTCAAGATGGAGTACTTGGTCGGCGTATTTCAACACTTTGGGGCGATGAGTGATGAATATCAACGTAGAATCGCTATATGATTGAACGATCCGTTGAAGTACAGTTTCTTCTGTTTCGCTATCAAGTGATGATGTTGCTTCATCAAATATGATGATGCCTCCATCGGACAATAGTGCACGTGCTATAGCAATGCGTTGAGCTTGTCCTTCCGATAATCCACCACCCGATTCACTACATGGAGTGTCAAGTCCAAGGGGAAGATCGAACACGAAGTCGGCTGAAGCTGTATGAAGCGCTTTACGTAGCTCTTCTTTGCTTGCGGAGGGTTTTGCTTGTAATAAGTTACTTTTTATTGTACCAGAGAAAAGGGTGTTGCCTTGTGGAACATAGGAAAAGTTGCATCGCAGGTGTGGACGCATAGCATAGGTTGTACCATCCTTCTCAATCAAGGATATAGTTCCCTTTTGAGGTGTTAGCAATGAAAGCAATAGCCGGATAAGCGTTGTCTTTCCAGCACCAGTTTCGCCCGTAATGACAGTTGTACTACCGGCTTGAAATGTAAAACTGAAATCTTTGAATATCAAGTGAGACTTTTGCTCATATTGGTAGTTTACTTTAGTGAGCTGTAGCCCTAATGGCCGCTTTAGTTGTTTAGGCTCTGCAAACTCTTCTTGTGGGATATCTTCGATGTCCATCAAGCGTTCCGACGCTGTAAAGGCTGTAATGAAAATAGGAATAAACTTGGACAACGTACGGATGGGGGATTGGATTTGCCCAACGAGTTGGATGAAAGCAAGCATCGCACCATATGTGATAAGTCCTCTCGATAGACTATAGGTGCCCCAAGTAAATGTAATAAAATAGCCAGCGCCAAATCCCAAGCTAAGCAGACCAGCCGATAACGTGGAATATCGCGTGCGTTGCAGTATGGTGGCATGCAGTTGATCTTGCTGCGACTTTAGACTATTGATAAAGAAATCTGCACGCTGTAACGTCTTGACTACTAATGAATGTTGTAGTGTCTCTTGTATGATAGCTTGAATGCGACTTTCCTCTTCTCTCGACTGATGTGTAAGCTTGCGCATCTTCTTTACGTAGAGTTTACTGCATATCAAGAAGAAGGGGACAACGCATACGATTATAAGAGCTAATGTACTGTCCATGAAGAACAGAAAGAGAAAGGCTCCGATGAATTGTACGAGAGTAGTAACGAGGTTGGGAATGTCTTCTGTAATAAAGTTTACAACGTCTCTAACATCACGTTCCATACGATTGGTGAGATGGCCAGAATGATAAGTCTTGAGTGCAATCCATTCGCTACGCATTAATCGAGCAAAGAGTTGTTGCTGCATATCATTTTGTGCGTCTACTCCTAATGTGGCTCGAATCCATCGAGATGAAAGTCCCAGTGTGATGCGCAATATCATGATGAGTGCAATCAATATGAATGCGTGTGTAAGTGACGTCTGCTGGTTATGATGCGTGGCAATATCAATGACGAGTTTGGTGCCCCATACAAAGGCTAAGTCAAGAAATACAAGTGTTACTCCCAACAGCGTGTTGAGAGTGACTTGTAGCTTATGCCCGCCAAATAGGTTGAATAAGTAGCGAAGTATGTGTGGCGTAGGACGCGTCATGAATAGGTGTCGTTTTATATAAATGATGTGAGGCAGGGATGCTTCACATTATGGGTAGAAAATCATGTGTGTTGAGAGTGCATGGTATCGGTCATACTATGCTATTTGCTGTAAACTTATCGTAGCGTATTTCTCTGTTAATATCGTTGGTCTGCTCCCCACATGAGCTTGTCGCGCAAGGTCTCAAAGAAGTGCTTGTGTTCAATCTTTATCACTTTGATTGTGTGAGGTGCACATTGAATGCTAATCACAGTGGAGTTGGGTAGGCTTTCGCTCCGTCCATCGCAAGCTAAGAGAAATTTCTGCGTGCGGCTATGCACTTCTAATCGAATATCAACATCATCGCGCACTACGACAGGACGTACGGACAAACTATGTGGTGCAATCGGAGCAATGCAGAACGTACCAGATTGAGGTACCAGAATAGGTCCACCCACACTCAATGAATAACCTGTAGATCCTGTAGGCGTCGAAACAATAAGTCCGTCGGCCAAATAGGTTGTAAGATAATTGTCATTAATATAAGTAGCAATTTCGATAAGCGACGAGTTGTCGTGCTTTAGTACCGCTACTTCATTGAGTGCATAGGGATGAAATGAAGAAAGTACGCCATCTTTCATCACAGCAAGTGCTTTCCTTTTTTCCACGACATAGTCTCCCTCACATAGCTTCTGTAGCGAAGTATCAATTGCTTCGGGCGAGACGTCAGCTAAGAAACCTAATCGCCCCGTGTTGATACCCAATATAGGAATGTTGCTTGATCCCACCATGGCAGCTGTACCAAGGAATGTTCCATCACCGCCAATCGAAATCGCTACATCGGCGCTGCAACGCTTGAGCTGTGAAAACGTTTCAACATTGTCAAGCTGGATGTCAAAGTTTTGCAGAACAAATGCCGCAAAGCGTTCTTCCATGCAAATCTTGACGTCCAAGCTCTTTAGCTTGTTGATAACGTTGGCCACGTATTGATTTTTGCTGGTTTGATATATGTTGCCGAAGAGAGCAATTTTTAAGTGAGAATACTTCATTACTGATAAATTAGTTTAAAACTTTGCTCTGGTGTATTAAATATAAGCATACTTCTGAGGAAGAATGCTTAAAAAAGCGTACCTTTGTGCTACCAAAACAAAAACTAACAGGCGCAAATTTACATCTTTCGTCCGAAAAAACGAATATAAGCTATGACAAAGTTGAGTGTGAATATTAACAAAGTGGCCACTTTACGTAATGCACGTGGCGGAAATAATCCCGATGTGATACGTGTCGCTTTGGATTGCGAGCGGTTTGGAGCACAAGGCATAACGGTGCATCCAAGACCTGATGAACGTCATATCCGCCACCAGGATGTATTAGATTTATCTCCCGTTCTGACTACGGAATTTAATATAGAGGGCTATCCTAGTGAGGATTTCTGTAAGTTGGTCCTCGCTGTGAAACCAGCCCAAGTCACGTTAGTCCCCGATGCTCCAGGACAATTGACGTCGAATCATGGATGGGATACTAAGGCTAATTTCGAATTGCTTAAGCCCATCGTATCTCGATTCAGAGAAGCAGGTATTCGTGTAAGTATTTTTATCGATGCTGACAACGAAATGGCAGATTATGCAAAGCAGTTGGGCGCAGATCGTGTAGAACTTTACACAGAGCCTTATGCTTCAAATTATGCTTCTGATCGCGAGAAAGCCATTGCCCCTTTTGTCGAAACAGCAAAGCATTGCAAGCAGATAGGGCTTGGATTGAATGCAGGCCACGACTTGAGTTTGCAGAATCTTGCTTATTTCCATCAGTGCATTCCTTGGACTGACGAGGTGAGCATAGGACATGCTCTCATATGCGATGCATTATACATAGGACTGCAAGGGACTATTAAGCAATACTTAGAATGTCTTAGATAACAAATTAAAATAACATACTTAAAATGATATATTTATTCTTGGCTGATGGATTTGAAGAAATAGAGACCATCGGTACCATTGATATTCTCCGCCGCTGTGGACTTCAGGTACAGACGCTTAGCGTAACAGGTAAGCGTGTTGTTACGAGCGCACGTGGCGTAGTCATTAAGGCTGATAGCCTTTTTAGAAAGAATCATCTTCTTCATTGCGATGCCTTGGTGCTTCCTGGTGGGCTTCAGGGCGCGGAAACAATGAACAAGAATACCGTGCTGCATCAAGCATTGCTTACACAAGCACGTAAGGGAGTCTTGGTGGCAGCGATCTGCGCTGCACCTATGGTACTATCTACAGCAGGTCTGCTTATTGGAAAGCACGTGACCATCTATCCTGGTATGCAGCATCATCTTGATGGTGCTATCTATCACAATGATGCACTCGTCGTAGAACATGATAATATCCTTACTGCAGCAGGACCTGCTGCAACGCGATTATTTGCATGTTCTATAGCTCGTCGTTTTGTAACAGACGGCACAATCGTTGATCGCGTAGAGCGCGACATGCTCTATGAGGGTTACGAAAGTGCAGTAAATAGCGTATTGAAGTTCTAACTCTTTAAAGAGCTATTCTTATATGGTCTAAGCTGGCTTTATTGTCGTAACGACATGATTAATCCGCTTGAAACAGATATCAAATACTTGAAAGGGGTAGGTCCCATGAGAGCAAAAGTGTTGGGTGAAGACTTAGGGGTCTTCACCCTTCGTGATATGCTCTACAATTTCCCTTACAAGTATATAGATCGCAGCGTAATCCATCGGGTGGCCGATATCACAGATGGTATGCCTTATGTATTGCTCAAGGGACAAATAGTTAATAAGTATATAGAAGGAACGGGTAGGCGTGAACGATTAGTTGCCGTTTTTACCGATGGGTCGGGCTATATAGAATTGGTCTGGTTTAATAGTATCAAGACGTGGAACAATCGGTTGCAGTATAACCACACGTATGTGCTCTTAGGCAAACCAAACAATTTTAATGGCCGTTACAACATTCCACACCCAGAACTTGAGGATGCTCAGACTGCTCAGCAAGCTCCACTGACTATGCAACCGCATTATCATACGTCGGAACGTATGAAGCGAATGGGCATTGCTTCGCGGCAAGTGGCTGATATGGTCGAAAACTCCTTCAAACTGCTGGCAGGACATAAAGTGGACGATGTATTACCCGACTATATGCTCAAGCGCTACAATCTCATGTCGCTCGATGAAGCTTTGCATAAAGTGCATCATCCAGTATCGTCAAAAGAACTCCCTGAAGCTACTCGCCGACTAAAATTTGAAGAACTCTTCTTCTTACAACTTGATATTCTGCGCTATACGCAAAATCGGAAAATGAATTATGCTGGTTTCGTGTTTAAGCACGTAGGCGAGCATTTTATGCGATTTTACAATGAGCGTTTACCTTTCGAACTAACGAATGCACAGAAGAAAGTAGTGCGTGAGATACGTCGAGACGTGGCTACTGGACGGCAGATGAATCGTTTACTTCAAGGCGATGTTGGAAGTGGAAAGACGATGGTCGCTCTTCTTTCCTGTCTGCTTGCCATAGATAATGGATTCCAGGCATGCATTATGGCGCCTACGGAAATTTTGGCAGAGCAACATTTACAGTCTGTCACAGAATATCTGGGCGATCTGCCCGTCAAGGTGGAACTCCTCACGGGAATGGTAAAAGGTAAGAGACGAAGAGAAGTGCTCACGGGTGTAGCTAATGGATCGGTACATATATTAATTGGAACGCATGCATTGATAGAGCCTAAGGTAACGTTTCAGAATCTTGGCCTCGTAGTGATCGATGAGCAACACAGATTCGGGGTGAAGCAGCGTGCACAACTATGGAATAAGAATGTAAGGCCTCCCCACATCCTTGTGATGACGGCAACGCCTATTCCACGTACATTAGCTATGACCGTATATGGTGATCTCGATGTAAGTATTATTGATGAGTTGCCGCCAGGGCGTAAACCTATTCAGACCGTGCATTATCGGCAGGCTGATCGGGGACGGCTCTTTCAAGGCATTCGTTACCAGTTGCAACTGGGAAGGCAAGTCTACGTGGTATATCCTTTAATAAAGGAAAATGAAAAACTTGACTTGCAGGATCTACAGACGGGCTACAATCTTCTAATCGATGTATTTAAGGAATATCGAGTGGGAATGGTTCATGGCAAGATGAAGTCGCAAGAGAAAGAGGAAGCCATGGCAGAGTTTAAAAGTGGCAAGACGCAGATTCTTGTCTCGACAACCGTGATAGAAGTGGGTGTAAATGTACCTAATGCTTCTGTGATGGTGATTGAGAATGCAGAGCGATTTGGACTTGCTCAGCTACATCAACTTCGTGGAAGGGTAGGGCGTGGAGCAGAACAATCATACTGCATCTTGATGACAAAAGATCATATCTCAGATACTTCAATGCGTCGTATGCGCGTCATGGTAGATAGTACGGATGGCTTTGTAATTGCTGAAGAGGATATGAAACTTCGTGGTCCGGGCGATTTAGAAGGAACCGCTCAGAGCGGCATGCCTTTTGATCTAAAGATTGCTAATATTGTAAAGGATCAAGAACTATTGGAAATCGCTCGTGAGGCAGCGTCAGAATTGCTTGAACAAGATCCTCAAAATGCTCTACCACAGAACGTGATGGTATGGCAGCATCTGAAGCTCTTAAAGAAATCAATGGTTAATTTCTCTGCTATATCTTGATGAACTTCAGATAAACTAAATATTCAATGCCTTTACCTGTGCAAATTATCAAAATAAAATGTAAGTTTGCATATCCTTTTATTCATGAAAATCTTTTGCCATTATGATACTACATGTAGCCAATCCCATTTATGACTCTGTGTTCAAATATATTATGTCAGACGAGCGTATCTCTAAGACGATCCTTTCTGCTCTATTGAAAAAGGACGTTGTCAAAGTTGAAATGCGCCCTCATGAGTATGTCAATGCTACACGAGATACTTTATCCATGTTTCGTATTGACTTTGCTGCGACTATACGTGAACAGGACACAGAAAGTGAAGAGTTTAAAGATCGTGTTGTGCTAATAGAATTGCAGAAGACTTGGCTCGATACAGAAACACTTCGTTTCCGACAATATCTTGGAGCACAATACAGCAATAAGATTAATATTCGAGATGATTCATCGAAAGGGTTTGCCTATCCAATGGTTGCAGTATACTTGCTCGGCCACAAAGTGGGTGATATAATAGAGCCTGTAGTCTATGTCAACCACGACGTCTATGATTATAATGGAAACATAGTAAAGGATGGTAAGGAGGAGCCTTTTGTAGAAAGTCTTACGCATAATAGCATTATCGTGCAAATTCCACGTCTGAAAGGACATGTCAATAACCGACTTGAGAAAGTGCTCAGTGTTTTTGATCAATCACGTAAAGACGCAGAGGATAAACAAGTGCTTAACATTGATGACAATAAGTTTGTTGGCGATGAAGACATGATGTATATGCTACATATGCTGACTGCAGCAGCCGCAGATTCTGAGATGAGACAAGATATGAATGTGGAGGACGAATACTATAAGGCCATAGAAGATCGTGATACAGCTATCATGAAGCGTGAGAAAGAAATTCAGCAGAAGGAAGAACAACTTCGACAGAAGGATGATCAGCTTCGACAGAAGGATGATCAGCTTCAGCAGAAGGATGATCAGCTTCGACAGAAGGATGATCAGCTTCAGCAGAAGGATGATCAGCTTCAGCAGAAGGATGATC